>CERN01037020.1_pt1 | contig 35649 bp, 43 predicted proteins | sample 530761 | NCBI WGS metagenome assembly CERN01 (sample SAMEA2620947, study PRJEB7988) | marine metagenome | isolation source: saline water (ENVO:00002010), including | reverse complement strand
GTGACCGGCTGCAGATCGGGATCCAACTCGACGAGGTTGGCCGGGGTGTCAAGTTGACCCGCTCTCATGCCGGCACCTCATAATCAGTAAGCAGCCCGTCAACAAAACCAAGGTCAGAGGCATTCGTTCCCACCACCACGCCACTGGCATTTTCGTAGAGCGCCGCCAGGCGCATCAGCATCCAATCCAGAATGGGCTGCGGCACATCAGATGCAGACGCATAGCCAGAAGTGAACAGCACCCGCACTTCCTTGCCATGCCAGCTAACGCCCTCTGCTGGCGTCAGCACCGGATTGTCGCCTACGGTCGCGCTGTACGACGCCTGCTGCAACAGCTGACCATCCACGGTAACTGACTGAACGCTTTGCACCGGCCACTTGCGCAAACGGATCAGGCTCGGAGCGCAGGCGCTGTATTGCTCCCACTCCTGCATTAGTAGCGCTCTGCCGGTGCGCCCTTCCGCTTGTTGCCGAGCGCTGCGGATCAGCTGCTGCAGTCGAGCATCCAGCTTGTCGTGCCGGACGCGGCACTGTTGCTTGGCTTCGTCCAAGGTGATCGGTTCGCTCACCGGTGCCGTGATGAGAGTGAGGCGCATGGCCGCTATTCCTGTTGCTGGTTCTGCGGGCCCTGTTCCTGCTGGTCAGCACCGTCTTCAATGACATCAGCAACGGGTGGTGCAGGTTGCGCAGCCTCTGCCGCCTTGATTGCCGCAGCACTGGTATCAAAGCGCTTCGCCGCTTCCAGCTGTTTTGCGAGGGCGCTATCCAGCTCAACCACTTGGCCACAGCGCAGGCTGTGCGCTGGTTCGTCCAGTAGCACCAGGCCTTTTACTTTTTTGCTCGCCATGATCTGGCTCCTGTTCAGGATGCGTGAACTGCCGGGCCGCCCGAAGGCAGCCAGGAATTAGTTGATCGCCGAGGATCAGGCGGCGGCGTTCTGGTACGCCTTGACCGCCCCGCCCACATCCATCAGGCGGCCACCGCTGCGCATGAAGGCCAGGAAGCCGACTTGCCCTTTGCGGGTGAAAGCGGAGTCAGCCATGCGGAATAGCGCGACCTGCATCACATCTCGGATGATGTAGCGGCTGAAGTCACCAAACAGCACGGACTTGTTACCTGCTGCCATAACCGGCATGTGCTGGTTGATGCTGTAGCGGTATCCCGCCAGCACGTCCGGCTCGCTGGCCGACACTCCCGGCAACCAGATCGGGCGGCCGTCGTTGTCTTTCAGCTTCTTCAGTTCGCGCAGAGTGTTGTCGTGGAACATCCAGGCAGGCGTGGTGCCGTTGCGGTAGGCCGGATCAACCGAGTGCTCCAGGTCGATCAGATCTTCCCAGGTGATGCTGCTGACCTGACCACCCGCGCCAATCTTGCCAGCGGCAGCACCGGTAACGATGCCGTGCGGCTGACCGACGCCGGTACCGACTGTGAACATGCGGTTGGTTACGCGGCCAAGGCGCTGTACCAGGCGCTCGCGGATATGCGCTTCAATGTCGATAGCGCTGTCTTGCAGCAGCTCAAACGGGATCGCGATGTCTTTGGAGCTGAACTTGTAAACCACGTGCGCGAGCGTACCGAATTCGGCGTCACTGCTACCGGCTTCTTCGTTCTCGCCTAGGATTTCGCCCTCCTCCGAGGTGGCGTCAGTGGTTGGGTAATCCATCGCGGCACCAGACTCGGTGCGAATCACCTGCGCCACTTCACGCATGCCGCCGTAGGCCTTCATTGCCTCCAGCAGCGTGGCGCTGAACTCATTCGGCACCAGATAGCCGCCCTCTGCTGGCACGCCGGTGCTCATGGCGTTGCGCAGGTCTTCGCGGCGCTTGGCAACCAACTCGCGTTGCTCTGAGCTTAGCGCCTCAACACCACCGGCCAGCCAGGCATGGAAGACTGCTTTATCTTCCAGGCCACGCTGGGTGGCTTCATCCTCACTGATGCCTTCGCGCTCACCGCGCTGGCGAGCCGTCAGCTTGTCGCGGGCTTCGATGTCGAGCACCTTTTGCTGACGCTCAATGTCTGCGTCCAGCTTTTCGATCTCGGCCACCAGGCCGTCATACTGGGTCTGATGCTCCGCGCCCCACTGGTCGGCGGGTGTTGCGTCCATCAAGGCTCGGGTTTGCGCTGCCAGCTTACGGCGTTGCTCCCGCTTGGCTTGGATACTCATAGGGTCTTTCTCCGATTTCAGGTACAAAAAAACCGCCAGGTGGCGGTGTGGGTGCTGCGCGCGGGAGCCCGCTACGCTGCAATGCGCTCCAGCAGAGCCAGGCGGCGTTCTGCCAATGCCCGGTCGTACTGTGGTTGTTCTTCCGGCCTGCGATTGGCGAGCAGCGCCGCAGGCGTGTTGTTGTAGGCTGAGAGATTCCAGTGATTGGCCGCAGCGCTCTGCCCTTCCAGCAGGCTATCGGCAAAGCCGTACTCGACAGCTTCATCTGCGGTAAACCACGTCTCGGCTTTCATCCATTCGCGGATCTGCGCTTCTTCCTGACTGGTCTTGTTCAGGTAGTCGTTGACGATGCTGCCGTCCACTTTCCGTAGCAGCCCTGCTGTGGTCTCCAGTTCATCCGCGTTGCCGATGGCCAGCGTCCAGGCGTAATGAATCATGAAGAACGCGCCTTGGCTGATGCGCGTGCTGGCGGCGGCAGTGGCCACATAGGTAGCGGCGCTGGCTGCCAAGCCGTCGATCTGGGCCGTCACCTTGCCACGGTGCTGCTGAATGGCAGTAGCCATGGCGCGACCTTCAAACACATCACCACCGGGGCTGTTGATGCGCAGCAGCACGTCCTGCCCGTCGAACTGGGCCAGTGCCTTTACGAAGGCTTCGGCGCTGATGCCGTACCAGTCGCCGATAGCGTCGTAGAGGAAAATCTCAGGCGTGTCACCTTCTGCGCGGATCTCAAACTTCTTCTCCGCCTTCAGGTTGTCCTGTACCAGTTTCAGCAGCCGGTTCTTCATTTGCCTTTTCTCCTGCCCAAATGAGTTTGTCACCACCCTCCATGGGCGGCAGATTCTTGATGCGGCGCACTTCGTTTACCGTCATGTAGCCCTGCGTTCCAGGACCGCCCAGCGCCTTGGCCAGGTACTCAGCTTCGGCCTTGCTGTCGCCGGCCAGTAGCCCCTGTCGGTTGAACTCGACGAAGTAGCGCGCACTACGTGGCCAGAGCTTGCGATTCAGCTCCTGCTCGATGGGCTTGAGGTGGCGGTTCAGCTGCCAGCGCACAAAGCCGATCCCCAACTGCTCGATACCGCTGCCCCAGCTGCTGGACTTCTCGTGCTCACCAATCATGTGAGCTGGCACACCAAACAGACGGGCAATGTCCACCACCTGCCAACGCCGCGTCTCCAGCAACTGGCTGTCCTCGGCTGACATGCTCAGCTCTTTGATGTCTGCCCCGCCGGTGAGCATGGCCGGCAGATGGCTGCGACTGCCGCCTTGGTGCCGTTCCAGCCACTTCTCGCGCATCAGGTTGACTTGATCAGGCCCCGGATTGCCGGGGTGTTTGATGGCAAAGTCCGGGCGCGCTCCGTTACTGAAGAAGCGTGCGCTGTACTCCTCGGCGGCCAACGCCACGCCGATGCTCTGGCGGCCAGCCAAGCCAATCACTGATGGGCTTTTTACGCCGTCAAAACCAAGGCTATGGAAGTGCAAAATATCTTCCTGCTCGACACCGTAGTACTCGCCATCCAGCTCGAAGTAGTAGGTGTTTCGCCCGTTCTTGCGCTCGACAATGGTTTGGGTCCAGGGCAGAGGAATGATCTCTTCGACCTCGCCTACCCGGTTGCGTACCAGCCAGCCGTAGCTGTCGCCTCGCAGCAGCTTGCAACTAATCAGGTATTCCCATGCTGCGAACGCGCTGAACGATGGCGTGAACTGTTCGTTGAGCAGATACCACACCGGATGCTCTGCCCTATCGCGGCCATCGGCGGTACGCTGATAAACCGGTATTGGCAGCGATGCTACGGCCCCGGCCAACAGTGCAACGCTGGCGTATACCGCAGATGCCTTCATTGCCGTCTGCGAGTTCACCACCGGCCCGGCATAGCTGGGCTGCACATTGAACAGCTCCATGATCGCTTCACGATCATTGGTGCTGACCATGCCCGAGCTGTTGTTAATCTGGTCCCGCAGATCGGTAATCTGCGCGCTGAGCTGCTCGACCAGCGCTTGCTGCTCGCGGCGTTTTCTTCCGAACATGGAGGCCTCACAACAGGATGATGCCAACCTCCGGTTCAGCCTCCGGCGGTGGCGCTATGCTTTTGCCCGTAGCCATGATGGCGGCAACAATGCCGTCCACTCGGCCGGTGGCTTTGTCTTTGGCGACCTTGCGGTTACCCGCAGGATCTTGTGCGGTGATCGCGTTCGCAGCGCACCAGGTCATCACCGGATTGCCGTTGTGTTTGAGCTGACCGTTGATCAACAGCCGCTCAAACTCATCAAGCGCGGGCCCCATATCCTTGAAGCCCTGCCCGAACGGAGACAGCGGCGGCAGACTTAAACCTTCGTCCTCAATCATTTGCTTGAGATCTTCGATTCGCCAGCGGTCATAAGCCAAGCCCTGCAGGTCAAATTGGTCAGCCACTTCCACCAACCGGTGGAGCACAAACATCTTGCTGATGGCCCGGCCAGGTGTGGTTTCAAGCCACCCTTTGTCATGCCAGGTGGTGTACGGCACCCGGTCTCGCTCGGCCTTGTCGGCCAAGCCCTCAGCCGGTAACCAGAAGTACGGCAGCAGGCGCCACTGCTCATCGCTATCGTCCGGCTCAAACAGCAGCACCAGCGATGTCAGATCCTGAGTGCTTGAGAGGTCCAGACCTGCATAGCAGCGCCGCCCGCGCAGGCGTTCTGGGGTGTAGGCGTCTCGCGCTCCCAGCCAGACATCTGCGCTGATCCAGGGGCTGGCAGACTCTACCCACTGACAGAAGTTGAGTCGCCGTACTGTGGCTTCTTTGCTGGGCATTCCGCGGGCTTCTGTTACCTGCTCGCGCAGGTACTTCATGCCGGGAATGCCGTGCTCCAGGCTGGGGTTTGCCTTGGCCCAACAGCGCTCGTCTTGGAACGGGTCGTCGCCTTCATCCAGCGAGCACACGAACGCAAAGAAGCTGTCGTCGTAATACGGCTCACCGGGCATAGCACCCGCCGCACCAGCAGCGCACACCTTTGCCCCGTACTCGTGATACTCCCAGCAGATGCTCTGCTTGTTGGTACCGCTGTTGGTGATCATGAAGATCAGCGCCTGCGTCCGGCTCTTGGTACCGGCGCGCATCATGTTCACTACGGTGCCCGTCTTGTGCTCGTGGATCTCGTCCAGCAGCGCCATGTGAGGCCGCGGGCCGGACTGGCCATCATCCGCGGAAACAGTGCGAAAGAAACTACCTGATTGCAGGTGAGCCAGATTGAACTCTCGCCCAGGTGCGCCGGACTTCTCCAGCCGCTCAGCCAGCAGCGGGGATTGATCCACCATCGCCACCGCATCCCGAAACAGGATCTGAGCCTGATCTTTCTTGGTGGCGGCAGCGTAGATTTCTGCCCGTGGCTCACCATCACTGGTCAAGCCATACAGTCCGACGCCGCCGGCCAGCGGCGATTTGCCGGAACCCTTGGCCGTTTCGGTGTAGCAGGTACGAAAACGGCGATAACCATCCGTGCCCAACCAGCCAAACAGAGAGCCGATGATGAAGGCTTGCCAAGGCAGCACCACAAATGGCTTGCCCTCAAACTGGCCACCGTTGAGCCGCAGCACATCCTCAAAGTAACCGATTGCCCGTTGGGCCAACTCCAGGCTCCATTCCAGCCCGCGCTCTTTGGCGGTGGCCAGGTCGTGCAGGTGGCGCTTGCAGGCGTCACGCACGTGCGGGCCGGCTACGATCTTTCCGGCCACCACATGCTTTGCATAGGTGGTCGCACGGTCAGAAGTACTTTTCCGCGATCTCTTTTTGCTCATTGGGGAACAGTTCGCCTTGCGGGGCCTGCAACTGCGCCCGCAGGTTGCGCCGCGCAAGCGGGCTGAATCCGAATTTTGCGCCGGCAGCGTCAGCGCGCCGCTCGGCATCGTTGCGCAGCTTGCGCCAGATCGAGAGATCCTTAGCACCAGTGCGATAGGTCATCACGTCGCCGCGCCCTTCCAGTTCATCGTTCAGGCGCTGAATCTTGAGCGTCCAGCGTCGATAGTCGCTGACCGCCTCGCAGTACTGGGCGAGCGCCTGCCGGTCGAGTCGTGTAATCAAACCCAGCAGCACCAGGTCAGGGCCGACTCGCTCCCACTCAACGCGGGCGTCTTCGTCCAACCAATCAGGCGCAGCCGGTATCTCGACCGGCAGCGGGCTGCCTTGCATCTCGTCCTGCAGGTCACGCGCCGATTTCTTCGACCGATTGCCTGTCAGCAGATGCACCACAGCGGGTTTTGCATGCCGGCCGGAGTTTGCATTTCCAGCCATAATTCACCTCAGATTTCACACAGGGCCGCGTCCCTCAGCAAAGGGGGCCACCCCCATTTTTCCCGCTCTTGCAAACGAGGTTCCCCCCGTCGTTCGAGAGTCCGTTGGTTGTGGACTTTTAGGTACCCCCCACCCCGGCCGATTCACTGATTCCAGTGGTGGCTGGCGTTGCGCGGGATTCCATCGTCCGAGCACCCAGGCTCGCCAGACTTCTCCACCCGTTGCTTGTAGCTGTCGTGGCATTGCTTGCAGAGCGACTGCCAGTTCTTCCGGTCCCAGAACAACGTTCGGGCTGCAGCAATCGCCAGCTTGCAACCACTCGCCAACGCCTGACCAAGCCGGTGCGGTACCTTATGGTCCACCACCGTAGCGGGCGTAACCCGGCCATGCCGCTTGCACTCCGCACACAGCGGATGCTCGGCCAACCAGACCAACCGCGCCTTCTGCCAGCGGTAGTCGTAGCCCTTGGCCGCACTGCTGGTGATCTTATTCGTCTTGGCTGGCGCGCCCATGTGGCGGTACCCCACAAACCCCAGCCCGCTTAGCCGCCCAGCGCTCAAACAAGCTGCTGGCTACATCGCCGCCCAGCATTGCCGAGAAGATACACAGGGCTGCGCTCAGGTACGGGTGCACAGCCAGAGCGAAAGCCGCCATGAATACCGCAATGCCAACCAAGCCAGCAGCGCCGAAGCGCATACCGATGCGGGCAGCAATCTGCCGCCAGCTCAGGTTGATCAGCGCGGAGGCTCGCAGCATCTCACCACTCAGGCCGGATGCCAGGGCCAGGAGAATCGCCATCCACAACGGGATCTCGGCAATCGCCTTGCCGATGGGTGCAGGGTTGCTTGGGTCAGACATGCGGCCTCCGCGCTCTGAATAAAAAAACCCAGCCGCTTGGCTGGGTAAAAGCCCTCACTGGGCTGCCATGATTGGGTGGCACCGCGTCCTTGGCAGAATCAGCAACCGCCGGGCACCAGAAACAAAAAACCCGGCGCGTTGGCCGGGTTGTGTTTGCAGACTTCTTTGAAGTTACGGGATTTATACCCCCTGATTCTCATGGCAGCAAGGGTGGTTTACTGCCATACCACCAGTGCGCCCGCAGTGTGCCGCCAATGTACCGCGAGTGCGCCGCGAGTATTGCCAATCTGGCTTTGGCGCCTGCGGCGCCTGACCCACCTACCCCACCAAAATCAGACGTGAGACACCGCTCAACCCCACATCCCTACTGACTGTGTCCCACTTCCTAACCTGTAAGGTAATAATAGATATGCGCGCGCATGCACGCGTGCGCGCGTAGGCGCACACATGTACCCGCACGTACGGGGGACAGGGGTAAACGGTAGGGTGTTGGACACAGCCAGAGAATACGCGGCCTCCACGCTGCCCGACCTGAAAACGCAGGTGGGGAGGTGGGACACAAACAAAAAAGCGCGCCTCATGCGGCGCGCTTCCGGTTCAACAAAGCCTGCTGTATCAGCACATGAGCCATGTGCAATCGCCTGTAAAACTGGGCTCGGCCGCAGCCACACGCCTCCAGGCGTTGGTACTCAAAGCTCTCATGGTTTACGTAGTGCTCCCATACCACCTGCGATTCCTTGAACGGCAGATGCTTGTTCACAATCAGCTCAATATCGGCCGACTCGTCCAGCAACACCCGGCTGCCCCGCGTACTGCGGATCATCACCCCCTTGGCGTCGATCAACGCCCCCAGCGGGCTACCGCACTGGCCTCCAGACTCAAGCCACACACCGTCAGGCGGGTGCAGCTCTGCGGCCCACAGCCGCAACATATCATCGATAGCGCGGATCATAACACCGGCTCCCTCGGTGTCGAGTCCTGGTGGGCCCATGCCTTCCAGTCGTCTGGTCGCAAGTAGGCGTAAGGCCGGATGCCATAGCGCCCCTGTGGTGCCAGCCGCCGCCGTCGCCAGCGCAGCCGGTGCATCACCTGGCCTATGCGCGTTTGCTCTGGCCTGCCCCAGTGGCCCGGGTCCATGTTCAACGCCTTTTCCAGCAGCACATCGCTGGTGACCGACTCACAGGGGTTGTCTTCCAGCCACCTCACAATGCGCGGCTCCCAGGCATCGCCCTGAAAGCGCAGGTCCTGCTCAGCTGTGAACATATCAATCTCGTCGGTCTGCGGCCACCAAGGCTCGCCAGCCAGATACAGCTCATAGGCCTCTGCCCACAGCTGGTCGCGCACCTCGGCCAAGCCGGTCAGATCCACCTTGGTACAGTCCACCGGCCAATAGCGGCGGTTACCCGTTGGATCGCGCAGGTATTCGTCCTGGTTGGTGGTGCCGGCAAACACGCATTGCCTCGGCACGTCCACCGTACGCCGGGCATAACTGGCCCGGAAGGTGTCCGTAGTGGCCCCAAAGAATTGCTTCGCCTTGGTGCTCTCAACCTTGTTGAACGCATCCAGTTCGCCCAACTCGATCAGCCACTTGCCGCGGATCTGCTGGAACGCCTCTTTGTCCCCAAGCGGAAACGGCGTATCCATAAACCACTCGCCACCAAGGATCGACAACGCCGTCGACTTACCCCGCCCCTGCAAGCCCTCAAGGATGATCACGCAATCGGCCTTTGCGCCCGGCTTCATCACCCGCGCAACCGCAGACACCAAATAACGCATACCCATAACGTCTGGGTAGTCCTCGCGGTCAGCCAGAGCACGGCCACCCAGGTACGTGCGCAACCAGCTGCGCAAGCGCGGCACACCATCCCAGCGTAGGCTCGCAAGGTACTCGCGCACCGGGTGCCATTGGTGATCATGGGCAACCACACCCACCGCCTCCAGCACCGTCAGCGCCTTCACCCGCAAACCGTACTGCTCAGCCAGCCAGATTGCGGTGCGCGTGTCGTCCAGGTCGCTCCACTCCCCTGCCTTGCCGCCATAGGGCGTGGCACGGCGCTTCACCGTCTTGGAGCTGAAAATATCCTCGGCAATTACCCCGGCCCAACGCTCATCGTTCGCCAGAATCAGCGCCACGTTCACCACATGCGCCACCAGTGCCCCGGTGTTGCTGCGGTGCAAGTGCTCGCGCCAACCGCCTTCGGCGCGGGGCCGTACCACCGCCATCACCTGCCGGCGCACCGCCTCAATACCCTCGGCCACATGCAGGTCGTTAAAGTCGGTCCACTTGTCTTCCCGCTCACCCTCAAACAACGGCATCACCACCCGGCCACCCACCACCGCAGCAGCGTTCTCGGCCTTCTCCTGCCCCGGATTCCAGGGCTCGCCTTTGGCGTTGGTGGTCTTCCAGTCGTCATCCGCGCAAAACACAAACTGGCGGCCGGGGTAGCGCTCACGCATCGCCTCGGCCACCGGCATCAGGTTGCCGGCATCAAAGGCGATAGCCACGCACATGCCGGTGGCCAAATGCAGGCTTGCGCCGGTGGCGTAGCCCTCACACAACAGCACCGCTTCACCCGGCTCCGGATGCGGCCCAATCAAGCAGAACGCGCCCTCTTTCTGCAGGCCGGGCGGCCAGTAGCGTTTACTCAGGCCGTCTTCATCCGGTTGATCAAACAGAATCTGCAGCCCTACCACCTGGTCGCGCACGTTCAGCATCGGCACCAAAGCTGTGCCCGGCTTGCGACCAAACCGCACCCCCAGCGCGGTGACCTGTTTCCGCTCCAGATACGCAGAGCGGCCACGCTCTGGCAGCGTCTTCCACATGGCAGCAGCGCGCCGCCCTGCCCTTGCATGCCGCGCTGCCTGCTTGGCCGCCTCGCTTTTTTTGGTGGCATCAATCCGCGCTTTGATGACCTTGCGGTCTTCCTCGCTCATGCGGCCGCCAACGGGCTTTAACTTGTGAAAGTCGCCCTTACTGCCCTCACGCCAAGAGCCGAACGCTCCCGCGTAAAACGTGCGCCCATCGTTGCGGTGCTCATAAATCACATAGAATCCGGTGCGCGCTTTGCCCTGGTCGCCCTTCGCCTTGCAGCGGGTACGCTCACCAATTTCAAGCGGCGTGTCCGGGTCCAGCCCGGCATCGCGCAGTTGAGCCAACACGTCTTCCAACAGCTCATGTGCCTCAGCCATGGCGTACCCCCTTTTGCTTGTGTTCAAACAGCGCTTGGCAATCCACGCAGCGAATGCAGCCGCAGTTGCTCAGTGCGGCCAGGCGTTCGGGTGCAATCGGGTCGCCGCAGTCTTCACACTCAGGCGTGACCGTGCGCAAGGCATTGGCCGAACGGTCGGCCAACGTGCGGTCCAGGTAGCGCTGCACGTTGTCGGTGGCAATATCCGCGTTATCAGCCATGGGCTGGCCCTCCCTCAACGTGGTGGTCCAGCGTGCGCTCAAGCAGCAACAACGCGCCGTAAACGCGCTGAATCAGCTGCTTACACTCGGCCGCCTCGCTGTGGTCCAGCACCCCATCTGACAGGTGGTGCCCCAAGCGCTCAAGCAGGCCGGACTGCTTGCGCAAGGCTTCGCCCGCGCTCGTCAGCACCTCTGCCAGTGCCTCTACCTCGCCCCGGTGCTCACGCTGCTGCCGCTCAAGCAACGGCTGCAAGTCTACCCAGCAGGCATTGCCAAAGGCCGCAATCATGGAATCCACAATGCGCGGGTCGCGCGTGTAGGCGGTGATTTCTTCAACCTCAACGGGCGTGAGGTTATGGGTGCGCTGAGTGGGGCTCAGCTTGTGCTGCATGGTGGAAGGGTTACGCCCATATTGGGCAGCAAAACCGGCGGTACCGCCGGGCATTTCACGCAATGCGTGATAACAGGCAAGCTCCAGCGGCAACAACTCCCGCTTGGCCCGCTCGACGCAACTCATGGCTGCTCGACTCATGGCAGTTCTCTCCAAAGTCTGCCAGTGCCACAGCACACCTGTTTTGCTACAGTTGCGCTGTGAGCACTGTCCCAGTGATCACAAACCCCTGACCGGCTGCTCTGTGGTGGAAACGCCGGCCAGAAAAAAGGCATGGGCCACCGCTCCGTGGTGCCCGTGCCAACCTGCCCGCCTATCTGTGGTGGAGACGGCGGGCAACCAACGGCCGGTAAATCTGTGGTGGAGATGCCGGCAAGTCCTGATCCAATCAGGTCGGTGATAGCCGGGCACGCCCGGCAGTCACTACAGCTACAACAACCGATCATCTGTGGTGGAGATGCCGGCCCGGCTTGCGCCGGAAGAATTTGGTCTTGGCCCAGCCTCCCGGCTGTACCGCGACCGAATCCAGCCCATTGCTGGGCTGGCTTTCATCACTGCCATAGAGAGCAGATGTGAAACATGAATCCAAGCGCCTTAGGCCGCTGCCCTTCTTCGTGCAACCCGCACAAGTATTTTCTTGGCGCTGAACGGCTCGCCTGCCGCCTTCGCCAACGCTGCAGCGTACGTTGTCTCCCCGGTGTAATCAGTCCTGGGCAGAGCACCTGCAGCCAACCACTTGTAGACCGCGCGCGGGCTAACTCCACAGATACCCGCAGCTGCAGTTACGCCGCCAACCTTCTCAACAACCTCTTTCAGAGAGCTCATAAGCAAACCTTTCTGAACTTTAGGTACAGATTAACTCGGTACTGAAAGTTCAGTCAAGCACGTGCAATAGTGAACCCATGGTACAAAATGAAGAACTACGACAAGCCTTTGCCCAACGCCTGAAAGCCGCCCTAAAAAATGTGGGGCAGGACTCTTGGGGGGCTGGCGTTTACTTGCGCGACGTGGCCGGTGTTTCCGACAAGGCAGCGAGCAAATGGCTGAACGGCGAAACTATGCCTGGCCGCGCCAACATGCTCACCATCGCACACCATCTGGGCGTGCGTGTCGAATGGCTTCAATACGGCGAAGGCTCGCCAAGCAGCAAAGATGTTAAGGACAACAACGTGATAACCGCCGATTTTGCAGGTCGCAGCCGTCTTAAGGATGGCGAGATCTCAATCCCCCAATACAACATCCGTGGCGCCATGGGCCATGGACAGGTGCCCGCCGATTACATCGAAACTGTCCGCCACCTGACGCTGCACGAGTCTCACCTGATTGGCCGGGGCATCTCGTTCAGCAAGGTTGAGAATCTTGCAGTTATCACTGGGTGGGGCCAAAGCATGGAAGGCACCATCAACGACGGAGATCCGGTCATCATCGACCGCGGAGTTGACGCCTTTGTAGGTGATGGGGTTTACGTGTTCACTTGGGACAATCTTCTGTACATCAAGCGTCTGCAGAAGCACTCACCTACTCAGTTCGACATGATCAGCGACAACGAAAAACATAAGGACCAAATCATCAATGTCTCCGACGTGAGAATCCACGGACGAGTGTTGTTGGTTTGGAATGCAAAAAAACTATAGCCCGTCAGAGTTAATCAACAGGGATTGTGCATGAGTACAAACAATAACCGTGATGGTCGAATCTCACGATTCGTCAGAAGACTCCCATTTATAAGCGGGCTTCCTGACACATCTTTATATGACAACAAAACCGCGCTCTCAAAAACTATCACCACGATATTAATATCCACATTTCCTGTATGGCTAGGAGCATTATTTGTATGCCTATTCAGACCGGAAGTAAATTACAGCAACTTACAGATATTTATAAGCGAATATATAAATAGCTTCCTAGCCATAATTAATGACGGCGTTCTTGGCATTTACGCAGCCACAATGCTTGCCCCCGTATACCTAAAGGGAATGAAAAACCTGCATACCGGCGCCAAGCCGTTTCCTTCCGCCACCGCACTATTCATGTCTGGATTAATAATACTTATCTTAAGCGCGTTTTTAATCGCAAATGACGAAGTAGACCTTAACCTAAATATTAGCTTGATGTTCCCCATTTCAATATTAATGTTTTGCATGACAGCAGTAATAATGTTTTTGGCAACCGCATACCAGTTATCAATAACCACTTTAAGCGACAGTCACTACAACCATTCCAACACTATATCCAACGATGCACAGGGGTTCGCCGACGAACTCAATCAGATGATGGGAGCGAGCACCGATGAGTGAGCTTAATTTGCCAGTAGTACCTATGCTACCTATCACTATTCCATGCATTCCAGTAAAACAGCCTATAGGCACCTTTTACATTGGAAGCATCGATCACCGCAGCCTGATAGAAATCACAAAATCCGACATCAGAAGAATGGAGGGGGAGCGAGGGTTCGAATCATATCTTGGCATCCAGCGCCCACTCTCAAACAAAAGAAAACAAGATATATCCGACTATACCAATACGGTAGATGCCTGTTTTCCGACTGCTATCATACTTTCAATACCTGCTGTTTGTGCTAGCTATGACACCGCGAACAGAACAATGACTCTCAAACCGTTCTCAACAGAGAATGGAAGCCTGCTTGGCGACGTTGCTTTACATGAAATAGCCAAAGTCATCGACGGGCAACACCGAATAGCGGGACTGGAAGGCTACAAGGGAAACTCGTTCGAAGTAAACATCTCGATCTTTGTTGACATTGAAGTCTCTGACGAAGCAACAATTTTCTCAACCGTCAACTTAGCCCAAACAAAAGTCAACAAAAGCTTGACTTACGATTTGTTTTCACTAGCCAAGAAACGAAGCCCTCAAAAGCTATGCCACCAGATAGCAGTCGCGCTTGAATCATCACCGAATAGCCCTTTCTACTCCAGAATAAAAAGGCTTGGTGTTGCTCAGGAACACACACTTCCAAGTAGCATCACTCAGGCTGCATTTGTAAATGCATTAATGAAATACATATCAGACAACCCCATCAAGGATAGGGATATCTACATGCGGGGCGGCACTCCATCTCGTGGCGGGAGCGGAAAACTAATATTTAGAAATCATATGATCGAAGGCCGCGACAAGGAACTAGCGAAGCTTATATGGAACTATTTCGACGCCATTAAAGAGCGCTGGCCTGTTGCCTGGTCAAGCACGGACGGAGGAGCCATGCTTTCCAAAACAAATGGATTCATGGCTTTCATGAGGCTCCTAAAGGACTGCTTAGAGCAGCTTAAAGAAGAGGAGCCAGACAAAAATAAATTCTACAAAATTCTAGAAAAGGTTAAGCTATCTGACGAAGACTTCAACACAACCAGATATAAGCCTGGAAGTAGTGGCGAATCCGCACTTTACCGAGACCTAAAGGCCAGCATATAGACTACCAGCACTTTATAGCGAGTTCTTCGTACACACCGCGGAACTCGCTTTTCCCTGCGAGCACATTTGCTCTAGACAAGGCTACTTGATCAAACCCTTCATACAACTCTCGTATGGAAGCATGATTTGCATTCAACACAAGAACCTTAACACCTCTCGCCACCGCCCTAGATATAGATTCTTTCAAACGAACCTGATCCTCCCAGCCAAATAGGTTTTCGTTATATTTCACAAAACCATTGAGATTGTGCTTGACCGTATATGGCGGATCAACAAAAACGAAATCATCACTCTCTGCTGAATTTATACTAACCTCAAAGTCCCGAACAGCGAACTCCGCCGACTTAAAAAGCTCTGAAACAGCAGGAAACTTATCTATATCTGAAAGCACATTACTTTTAGTACCAATAGGAACATTAAACTCCCCCTTAAGATTCACTCTATAAAGCCCATTCCAGCAGGTTCTGTTGAGATATAGTGTTCTCGCAGCCCGTTCAACCGGAGAAATTGGCAAACTAGATCTAGTGGAGTAGTAGTGTTCTTTAGAGTGAAGCTCCTGGTGTTCCCGAAGTAGATCGGCGACGCTTTTCCAGTCTTCTTTAATAGATTGGTAGACATTAATCAGCTCAGCATTAACGTCAGAGAGCATGGCTACAGCCGGCCTGAGGTGGAAATAAACCGCCGCGCCACCTAAAAAAGGCTCAAAGTAGCGACTATACGAATCAGGAAATAGCCCCTCTGGTTTCCGTACCAGCCATCGCTTTCCACCTGCCCACTTTACGATTGGCTGCAAATCCATATGTTGAATCTCATTTCCAAGTTGTCTGTCACGCAGGATGGTATCGACCTTGGCTAACCAAGTCCACTAGGTAGCAAGACGGTGCAGGATCGTCGCCAACGAAATTTGAACCAACAGCTCTTTACTGAATTGTACTTATGGTTCATATTTACCTCATCTCTCCACCACAGAGCCGAGGTAAGCAATGAAGACCACCACACTCCACGCGCTGCCATCCTGCAGCGCAGACCGCATCTTTGAGCTACGTAGAGCCGCACGCGACGCGGGCGCCCGGTATGTTGTCAGCCGGCCGCGCTTGGTCAGCCGTGCGCCCTCCCCCTCACCACAGGGAGGCGACGCAGCATGAGCATGCTCACACTTAACCCCGCTAGTCACGCACGCCTGCCAGCACAACTGGCACTCAACGGCCCCTTTGAACACACCTTGCGCAACAGCCTGGGCGTTAGCACCACGGTGCAACTGCTGGTGCTGCAATGCAGCCATGCCGTTGAGCTGACTGTGAGCAGCAGTCAGGGCCAGAGCTGCATCACCCTCAAGCGCCCGGCCTGCCCAGAACGGGCTGTGCGGTTTATCCAGGGCGCGGCCAACGGCGTGCACGCAGAAGCGACCCAGCTGGACGAATGGGATCTGGTCAGCGACGTAGAAAGCACCCTACGCCGGGCGGTCGTGCTGCGGCAAGGCACCCAGCAGTTCACGACAGACGACGATCTGGACGTGGAGGTGACCAGCTCACCAGAGCGCACCTGTATTCAAGTGCAAGACACTCGTCTGTGCATGGCCCTGCCAGCTGACCCCGAGGCGGCCTATCAGCAACTGCACGAGCTGCTGCAGCGCTTTCTCAGCGCCTGCCGCAGCACCGCACAGGTAGCCTGAGAGGTGGCCCATGTACGCATATACGTTGCAAAGCGCTGCTCAGGCGCTGGGCATCACGCGGCCAGAGCTGATCAAGCGCATGCGCGCCAAAAGGCTGCTGAACGACCGCAACCTGCCCGCCCAACCACAGCAGCACCGTGCCTATCTGTTTATTCACGAGAGCAGCTGGCCGCACCCGTCACTTGGCATGCAGTACAGCAGCTCTACCCGCATTCGCCGGGACGGGCTGCGCTGGCTCGCCTTCCAGCTCGACATGCAACCACCCGCACCGCCACCACCGGACCGGGCAGATGTCGCGTGACGCTCAGCACCTGCGCATCAATGGCCAGACGGTGCAGCCGCTCACGCCCCGCGCCTGGGCAGCCGCCATTGTGCAGCTGCCCACGCTGGCCGAGCGCCGCGCTGCGATGGAGCTGGTCCCGCCGCACTGGCATGCGCTGGTGCGCACGCACCTGACCATTGCCTGGAACCACCCACAACGTAATAAGGAGCCATCGTGACCGAGGACACAGCCCAACAGGTTCTGCGCCTGCACACGCCGCCCCGGCCAAGCACGCTGGACATGCTCTTTCGCATGTTTGGCACCGTGCTGGTGCCCCGCGAGGAGCTGCGCGAGCGCCTGTTTCGCAACGTCAATGAAGACCGCTTTAAGCGCGTACTCGGCACCCCGCGCCTGCCACTTCCGGTCACCACCCTGGAAGAAAGCCGCGAGGCCCGCCAGTACATCGAGATCCACCATCTGGCCGCCTACATCGACCAGCGCGCCGCCCGAGCGGACAACACGCTGGCCAAGGCACTGGCACCACCAGAACAACCCTGACGACCCGGCCGCCACCACCGGCCCCATAAACCACGGAGCAACCACCATGGATATGCAACCCACCACCCTTGTTGGGCTGTGCATTCTGATCTGCGCACCGCTCGCGCTGTACTTCTACGGCTTGCGCATTGGCCGCGGCGAACGCGACGTGCAGCACGAGATTGAACGGGATCTGCTGAACAGCAAAGCAAGCCGGCATGAGCGCTTGGCCAGTGAGCAACAGCACATCGCAGACCGTCAGCAGCAGACCATCACGGACCTAAGCGCCCGGCTGCGCGAAGTGAAAGTGCTGCAGGTGCTAGACCGCAGCGCCCTACTGCAGGCGGCCACCACACTGGACCTTGCCGCCCGCACCTTTGACGCCTTCAACGCACCACAAGCCGAGACCGCCCGCGAGCTGCGCGACGAGTGCCGCAACATGGCCACGCGCCTGGGCTGGGTTGAGCCAGCACCGCAAAGCCCGAGCAGCGCCAGCCCAGAAGATACAGAGCAGGTGATGCAGGGAGGTGCGGCATGAGCTGGATACTCACCCACACCGGCAAACACTTTGACCTGATGCAACCAAGCGCGGAGGACGTGAGCCCGCTGGATATTGCGCACGCACTGGCGCACCTGTGCCGCTTCAACGGTCACACCCACCGTTTTTACAGCGTGGCGCAACACAGTTGCATGGTGGCAGAGCTGGTGGCCGCCGAGCACCGTCTGGCCGCCCTGCTGCACGATGCCACCGAAGCATACATTGGCGACATCACCCGCCCTTTCAAGGCACTGCTACCAGTCGCCCGCCAGATCGAGCAGCACATCTGGCACGCGATCTGCGCCCGCTTCCGGCTCGATCCGGAGCTGCCGGCGTGCGTGCACGATGCCGACATGATCGCTCTGGCCACCGAGAAGCGCGACCTGATGCCAAGCGGCGGAACATCTTGGCCGTGCCTGTCTGGCACACAGCCGCTTGCGCAACGCATACGCGCCTGGAGCAGCGAGGAAGCGTTTCACCAGTATCAGGTGCAGCTGTTTAACGAGCTGACCGCCCACAACCGCCGCTTGGCAGTGCAAACACAGCAGCCCCGCCAGCCCGCATCACCGGCTTACCTATCGGAAGGGAGAGACTGCGCATGACTACCAGCACAGCACCCGCTGCCACTTACACCGCTGCCCCTGCCGCGCTGCTGCGCGGCGGCGACCGCAACGCCAAGCAGCACCTCAGCGCCGCGCCAACCGGTCGCCCTGTGCAGTCCAGCGGCAGCGGTATAAAGAGTCACTGCCCCGCAGGGGCAGGCATTATTAAGCCCGTTTCCAGCACCCGCGAAACCGCCAATACCCCCACCCAAGGCGTGCGCCACGCAGCAGAACCGAGCACACCGCTCCGCTCTGGGGGTGGTGCTGCAGCGCAGCTTGTGGAGGGGTATAAGCGAAACCTGAGCCATATCACCATGCCAAAAGCTTGCGTGAGCTGCCTGCACTACCAAGCCAAGGGGTTCGCCAACGATGCTCACTGCCCATTCGCAACCTGGAATGGGTGCAAGCAGCGGACGCCCTACGGCACATGCAGCCGGCACAAACAGGAGGTGTTTGCGACCGAGATCTGCACTAGCTACAGCTGCGATCCACAGGTGCACCCCATAGAGGTGGAAAACCGTCCCCACCCACGCACACCAATGCAGGAGCAGCTCGGCCTGGAGGGCAGCATGGTATGAACACACTCTTCTTGTTGATGGCGCAGTACGATGGGCTGGCAGTGATACCGCTAGAAAAAGTGTGCACTGACTACTTCAGCCATCTCAGCGTGGAGAAGCTGCAGCGCAAGGTGATGGCGGCAGAAATAGACCTGCCGATTGTGCGGATGGAAGGCAGCCAGAAAACCGCGAAGGGAGTGCATCTGCAGGATCTAGCCAAGTACCTGGACGATCAGCGGACTAAGGCAGTGATTGAGAATGACAAGTTGCAGGGACGCTATCGGAAAACGGGGTAACTAACCGGAGTGGATATACCTTTTTGCCCGCTGCAACAACTCTATCTGACGCTCGATAACTTGGGGATCGTTTGAGCCATCCAAAAACTTGTTAGCCTCTTGAATCGAAGTAAAAAAGTCAGACATCCCAAAGTAAAAGGCAATCATCCCTCTATAACATTCCTGAAGACTATAGCAATGACGCTCTGCCTCTTCATCCCCTACTCCGTCATGTATGTGGGCATTTCGATAATCCTTTAGATAAGTCAAAACCTGAAAGTAATACTCAGGATCATCAAACACATAAGAACAGCGCTTAATCATCGCGTCCGATTTTTGCCCCACACCAATCAGCAGCGATTCCATTGCAGACCAGAGCTTATGTAGGGTTGCATTATAATCAAACTCATCTAGAGCAAGCGCATATCTTGCAATGCAAGAAACTATTCGCGCCTGATCTCCCGCAGGATAGCGACTTATATATTTAAATCTAAATCGCAGATACTTAGCAAGACTGGCTTTTTCTTTAGCCGCATTACCCGGAGCCCCAGCCGGCTGAATAGCCGAGAAGTGCGGCTCATACCAATAGGAATTCACCCCGCTAAGCGCTCCATCTGCGAAATGGATGCAGTGCATCCCCCCCAGCATAACCTTATTGAGAGGCCTGTATGCGCGCCCGCCATAGCTAAAACTCTGCTCAGGATTATAACGCAGCCCAAGTAGCCCCCTAAGGAAGTTTAGGTCATGCATTGCTTTATGGAATGCATCGGAAACATTCTTAGCTTTAACCATAACGACAACACGCGTGTACTGCGAGGGAAGCGGCGACTCATTAGGAAAGTTAAACCGCCAGTGCTTTTCATTGGCCGCACGGGTGCTATATTTCTTGGGCAAGGGACCAGAGTAACAATAAACCGTTGAGCTAGGGAGTTTAATTCTAGCGGGCAACAAACCATGATTAATTGAAAGGGAGCTCGTCAACCTGAAATCCTGCATATCTGCAGCATCATATGCTGCCACTTGTTTACGCAGCTCCCCGATAAAATCATCTTTATTAAGAGAGCCCGCGTTAGCACAAATGGAGAAAGCCTTCATGCGAAACATGACTTTAGTGCTAAAGCTGTAATCGCGCTTATAAACAAGCATATTATGCAAAATGGGCATCAAGCCAAAATGCTCCCCATTTTCAACCCTTATTGCCCCACCATCTGAAACAGAAGTAACCTCCGCGAGTCTTGCAAGCACAAGCTCAGGTTTAGCACCCTTTTTCCACTCGACACTCTTCATTCCCTGCCTCTGCCATCCCTATGATTTTGTAAAAGCAGCTAAACGCCTAGGGGCTTCCTTAACACTCCCCGCACTTAGCCAACCAGAGTACCGATCACCCCGGCCACGCAGATGAGTGTAACGCCGCAACGAATTCCAGTCCCGGTGCCCAGACACGCTGGCTACGCGCGGAATATCCCAATCCATCTCAAATAGCCGGCTCACACCATCATGCCGCAGGTCGTGAAAGCGCAGATCCTCGATCTCCAGGAACTTGCACGCCCTGGTGAAAGAGGCTGAGATAGAGCTGGAGTTATATGGGAAGATCTCTTCAGCCAGCCGCGGCATGCTCTGCACAATGGCCCATGCTTCATCGGGCAAGTGGCACCACACATCGTTGCCGAGCTTCTGGCCGGGGTTCTTCATATCGCGCACCAGTACACGCTGGCCAGCCTCGTCTAGGTCGGCCCAGCGAATGCGGGTGATCTCGTCTTGCCGGCGGGTAGAGAACAGCGCGAAGGCAATCACCTTTGGCATGGGGATGGATGAGGGGCGCCGCTGCTGCATCTCAGAGAAGTGCGCCATGAGCAAGTCGAGCTCTTCCAGGCTCGGCCGGCGGTCGCGTTCTTTACTGCGTGACGCCATACCCATCTTGCGCAGCACCTTGCGGGCGTCGGCCATAGCGTGATGATCCACCTCAAAGCCCCAGGCGGGCCGCGCTACAGACATCACCGCACCCAGGTGGGAAAGGTCATTACCGATGGTCTGCGGCTGCACTGCACCGCCCTGCTCACTTCTGCGCCAGTGCGCATACTCGACCAAGCGCTGGCTAGTGAGGTCGCTGTCGACCAGGTCGCCCAGCCAGGTATCAGCAATCGCCTTTAATGTTGCACGCTTGGTTTTGCCCAGCGGCCGCACCCGCTCAAACTCTTCCAGGTAGCGCAAGATCATTTCTCGCACAGTCACACCACCGCGCAAAGCTTTATCAAGCGCACCCGGCTGGGCCAGCTCCCCTTCTCGCTTTTTCAGCCAAGCGCCGGCGGCCTGCTTGCGCTCAAAGGTTTGGCTTTCCTGATAAACTACGCTGCCTTGGCGCTTGATCCGGATCTGCGCCGTGTAACTCGATTTTCCGTTCTTGCGTTTGCGTTCTGTGATGGTGCCCATGGCGGTGCTACATTTTTTTAGACGGTGCTACATTGTAGCACTCACCTTAAAAAAACAGCCGAAAACAGCAGAAATTAAGCACTAAACAGGCAGTCAGAAATGCACCCAGAATCCAAATCAAACCCAGTAACCACGCGGCCAGAGCCCAATCGCCGCTTCAGCGTTGCGCCGATGATGGACTGGACTGATCGCCACTATCGCTACTTTGCGCGGCTGATCAGCCGGCACGCATTGCTGTATACCGAGATGGTGACAACCGGTGCGGTGCTGCATGGTGATCCCGAGCGGTTTCTGGGATACAGCGCCGAGGAGCAGCCGCTGGCGTTGCAGTTGGGCGGCAGTAATCCGCAGGAGCTGGCTCAGTGCGCGGTGCTGGCCGAGCGAGCTGGCTATGCCGAGGTCAACCTGAACGTCGGCTGCCCCAGCGACCGGGTGCAGAACAATATGATCGGCGCCTGCCTGATGGCGCATCCGGCGCTGGTGGGTGACTGTGTGAAGGCGATGCAGGATGCGTGCAGCACGCCGATTACGGTCAAACACCGCATCGGCATTAACGGCAGAGAGAGTTACGAAGAACTGTGCGATTTCGTTGGCACCGTTCACGCCGCAGGTTGCACCAGCTTCACAGTGCATGCGCGCATTGCCATTCTGGAGGGGCTGTCGCCGAAGGAGAATCGCGAGATACCGCCGCTGAAGTACGAGGTGGTGCATCAGCTCAAGCGCGACTTCCCGCAGCTGGAAATCATCCTCAACGGCGGTCTGACCGACCTGGATGTCATGCAAGCGCAGCTTGCCCACGTTGATGGCGTCATGGTCGGTCGCGAGGCGTACCATAACCCATGGTTGCTATCCGAGGTAGATCGCCGCTTCTTCGGTGACGACTATCCGCTGCCGTCACGGATCGAGGTGATGGCACTGATGCGCCCGTATATCGAGCGCCACATCGCCGCCGGCGGCCAGATGCACCACATTACGCGCCATATGCTCGGGCTGTTCCAGGGCTTACCCGGCGCGCGCCACTTCCGCCGCGAGCTGAGCACGACCATTCATCGCACCGACGAGCCGCTGGCGCTGTACGATGCGCTGCTGGAACAGATGCAGGCACGCGTTGGCTGATTGCGGCTGTCAAAGCCTATGAGGTAAGGTCGGAGCATACTAGGGAGTACCACCGCACCATGACCTCAAAACTCGAAAGCCTGAAACAACACACCCTGATCGTCGCCGACACCGGCGACATCGACGCCATCCGCCAGCACCAGCCGATCGACGCGACCACCAACCCCTCACTGCTGCTCAAGGCGGCAGGCCTGCCCAGCTGCGCGCCTCTGCTGGAGCGTTCAATCGGCGAGGCAAAAGGCAGCGCAGAGCCGCTTGGCAACGCCTGTGATCGCTTTGCGGTAGCGGTTGGCAGTGAAATCCTGGGGCTGATCCCGGGGCGCATTTCTACCGAGGTGGACGCGCGCCTGTCGTTTGATCAGGACGCGACCTTTCGCAAGGCCTGCGAGCTGATCGAGCTGTACGAACGTGCCGGCATCACCCGTGATCGGGTACTGATCAAGATTGCCGCCACCTGGGAAGGGATTCAGGCCGCCGCCGCGCTGGAGCGCGAAGGCATCCAGTGCAACCTGACACTGCTGTTCTCGTTTGCTCAGGCCCAGGCCTGTGCCGATGCCGGGGTCTATCTGATCTCGCCCTTCGTGGGCCGAATCTATGACTGGTACAAGCAGCACGAAGGCCGCGACTTCAGCGGTTTTGATGATCCGGGCGTGCAATCGGTGGCGCGCATCTTCCGTTACTACAAGGCGCACATGTACGAGACAGTCGTGATGGGTGCCAGCTTCCGCAACACCGGACAAATCGAAGCCTTGGCCGGCTGTGACCGCCTGACCATCAGCCCGCAACTGCTGGAGAGCCTGGCCGATCAGGCCGGCACACTGACGCCGTCACGATTGCTGCGGGAAGGGGCTGTCGATCTTCGTGTCGAGCTGGATCAGATCGGCTTTCGCTGGGCTCACAATGAGGACGCCATGGCAACCGAGAAGCTGGCTGAGGGTATTCGGGCTTTCGCGGCAGACCAGCTCAAGCTGGAACAGTTGGTTGCAAGCAGGCTGGGCTTAGCTGTCTGACTTTTCCAGTGCACTGACCAGGTCGCGAAACGCTTCACGGTTACTGTCGTTGAGGTCCATCAGAATGCGATGGGCCTCCAGCACCTTGTGTTTGACCTTGTCTTCGGAAAGCATCTGCGCCGGCAAATCCTGCAGCTCCTCGCAGGTCGGCGTGGATTCGGACACGATATTGAAGACCTGATCAAACCCCATGCTCTGCAGCAGGCGGTTCATGTCTTCATGGTTGGATACCAGCGTCGGCAAAAAACCAACCTTCTGCCGCGACAGGATTGAAAGCTTCGCAAGCAGCCCCAGCGAGGTGCTGTCGATGCACTCGGTCTCTGTCAGATCGATCACAATGGCCTTGAAAGTCAGCACACTGAAGATCTTTTCGATATAGGCATCCAGCGCCGCACACAGCGTCAGGCGCACGTCACCGATAAACTTGAGCACAAAGGTGCCTTGCGCTTCCGCAAACTGAATCTTGCCAGTCGTCATCATTCTGCGTTCCTGCTCAACACCAATACGGATATATCATCGGGCATCGTTTTATCGGGCCCCAGCCCGAGGGACGCCATGATACCTTGCATGCGGCCATCCTGCTCGGCTATCAGCACAGGAAGACGCGCTTCCTTCTCCTTCAGGGTAGCCCCTTGCAGACAGTCCAGCACACCATCGGAACACAAGGTAAGACTGAAGCGCTCCGGCAAAGGGATGGTCTGATCCTGATACTCGGCATCCTCGAACAAGCCTACCGGCCGCCCCTTGCCTGTCAGATAGTGCGCCTCGCCATCGGCGTAGATCACCGGCAGCGGCAGGTGGCCACCAATACTGTAGGTCAGCGTCTGGTCCTGCTCATCAATCACACCACCGAGCATGGTTACATGCTTGCCAAGCTTGCAGCTGATCAGGCTGCGGTTGATGTGGCCCAGCACGTCTGAGGGCTTGAACTCGATACGTCCCTGGCCTTCCAGCTTGCGACGCTCATAAAGCAAACGGGTGGTCATGAACTTGAGCAACACGGTCACGAAGGCAGAAGAAGACCCATGGCCAGACACGTCTGCCAAATAGAACGCCAACTGCGAGTCGGATACCCGGAAATAGTCAACAAAGTCCCCCGAGAGGTACAACGACGGAATCAGCTTGTGCTCAAGGGTGTACTCGCCACTGACCCAGGGTGTGACAGGCAGCATGTTGAGCTGCACCTGATGCCCGGCAGCCTGATCGTCACGCAGCTCCTTGAGGTGGACCTCAAGCTCGCGGTTGGCACGTTCAAGCCGCTCGCGAATCCGTTCGTTCTCCAGACGCAGGCGATAACGGTCAAGCGCTCGCCGCACCGCGTGCTCCAGTACCTCGGGGTCATTCAGGGGATTGAGGAGAAAGTCGCTGGCACCCAGTCTGAGCGCCTGCACCACGTCGTTCATTGCGCCGTCAGCCGACATGACAATAACCGGGGCGCCATGCGCCGACTCGGTCATCTGGCGAACCAGCTCAAAGCCCTGATTGTCGCCGAGTTGCAGATCACACAGGATCAGCTCGGGATGCCGGGTGTTGAACAGGGTCAGGCCGCTACCAGCGTTCGTCGCCTGGAGCACGTCATACCCGTTCCCTTCCAACAGTGCCGACAGACTCTGACGAGCCTTGTCGTCGTCATCGATCACCAGCAGTGTGGTGCCTGGAGGCTGCATAGAATCCCTACGTCATTGTCGCTGCGCGCATCATTCGCGGCGACCACAGGGTGATTTGGATAAACCGGAAATAACCCGGCGTTTTCAAGGGGGAAACACTACTCCCATCCGTTGCCGCAAGCAACCGTTGCAGAAGGACCGCAGGGTGCTTGTCGAGGTCTCGACTCGGAACTAGGATGACGGGTAGAAAACCAAAAAAACCGACATATCTGCCAGAGCCGGAGTCGCCGATGTCGTTTCATGATCAGCAGTACAGTGAGAAGCGTGATTTCATGCGTATGACGGTGGAAACTGCCGCCACACTTACCTTTGGTGCCGATAACCATTCGTGCGACGTTATTTGCCGCGACCTTTCCAACCAGGGAGCCCAGGTCACGGCGGGTGAAGCCGTCGCCGCTGGCACGCTCATCACCCTGTCGATTCCCTCACCCACCCCCGGCATGCAAGGGCTGCAGGCCAAAGGAGAGGTAGTGCGCTGCCAGGCAGAGAACAACGGCCGCTTCAGTATCGGGCTGCGATTCGACAGCCTGAACTGACACAGCCGTGCCCCACCCCGGCGATCAGAACTCGTCGGGGACGTTACCGTCACGCACCTTGTATTCGCGATTCTGAAGATAGGCATTGCGAACAAAGGTGTAGCGATCCCCGGTAATCAGGCGCTCCTGATCCAGCAGACCACTGCGGATATCGACCGTCTCCAGCGCAAACATCTGGTTACGAACGCGCACGTCGTTCATATAGCCGGTGTAGGTGTAATTGAGGAAGTTCTCTGGAAGCTTCGACGCCGTATCGCGCACTGTATTGGGCCCGAGGAAGGGCAAAACCAGATACGGCCCGCTCTCAACCCCCCAGTAACCAAGGGTCTGCCCCAGGTCCTCATCGTTGCGCTCCAGCCCCATGCGAGTAGCCACATCCACCAGACCGAAGCCACCCAGCAAGGTGTTGAACAGGAAGCGCGACATGTCGACACCGGCTTCGTTGAACTTGCCCTGCAGGCCATTGTTCAGGAAGTTGGCCGGCTCTTCGAGGTTGTTGAAGAAGTTGCCCACCCCATCGCGCATAAATTGCGGAGTTACCGCCTTGTAGCCCTTGGCAACCGGCTTGAGCGTATAGCGGTCTAGCGTGTCGTTGAAGCTGAAGGTGACGCGATTGAAACGCTCCCACGGATCCGGATCCGCATACTCCGACGCGTAATCGTCGTAGTCATCGGCAGCAAAAACGGGTGTAATACAGGTCAGCGACAGCGCCGACAACACCATTGCCAAGGCTCCTGTATTCAACAGATTCATCAGCGGTTTCTCCATTCTTCGCTTTTGAGATGCAGTCGCCGAAGGGCTCTGCGGGCCTGCCAGTGTAATGCATAATTTCCATGAATTTCAGCGATATTTACCATGACCGATCCGAACAAGACCCTGCTCTATACCACCGAAATCCCCATTCGCTATGGCGATATGGACAGCAACCAGCACGTCAACAACACCCGGTATTACCAGTATCTGGAAGACGCCCGCATCGAGTGGCTGGACGGCCTGGGAGCGCCCCGACGTGAGGTAGGCCAGGGCCTGGTGCTGCTGACCTGCACCCACCATTTTCTGAAGCCGGCCTTCCACCCGGGCACCATCATTGTTGAGCTGTACGCCGGCGTGGTTGGTCGCACCAGTCTGACGCTCGAGCACAAGCTTTACATCAAGGGCCAGCCCGATGTGATCGGGTACGGCGACGTCAAGATGGTCTGGATTACTGTCGACAATCAGCGCCCGATTCCGGTACCCAACAGCGTTCGGCTTGCCATGGGAGCCGAGCCGCTGGACGAAGCCGGGTCATAAATCTGACACATTTTGCAACCATCATGTGCGGTCAACACGCGTTTGCGACCAGGAGCACCGCACATGACCGCACAGCAGATCGAGGCTGTTCTCTTCGATCTTTCAGGCACCTTGACAACAGCCCGATCGAACGCCAGCGCCGCCACATTGCTGCCGCAGGCAATTCCTGCCCTGGAGCGGCTGCGCCATGACGACATCCGCACCGGCCTGATTATTCAAGCTCCTGACCATCCGTTCGCCTCGCTGGACGCGCTAACCGACGCCACCGTTCGCAGCGACGACCAGCTGCGCCCCTTCCCTGCGCCCGACCTTCCCGCCGCCGTTGCCGTGCGCCTCAAGGCCAGCGCCCTGAAACGCTGCGTTCTTGTGAGCGGCTGCGCCGACGGCATCAGCGCGGGGCTCAACGCCGGCCTTTGGACGGTTGGCACCGCACTCAGCGGCGCTCTGGACCGACATGGCAACGAGCGCTGGGCAACACTGACACATGACGAACAGGATCGCATACGGCTGCAGGCAACCATGACGCTGATGAACGCTGGCGCTCACTATGTCATTGATGACATTAGCGAACTTGACAGCTGTCTGCGGGATATTGCGCTGCGTCAGACAACGGGCTGATTGGCGCAAAAGCGGCGGACGTCGTATTGATCTGGGGGTATAGTGGAACCAAACCGGATGGACAGGAGAACCGTATGCCCTCAGATCGTTTGAAGTCTCAGCTGGAGTCTTTGCAGCAAACACTGAATGAAAGCAACTCGCCGCTTAGCAGCGAAGAGCACGAAGCCCTGCAGGCGCTGGCAACCAGCCTTGAGGCACGACTGCTGAATGAAACCACGGATCTGCAAGTTGATGAAGACCCAAGCCTGGTGGACGGCGTCAACCTGATGGCCGAACAATTCGAGGCCCGTCACCCCACCCTTGCAAGTACCCTGCGCAGCGTGATGCAGAGCCTGGCCGACATGGGCATCTGACAATCCCGGTGCTCCGCTGCGGCGGAGCACCGGTACTTTTCCTACTGTCGCGCCAATCGCAGGTTTTCCGGCATGCCGGGTTGCGTTGAGCGCCAGGGATTGATGTCCAATCCGCCCCGACGAACATAGCGCGCATAAACCGTCAGCGTCGCCCCTTCACCCAACAGCTTGAGAATATCCAGGAAGATACGTTCCACGCATTGCTCGTGGAAATCCGAGTGCTGCCTGAACGAAACCAGGTAGCGCAGCAGAGACGTGTGATCGAGTTGAGGCCCGCTGTAGCTGATCTGCACAGACCCCCAATCCGGCTGACCTGTCACCGGGCAGTTGGATTTCAGCAAATGACTGTGAAGGACCTCGGTCACCGGCCCTGCGTTGGGTGCAAGGGTCAGCAGCGACGGATCGTAACTGTACTCGGATACCTCAACCTCCAGATCATCGACACAGGTACCGGGCAATACCAGCAAACCCGCCTGATGCAGCTGCTGCATGCTCAGCAAGCGGACCATAACCGGCCCCTGCGCCGCAACCGACAGGTCGGTTTCCAGCGTCTTCAACAGGTCGTGGCGATCACGAAAAACCGTCTGATTGAGTGAGTTCAGGTACAGCTTGAAGGACTTGGACTCGACAATCCGCGCCGCCTTGATCGGGAACACGAACTCGGCCGCAGCCACCACGGGCTTGCCAGAGGGTGTCAGCCAGGACAATTCGAAGCAGTTCCAGATATCAGCGCCGTGAAACGGCAGTTGCTGCGGATCCAGCCCCAACTCCTGCCATTTCGGCAGTCGTGAGATTGGATACAGCAGCGACGGCGTGTAAACGCTGATGTAGGTACTGGACTTGCCCAGCGGCGACTCGGTCGCAGGATGATCAGACATGGAATACCCCGGGGATCGACAACGGGCCGCCGGCTGACGGCCCGCGCCCATTATTGCCGCATACCTGTGCCTCTGACCAGCAACCAGTAGCTCACGCTGTAGAGCGCCACGGTAAAGATAGCCATGATGATCAGGGCAGTCGCGATTGGAATATCGGACACCCCGAGAATGCCGTATCGGAACGCGTTGACCATATGCAGAATCGGGTTGACCTGCGACACCGCATGCCAGAACGGCGGCAACAGGTTGATCGAGTAGAATACCCCACCCAGATAGGTCAGCGGCGTCAGCACGAAGGTCGGCACGATCGAGATATCGTCGAAGGTCCGGGCAAATACCGCGTTGATAAAGCCGCCGAGCGAAAACACCAGCGAGGTAAAGAAGACCACCACAATGGTCAGCCAAACGTGCTCAACACGCAGCTTGGTGAAGAACAGTGACGTCAGCGTTACGATCAGCCCGACGGCCAGCCCGCGGGCAACACCGCCAAAGGTGTAGCCAAGCAGGATCACATGCGGCGACACCGGAGCGACCATCAGCTCCTCAATGGAGCGCTGAAACTTGGTACTGAAGAAACTCGAGACCACGTTGGAATAGCTGTTGGTAATCACCGACATCATGATCAGGCCCGGTACGATGTAATCGATATAACGGAACCCGCCCATCTCGCCAATGCGACTGCCGATCAGGTGACCAAAGATGACGAAATACAGCGTCATGGTGATCGCCGGCGGGAGCAATGTCTGCGCCCATATCCGGGTAAAGCGGCGAATCTCCTTGGTCAGGATGGTCGTGAATGCCACCCAGCCCTGTTGCCAGTACTGCATGCTCAGGCCCCCTTCTTCTCGGCGTTTTCATCCACCAGCGTAAGAAACAACTCCTCCAGCCGGTTACTTTTGTTGCGCATGCTCACCACCTCGATTCCGGACTCTGTGAGCGCTGCAAACAACGCATTCAGACCTTGCGCCTTGTCCACCTGCACCTCAAGCGTATGCTCGTCAACGAGTCGCGCCGCGTAACCTGCCAGTGCCGGCGCGTCGGTCAGGGTCTGGCGCGTATCGAGCAGGAAGGTTTCGACATGCAGCTCTTTCAGCAGCGCACGCATGCTGGTGTTATGAATGATCCGGCCCTCATCGATAATCGCGATGTGGCGGCACAGCTGCTCAGCCTCTTCCAGATAGTGCGTGGTCAGCACAATGGTGATGCCTTGGGCATTGATCTCCTGAAGGAACTGCCACATCGAGCGGCGAATTTCGATATCCACGCCGGCGGTGGGCTCATCCAGAATCAACAGTTTGGGCTCGTGGATCAGCGCGCGGGCAATCATCAGCCGACGCTTCATGCCACCGGACAGCATGCGAGAGGGTACGTCGCGTTTTTCCCACAACCCAAGTCGCTTGAGATAATGCTCGGCGCGCTCACGTGCGCGGGCCAGCGGGATGCCGTAATAGCCGGCCTGGCTGACCAGAATGTCGATTACCTTCTCGAACTGACTGAAGTTGAACTCCTGCGGCACCACCCCGATGCAGCGCTTGGCTGCAAGCAGCTCGCGATCAATGTCATGCCCGAAGATGCTGACTTCGCCTGCCGACTTGTTGACCAGAGAAGACAGAATGCCGATCGTCGTCGACTTGCCTGCCCCGTTGGGCCCCAGCAGAGCAAAAAAGTCGCCCTCGCGCACCTCCAGATCGATGCCCTTGAGAGCGCGCATTCCGGTGGCATAGGTCTTCTCAAGCCCCCGGATACGTATAGCTGCAGTCATGCCTTGCCTCACGCTTGGAAGTGGAGGGCTAACTATGGGGGCAGATACGCAGGAATCAAGTCCAACTGCTGGCACCTCGAGGAATTCGCACCCAAACTGCGAATACAGATACCGCTGTGCGGAATAAGTGGCTTACAATTTTGCTACAAATGCAGCCATGCGGTTGATTGTTACGATCTGCGGGACAACGTATTCTCGCCGCAGAACAACAAACGCCGGAGACAACACATGGCCCAAACGCCAGACACCGCGGCTGACACGCAAGACGTCAGTCATCGCATTACCCCCGCCTATCGACGCTACGCGTTGTTGATTCTGGTCCTGGCCTACACGTCCAGCCACGTCGACCGCAACATCGTCGGTATCCTGATCGAACCCTTGAAGGCCGACCTGTTGCTGTCGGACACCCAGCTGGGCTTCCTGTCCGGCATCGCCTTTGCCCTGTTCTACGCAACCCTGGGTATTCCGATCGCGATCTTTGCCGACCGCTCCAACCGCCGCAACATTATTGCCTGGTCCATTGCCATCTGGAGTGCCATGACTGCGGTGTGCGGTCTTGCGCAGAACTTCTGGCAACTGGCCATCGCCCGCATTGGCGTCGGCATCGGTGAAGCCGGCTCCAGTCCGCCGTCGCACTCGATGATTGCCGACCTCTATCCGAAGGAGCAACGCTCCAGCGCCATGTCGATCTATGCCCTGGGCGTCTACCTCGGGATCATGATTGGCTTTATCGTCGGTGGTTTTGTCGCTGAATGGTGGGGCTGGCGTGCTGCCTTCTTCGTGGTTGGTCTGCCCGGCATCCTGATCGCCCTGCTGGTGCGTTTCACCATGATCGAGCCGCCGCGCGGCTTCGCGGATGGCGTCAAGCCGCCGCCGATGGGCAAGGTCAATATCAAGGCCGGTTTTGCCGTATTGTGGCGCGTGCGCACAACGCGCCACGTGGTTCTGGGGGTTACCCTGACGGCACTGGTCGGTTATGGCACCATCGTCTGGAACCCGGCTTTCCTGATTCGCAGCCACGGCCTGACTCCCGGCCAGGTAGGTCTGTTCCTTGGTCCGCTGATGGGCGTTGTTGGCGGCCTGGGCGCCTGGATTGGCGGCATGCTGGCAGACAAACTGGCAGCACGCGACGCCAGCTGGAACGCATGGATTGTCGGCTTGGCCAAACTGCTGGCGATTCCCTTCATCATTGCCTTTTATATGGTAGACAGCACCTTCTGGGCGCTGGTTGTGTATTGCCCGGCGGTGTTCCTTGGTGCCTTCTATCTCGGCCCCAGCTTCGCCATGATCCAGAGCCTGACCCCGCTGCGCAGTCGCGCCCTGGCCTCGGCCATCATGCTGCTGGTACTGAATCTGGTCGGCCTGGGCCTGGGCCCGCAACTGATCGGTATTGTCAGTGACCTGGTCAGCGGCCCGTTCGGCTCCGACAGCCTGCGCTATGCCCTGATCGGCGCGGCATTCGTCAACATCTGGGCCTGCGCGCACTACTATCTCGCCGGCCGCACTATCCGTCAGGACCTCGACACCGTCGGCGGCTGACGCCTCCGTTACGGGCGCCTTATGGCGCCCGTAATACCCTGTCACTGCTCCACTCCCGCCCCTCCCACCCAAACCGGCTATGCTGAAAGGGTGCTGAATAACGATATTTCTCCGCAGTATCACCACACATCACCCGGCACCGAGCGCGTCATTACCTGCGTCCGCCGGGGATCGAAGGTCGAACGGAATTTTTCAGCACATACTCTGGTCTGCAGAGATGTACCGAAAAGGAGTGCGTATTATGATGACCCTGCTTTGGCTGATCGGCCTGCTACTGTGTATCGCCGGCCTGGCCTACATCCGAACGAGCCTGCTCAATGCCACCATCGGCGTAGCAGCCTATCTCGCCGTAATGACGCTACTCGGCTCCACCCACTGGCTGCTTGATCTGCTATTGTGGGCTGTATTCCTTGGCATTGCCGTACCGCTCAACCTGCCGGACTGGCGTCGCCAGAGTATCAGCGCGCCCTTGCTCGGCTGGTTCCGCAAGGTACTGCCGCCGTTATCGGACACCGAACAGCAAGCCCTGGATGCCGGCACCGTCTGGTGGGACGGCGAGCTGTTCAGCGGTCGCCCTGACTGGGGCAAGCTGCACAACTTCCCGACCCCGCGCCTGACCGAAGAGGAGCAGGCATTTCTTGATGGCCCGGTTGAACAGCTGTGCCAAATGACCAACGAGTGGCAAGTCACTACCGAATTACAGGACCTGCCACCGAACGTCTGGCAATTCATTAAGGACAACGGCTTCTTTGGCCTGATCATCCCCAAGGAGTACGGCGGCAAGGGCTTCTCGGCCTACGCCCACTCCCAGATCGCGATGAAACTGGCCAGCCGCAGCGGCGATCTGGGCTCGACAGTCATGGTGCCCAACTCGCTCGGCCCTGCCGAACTGCTGATGCACTACGGCACCGAGGAACAGAAACAGCACTACCTGCCCCGTCTGGCCCGTGGCGAAGAGGTCCCCTGCTTTGCCCTGACTGCGCCTGAAGCCGGGTCCGATGCCGGAGCCATGCCCGACAAGGGCATCATCTGCAAAGGCCAGTGGAACGGCGAGGAAGTCGTCGGCCTGCGCGTTACCTGGGAGAAGCGCTATATCACCCTAGGCCCCGTGGCAACGGTGCTGGGCCTGGCCTTCAAGGCCTATGACCCGGACCACCTGCTCGGCGACGAAGAGTCGCTTGGCATTACCCTTGCGCTGATTCCCACCAACACCGAGGGTGTCAACATCGGGCGACGCCACTTCCCGCTCAACGCTGCATTCATGAACGGTCCCAACTCGGGCACAGACGTATTCATCCCCATGGATTACCTGATCGGTGGGCAGGAACGCATCGGTCAGGGCTGGATGATGCTGATGAACTGCCTGTCGGTCGGGCGCTCCATCTCGCTGCCGGCCGGCAGCATTGGCGCTGCCAAGATGGCCAGCATGACCACCGGCGCCTATGCCCGCATCCGCCAGCAGTTCAATCTGCCCATCGGGGAGTTTGAAGGCATTCAGGAAGCGCTGGCCCGGATCGGCGGCAACACCTATGTTATGGATGCCGCGCGCACCATGACCGCCGGCGCCGTCGATCTGGGCGAAAAGCCCTCGGTGCTGTCCGCGGTGGTCAAGTACCACCTTACCGAGCGCATGCGCCAGTGCATCAACGATGCCATGGACGTGCACGGCGGCAAGGGCATTTGCATGGGCCCGCGAAATTACCTCGGCCGCGCCTATCAGTCCGTGCCGATCTCGATCACCGTCGAGGGCGCCAACATTCTGACCCGCAACATGATGATCTTCGGCCAGGGCGCCATTCGCTGCCATCCTTATGTCCTGCGGGAAATGCAGGCCGCCGCACTGGACGATCACAACGAGGCCCTGACCCGCTTTGATCGACTGCTGTTCGAGCACATTGGCTTCTCGCTCAGCAATGCGTCCGCCAGCCTGCTGCTGGGCCTGACCGGTGGACGTCTGGCCGGCGTGCCGGACTACCCGCAAACCCGCCGTTACTACCAGCAGCTTTCACGTCTGGCGGCTGCTTTTGCCACGCTGACAGACTGCACCATGCTGATGCTGGGCGGTGAGCTGAAACGCCGTGAGCGACTCTCCGCACGCCTGGGCGATATCATGAGCAATCTTTATCTTGCCAGCGCGACCCTCAAACACTTCGACGACCAGGGGCGCCAGGAGGAGGATCTGCCCTTCGTACAGTGGGGACTGGAAGACCTCCTGCATCGGATCGAAACCAGCCTGCACGAGGTGCTGCGCAACTTCCCGAACCGATCGATGGGCTGCCTGCTTCGCACCATTATCTTCCCGCTCGGTCGCAGGCTTGATCCGCCGAGTGACCGGATCGGCGCCGAAATAGCCCGCCGCCTGATGCGCCCGGGCGCCTCACGTGATCGGCTGATTGCCGGCTGCTATCAGAGCGCGGATCCAAACGACGTAACCGGCCTGCTCAACAGCGCGCTGAGCAAGGTCATCCTCGCCGATCCTATCGAAGCACGCCTGCACAAGGCCCTGCGCTCGGGCGAGCTTGACCATGACAGCGATGCCGATACGCTGGCAGTTGCAGCCGAAAGCGGCGTGATCAGCCCGGAGGAAGCCGAACTGGTGCGCGAGGCTCGTGCTGCGCGCCTGGCGGTGATCACCGTCGATGATTTTTCGAAGGAAGAAATGACTCCGCATAAACCCGCTCGCCGCAAGGCTGGCAAAACCGAAAGCACCTAGCGCGACAGGTGGCCGGCCACAGCGCCGGCCACCCTCTGCGCGCGCCGCGCGGTGTGGCTCGCAACCTGATAGACTCCCCGCCATTGCGCTATCAGGAGTCCTCCATGAACAACACACTCGGCTATCACGACTATCACCTGGCTCTGTTGCAGAGCCTGTACGACACCATCCGCGCCCAGTCGGCACTGCTTGAACAGCTACCGGAAGAAAGCAACGAGCTGTTTATGGAGCGTTTCAATGAGCTGCTGAACCAGCTCCAACAGGGCAATCACGATGATATGTATCTGGGCCAGGATATCCTCTGCCAGATTATCGCCCGCTACCCACAGATCGCCCACCTGATTCCCCGCGACCTGCTCTGGTACTTTGGCGGCGACTGCCTGCACTTCATGCCTGACGAAGAAATCGCCCAATATCAGTTGCTGGATGAACACCGCGCCGAAGCGGAAGCCCGCGGCGAACCCTTCGACTGGGAGCAGGCCCGCCAGTTGCTGCAGGCGCGCTGAGGCGATTACCGGCCTTGCCCCGTTGAGGCAAGGTCGGCCCTGCCGCCCTGCCCTTGCTGCGCGCCCGAATTTCGGGCACAAAAAAACCGCCTCAAGGACGGTTTGTTTGTTGAATCTGGAGCGGGAAACGAGACTCGAACTCGCGAGGCTACCCGCCCAGCAGCTACCCGCCCAGCCCGACCTCGGCAAGGTCGCGCTCTACCAACTGAGCCATTCCTTTTGCGCCCGAATTTCGGGCACAAAAAAACCGTCTCATGGACGGTTTTTTGC
>CERN01052101.1_pt1 | contig 36236 bp, 19 predicted proteins | sample 530761 | NCBI WGS metagenome assembly CERN01 (sample SAMEA2620947, study PRJEB7988) | marine metagenome | isolation source: saline water (ENVO:00002010), including | reverse complement strand
CATCCCTGCCTCACTCAACAGATGCGACTTTCTGGTCGCACCGTGAATTGCCCATTCTTCCGCATCCGGTTCCGGCGAAGCGGCGAGCATCCCGCGCACATGTTGCCAGACTTCGTGCGGATCGGTGGCATCAATCCAGCGCCCATGCAGGCGGCCATTATTGTAGGCGGCAAGGCAGGCCACGTAGATACGGGGACGGTCTGGAACCGTGAGAGCGGTAGCTGTTCCAAGGGGCGTAGCGGTTGTAATTTGGTCAGTCATATGCGTCTCCTTTGCGCCGTCCCGCGTTCTTTCCCCGGCAGGCGGGGGTGGGCGGCGAAAAGGTGCTCAGCCGGAGCGCATAAGGGCGTCGCACAAGGGGAAGCCGTAGGTAGAAAATCTAGAATCGATCAATCACGACAAAGTCCCGCCCCCTTGTGCGGGGACCGCGCTCTGGCAGACGCACCGTCCGCCCAGACCCGGCTGTTGGGGAGAGATATTGAGGCGGTAGGAAGCTGGCAGGAGTTCGGATCATCAAGCTAAGATACTTGCGCGGCAGGCGCTCAGGTGTTGCCGGACATGATCGGCAGAGGCCAGCCTCATCCGTTAGGTTAAGCGGGCAATCTCTGGTTTCGGAGTGACCGATACTCAGTTACTGATCAAGGGCTTAGACGATTCTCAAAATGATGGGCCGGACAGGTCAGAAATCGAAATAATTGATAAGGATAGAGGAGCCCTCGTTCGACGACGTGGTTAGGATTCAATACGGTGTCAGACCGTGGCAAACTTCAAAGAAAACAATACGATTAGCCAATGACTTTTGAACTGAAATACACGCCGACCGACAACCGACGTCCCACTCCAGGGGCGCGCGCGAAGATTCGTGGCGCGGTTTGGAAAATCCAACGGGTTGAACCTGACGGCGCGTCTCACTTCCTTCATTGTCTCGGACTGACAGGCATCGTCAAAGGGAAAACGTCGATCTTTATTGACCGATTGGAGCCTGACCTTGAACTGTTGGATCCCGCCAACCTCGCTCTTGTCCCCGATACATCGAGTAATTTCAAGAAAACAAAGCTTTACCTGGAAGCCGCCTTCCGAAGCGCACCGCCAACAACTCAAACCCCGCTCGTTCTGGGTCATGCTGCCATTGACGATCTCTCTTTCCAACATGTGCCTATCCATCTGGCGCTCGCTCAATCACGCGTCCGGCTTCTGGTCGCGGACGACGTCGGGCTTGGGAAAACGCTCGAAGCAGGTTTGATCGCTTCGGAGCTCATTCTGCGACACCGGGCTGACCGTATTCTTGTCATTTCAACGCGGGCCATGCTCGGCCAGTTCCAACGCGAATTCTGGACGCGATTTTCTATTCCACTTGCGCGCCTCGATAGTGCGGCAATCAAGCGGATGCGCAATTCGATCCCTGCCAACTACAATGTGTTCGATCAGTTTGATCGCGCGATCGTCTCGATCGATACGCTTAAAAAGGACCTTCAGTATCGTGTGGCGCTCGAGAACTCGCGCTGGGACCTGATCATCATTGATGAGGCTCACAATGTGGCCGCACGCAAGTCAGCGTCAGGGTCAAAGAGCCAGCGAGCCAAACTTGCCGAATTGCTTGCTCGGCAAACAGATGCGCTGCTGCTTCTGACTGCAACACCGCATGACGGTTCAGCAAGCTCCTTTGCGAGCCTGATTGAGATGCTTGATCCAACGCGGGTGCCCGACCCCGAGGCCTTGAAGCGCGAGGACATTGAAGACCTCGTCGTACGTCGTTTCAGATCATCTCCTGAAGTGATGGCTGATATCCGTCGGCATGTGCCCGCGCGCATTATCCATGCTCGTCATTTCCCGCTGAGCGTTGAGGAAGATGCGGCCTATGATTTTGTCGCGAACCTGAAGCTCGACCTCGACACCGAGCCGGGTGCACCGCGCAAAGCGATCGACCTGTTCCGAACCACGCTGGCAAAGGCTTTGTTTTCAAGCCCGACGGCTTGTCTTGAAACCGTGAGGGGCCGCTTGCAAAGAATGAAGTCCGGCACGGCAAAAGGCTCAGATGCAGACCGCTTAAATTTGGAACGTCTTGCCTCGGTCCTCGCATCGGTTACGCCTGAGTCTTTCAGCAAATATCGCGATCTCATAAGGTTGCTTAAGGAAATCGGTTGGTCAGGGCGGGACCCGCGCGACCGGCTTGTTATCTTCTCCGAACGCATCGCAACGCTGAACTGGTTGAAATCGCGATTGTCAGACGACCTTGGTCTGTCAGATGAGGCGATCGGCAAGGTCGACGGATCGTCAGTCGAAGCTGATGAACGCACGCAGAAGACCCTCGACGACTTCGGCCAGGAAGGGTCAAAGATTCGAATCTTGCTGGCTTCCGATATGGCGTCAGAGGGACTGAATCTGCACTTCCAGAGCCATCGCCTGATTCATTTTGACCTGCCTTGGTCGCTCCTGAGATTCCAGCAACGTAATGGTCGGATTGATCGATATGGCCAGGACCGTCAACCAGAGATCTATTATTTCATAGGCGAAAGTCGCCATGAACGCGTTCGTGACATGTGGGTGCTCGAAAAGCTGGTTGCCAAGGATGAGGCGGCGCAGGACGGCATAGGGGATCCCGCAGTGTTCCTGGGTCGGGGCGACATCGAAGCTGAGGAAGAAGTTGTCGCCGAAGCGATCGCGGGCGCAATCGGTCCGGCCGCCTTCGAAGATCAGATGGACAGGCGGGCTAAGACAGACGCCAGCGCGCAAGCAGATGACGATTGGGCATTGCTCTTTAGCGAATATGAGCAAAAGGCGCCTGCTTCCGATAAAGTGGTAGTTAAACCACCCAGGCTCTATCGCGACACGTTCAGCTTTGCGGCCGATATGTTGCAGAGCCTGACGCAGCATGGCCTGAGGAACCTCGAAGTCGACGAAATCGAACGGGTAATTCGATTGACCCTGCCAGACGAACTCAAGGCAAGTGATGCGTTCGGGTTCAATAAAGCTGGCGAGGTTGATGACCGTTACATGCCTGCAGAAGCTGTAGGGCCAGGTCAGCGGATCGAACTCACCGACCGGGCGAGCAATGTAACAGCTGCGATCGCGCAGGCGCGGGCCTCTGACCGGGCCTGGCCGAGCCTTCAATATCTCTGGGATGTCCATCCGCTTGTACAATGGCTCGGGGACAGGGCCGAATCTCTCTTTGCCCATGGCGAAGTGCCCCTTTGCGATGTCCAACAAGGTTTGGAATCAGGAGAGACGGCTGTCCTTGTGCATGGCTCCATCGTTGACGGTTTAGGTCGACCTTCAGCTGATCTGTGGGGAATTGTCATGATCAAGGATGGCGCACTTTCGCGCATCGACATGGACGTCGCGTCTTTTCTGAAACATATCGGCTTTACAGGTGACACAGCCAACCCGGCACGCGAGACACCCTTGCCATCAACAAGTCTGCTCGAAGTCGCAGTCGAAGCCTTTCAAGACGAACTCTCAAAAGCGCGTCGCGCGAAGCAGTCTGAGCTCAGCGAAGTTGCAAAGAATATCCGCTCAAGGCTCGATGAGTTTAGAGGTCGCTTCGACACTCAGTTAGCGTTGCAATTTGGCGACAATGTCGACATGGCCAGTGTGTCGCTTCCTGAGCGCGCGCGCCTCAGCCGAAAAGCGCAGCTACAACGCAAGACAGAAGCTATGTTCAAAGCCTCAGAAAAGTGGATCGCAGAAACCTGCACTCTGTCAGACGATCCTAACCCCCACGTCGATATCAAGGCTGTGTTCAGGAGGTCAGAACATGGCGTTTGAGCTCTTCGGTATTGAGAACGAGAATGATTTCTACCCGACTGCCTTCCTGTCTTCGGCACTGGAATCAGAAATCTCTGACGCGATTGCGCGCTGGGCATCGGAGCCAGGAACTGCTTCACCAGACAAGCGGCTTGAGCCGATTGCCGAAGAGTATCTCAGGCTTTTGAGCCGTATCCGGCAGGCCGGCACACGAGACGTGGCGCTTGAAAGCGCAAGAACTGCACTCTCCACGATTGTCCAGGCACTCGGTTACGACTATCGCCGAAGTCATGTGACGCTGAATGGCGGCGGCTCAATCCCAACGCTCGCACGGGCTTCTGACAGTGATGGCAAGGACCGACTCTGGATTATCGAGGCACCGCTTCCCGGCAAGGATGATGAAGCGGTCGATCCGCTCTCGCTGAGCTTTTCCAACGACCAATTTCCCGGCAATCTATTGGAGAGCGCAGATACTGAAACGGCGATCGAAGATCTGATCTCCTCGGGTATATTCAGTCAGGATGAACCGCCACGCTTCGTCCTCGTCGCTTCTCCTGCGCAGCTGGTCCTCGTTGACCGAAACAAATGGGCTGGCCGCGCGGTATTGCGCTTTGACCTCGTCGAAATCTTCACGCGAGCAGACCGCGCCACGCTTCAGGCAGTTGCCTGTTTCATCTCCAGAGAGGCTCGCGTACCGCAGACCGGCATTCCCCTCGCCGAGCATCTCGAGGAAGAAGCGCAGCGACACGCAAACGCTGTCACGTCCTCACTCAAGAAGACCGTCCGCGAGGCGATTGAGCTCCTCGGCAATGAGGTGCTTGCCGCCTGCGAGAACAAGTATCCGAAGGGCCACCCGCGCGCGGGCGTGTGGATCGAGAGTCAGGACCTCTCGATCGAATGCCTGCGCTATATGTACCGGCTCCTCTTCCTCTTCTATGCGGAAGCCAATCCAAGGCTCGGCATCATGCCGATGCGGGATCCGGCTTATCTGTCCGGCTATAGCCTCGAGGCTCTTCGGGGACTTGAGTCTATCCGTCTCCGTACGGTAGAGGACCGCGAAGGCACATTCATCTGGGACAGCCTTCAGCGTCTACTCGGTCTCATGTTCGACGGGCTTGAGCCTCGACAGATTGGCGCGAGCAAGTCCTTCACGCTGCCGCGGGTACGCGTTTCCCTTCTCGACCCGAAGAGCACGCCAATTCTGTCACGTGTGCAGTTGAGAAATGAGGCGCTTCAAAAGATCATCCGCTTGCTTTCGCTGAAGCAGGACAAGGCCGGTACCGGCCGCATATCCTATGCGCAGCTTGGCATCGGCCAATTAGGCGCCGTCTATGAAACCCTGATTTCGTTCACGGGCTTTGTGGCCAAGACCGATCTCATTGAACTCGTTCCCGGAAAAGGCACTAACGATTCTGGCGACGAGGATGACGAGACAGCAGACTCCGATGAAGAAGGCGAAAGCGACGACCACGTCGAAGAGGAAGAAGACACTTATTCCGCCACGGACAAGATCGATCCACTTGCACCGAGCTATTTCGTGGAGCGGGTCCGCGCAAGTGAGTTCACGCCCGAACAGATCGTCTATGACGGCTCAGAGCCCCGCATCTACAAGAAGGGCAGCTTTATCTATCGCCTTGCCGGCCGTGATCGGCAGAAATCGGCCTCTTATTATACGCCGGAACCCCTCGCCCGGCTGTTGGTGAAACATGCGTTGATGGAGCGCTGCAAGGACCTTACAGCAGACGAGATTCTAGAGCTCAAGATTCTCGAACCGGCCATGGGCTCCGCAGCCTTCCTTGTGGAAGCGACCAATCAGCTCGCTGACCTCTATCTCGACCGCAAGCAGCAGGAGACGGACGAGCGCATTCCGCAGGAAGACTATTTTGAAGAACGTCAGCGTGTCCGAGCCTATATCGCCGACCGGAACTGTTTCGGCGTCGATCTCAACCCGATCGCAGTTGAACTCGGCCAAATCTCACTCTGGCTCAACAGCCTCCATAAAGGAGACTTCTCCCCCTGGTTCGGCGATCAGCTGCATGCAGGCAATTCGCTGATTGGTGCACGGCGCGCGAGCTATCCCAAACGCTTGCTGAGCACCAAGAAAGCGAAAGACCTCTGGCTGAATGAAAAGCCCGAAGAAATTGGATGGCGCGGCACGCGGCCGGAATCGCATGTGTGGCAATTCCTGCTCCCCGCCAAGGACATGGCCAAGTTCGATACGGAAAAGTCCATCGCGGAATTCGCCAAGCCGGCGCAAGATGCGATCAAGGCTTGGCGCAAAGGGGGCTTCTTCGCGCCGTTCGCAGAGCATGAAGTTAAGCTGCTGATTCAACTCTCAGAAGCCGCTGACGCTCTTTTCGAAGCCGTCGCTGATGACCTTATGAAGATGCGTGCCAGCAGCAATGATGAGATCACGATCTGGCCAAGCAGAACCATGCCTGGCGTCAAAGGTGAGGACTACCAGTCGAAGCTTGAGCGTCTGCGCGTGCTGCAGGGTGAAGAGCACGTATCGAACTCTCTGCCCTACCAACGTCTCAAGACCGCTATGGACGCCTGGTGCGCCCTCTGGCTCTGGCCGCTGGACCAGGCAGACAAACTCCCATCCCGGCAGCAGTTCCTCTTCGGCCTCGCCTCAATTCTGAAGGGCGGAATCACATCCAGCGGAGACCTCGCCGTTCCTGACGCGGAATACGCAGGTCCAAAACAAGGCGACTTGCTTGCCCGTCAAGAAGCCGCCGACGCGCTCGCCGCAGAGCTTCCCTCCGCCGGCCAACAAAGCACGATGTTCCAGCCCACGGACATCGACGCCCTGATCGACGCCTCGCCATGGCTGAAGGTTGCGCAAGACGTCGCCGACCGCGAACGTTTCACTCACTATGATCTCATCTTCGCCGATGTTCTGCGCGAGCGTGGTGGCTTTGACTTAATTGTGGGAAATCCACCTTGGGCCAAGCCGACTTGGAATCGGGATGATGAAATCTCCGAGCTTGACCCTGCATTCTTGTTTGTTGAAGCAAATAAAAGGAACTCGGTGTTTGAAAAAATACTGTCTGAGACCCAAAATCGTGCCCAGTTTTTAACCGAATTCGTCACCTCAAAGGGTACTATTGCGGTGACCGGAAGTGGAGTAATGTATCCGTATACCGGTGACGGCGCAAACAACCTTTACCGATGCTTTATTGACTTATCATTCCGGCTGTCATCACCCTTCGGCATAGTCGCTCTGATACATCAAGACGGGCATCTGGTAGATCCAAAATCTAACGGTTTTCGTAGGGAATGTTATACCCGACTTATTAAACACTTCGACTTCTTAAACCGCATAAAATCGAAGAGTTTTTCCGAAATCGGTCATGACGCCGTTTTCAGTTTAAATGTATATCGAGGCGAAACTGCATCGATTAAATTTGAGAATATGTCCTTATGCTTTTTGCCGTCGCAAGTTGAAGATAGCTATTCACATGATGGGAATGGTCCCCTTCCAAACATAAAATCGAAAGAAGGAAACTGGGACACTAGGGGTCATAGGGATAGGCTAATAGTAATCGATGAAAAATCACTCCGCGCAATTGGCTGCATTACCGATGATGCCAGCGTTCTGAGCGGTGAAGAAAGGTTTCTGCAGCCTTATTCACAATCGATGCTTGATGTCATTCGGGCGCTTGGCGAGCATAATCCGATAGGAACTAAGCATTCAACTTGGCAATTGAGCGGCTTGGTAGGGGAAACTTCTGGACAAAAAAGCGGCATAATTCAACGATCCACAAGATTTGTTCATGAACAGGATGAATGCATCCTATCTGGCCCTATGATTCATGTCGGTACATCTTTGTATAAAACGCCTCGGGCTGACTGCAGGACTAAGGCCGACTACGACGTCGTTGATGTCAATCTGATCGATGAAGGATACATCCCACGCAGCAACTACGCTTGGGTGCACGAGAACGACGCAATTCAGAACGCAATTCCAAGAACGAAGTGGAATGCGAACCAATTCCATACATCGCTGATTAGGTTAGCTTTCCGAAAAAGGATTAACCTGAACAGTGAGCGAAGTCTTATCGGGTGCCTACTTCCTAAAGAAACGCCACATCTATCCACTATCGTAAGTCTAGCTTTTGAAGACATTGAGTTGTTGCTCTCACAAGCTGTCATCGGGATGTCGCTTGTAATGGATTGGCGAACGAAGGCGGCGGGTCGTGGAGACATACAATTGCCCGATATCAAGGCATTCCCTGACGTTGACCCAAAAGATACAGCTAAACATCGGACCCTCCGCCTAGCGTGCCTCACATCCTACTTTGCCGATTTTTGGAACAATAACGCACCGAACTTAAAACCACTCCCATGGTCCTCCGATGATCCGCGACTCGGACTTGAAGGCCCCGTCCAAGGCCCCGCCATTTGGGACCGTACCGCTGCGTTCCGAACCGAATTCGCCCGCCGCATGGCACTCGTTGAAATCGATGTCCTTGTCGCGCAAGCCCTTGGCCTATCGCTCGAGCAACTCATCGAAATCTACCGCATCTACTTCCCAGTGCTTCAGGAAAACGAGGCCGGCACCTGGTACGACCAGAACGGGCGCATCGTCTGGACCTGCTCCAAGGGCCTTCCCGGTGTCGGCTGGCTCGATGACAAGGGCAAGAGCCCTGGCCGAAAAGCTTGGGAGAAGATGCTGGAAGAGCTAAACAGCCATCCGCCTGAGAGACAGGTCCTCACCTGCACAGCAATCGACGACAGCCAGCCTGGCGGCCCGCGTGAAGTCACCCGTGCATTTCAAGGTCCCTTCACCAAGTGCGACCGGGTCGAAGACTATAACCGTGCCTGGGCATTCTTCGAATCCCATAAGGATGAGGAGCAGACGGCATGAATCCAATCCTGCTCGGCAAACAGGTCGAAGACGGCCTGGAAGACCTTGTCCGCTCAAGCTTCGAGACGACGAGCCCGGCGTTCGAGGGCATGATCGATACATTCCTAGCGACAGAGGGCAACTTTCTCAAAGGCCCGTGGCTGTCAGTCGATCTGCCTTTCCGCCCGGCGCATTTGGAAACAGAACCGTTTCCGGACGTGCCGCTTGGCTTCCGCCCCCACAAGCATCAGGAGCTCGCGTTCAACCGACTTCTTGCGCCTGATACGAAATCAACACTGGTCGCGACCGGCACTGGGTCGGGCAAGACCGAGTGCTATCTTTGGCCTATCCTGGACGCTTGCCGTGCCAGCAAGAATGAGCCAGGCATCAAGGCGATCATCATCTACCCAATGAATGCGCTTGCGACAGATCAGGCGCGCCGGATCGCCAAGGCTATTGCCCGAACGCCTGCCCTCAAAGGCGTAAGATGCGGTATTTATGCAGACGCCGAGCCCAAGCCCGCAAGCGATGTGATGAGCGATAGCGATGTCATCACCAGCCGCGAAGAGATGCGGCGCAATCCGCCGGATATTCTGCTGACAAACTACAAGATGCTCGATTATCTGCTCCTGCGAGGGCGCGACAAGCGGCTGTGGGCCAAGAACGCGCCTGAAACGCTGCGCTACCTCGTGGTCGACGAGCTACACACATTTGACGGCGCACAAGGCGCTGACCTTGCGCTGCTTATACGGCGGGTCAAGGCAAGGCTTGGGACGCCGAAAGGCCACATCGCCTGCGTCGGATCTTCGGCTACGCTCGGAAGCGGCGAAGAAGCCGCTGAGCGGCTTGTGACATATGCGCAGGATATCTTCGGTGAGCGGTTTGAGACCGCAGGTGTGATCCGGGAGGATCGACTGCTCACTCACGAATATCTTGACAGTATCGACTTCACCGACCTGCCTGAACCTGCTCGTGTGGTCGAGGCCGTAGACGCCGGACTGGCGCAGAGCCAAAGCGAGGTCGCGTTGAGCCTCGCAAAGCTCTTCTTTGAGGATTTCGACCCGGCGAGCGCCTATTTCGACAAAAGCGTTCCGAATGATCCATCGCATCCGCAATGGCGCGTAGCACTTGGCACCAAGCTTCGCGCGCATGTCGCATTTCACCGCGTGCTTGAAGCGGTGCAGGCCAGCGGCAGGGCGGCGTCTCTGGAAACTGCGGTTGAGGCACTCTCGGGCGCTCGACTTTTTCGGGACGGCTGGAGCAAGGAAGAACTGGCTGCGCTTGTCGAAGCCATTGTGATCCTGACATCCTGGGCACGCCGTGAACTTGGCGGACGCATTCAGCCGCTCCTCAATGTCCGGGTTCAGACCTGGGTACGTGAGATGGGCCGTATGGTAGCGACGTTGCCCCGTCCTCGGGAAAGCGGCACCACGGAGCCTGCCGTCCTTTCACACTCGGATGATCTGGAAGACAGCGGGCTCGAGCGCGCCCTGCCAGTGGTGCTTTGTCGCCATTGCGGCACAAGCGGCCAGCTGTGCCGGGTAAACGAAGGCGGTGGCTCAATATGGGCGCCTCTCGACACGCTTTATGCCGACTTCTTTGATGGCGGGGACCGCGTTCGGATCCTTTATTTCGAACCTGTTCAAAGACTCACAAAAAGCAAAGGCTATGGCGGTGTCGTATCCGGTAAGGTTCACCCTGACTCGCTGGAATTCAAATGGGAGGAAGCCTCCGACAAGGTCGATGGCCACGTTCCAGCCTGGCTGTTCGACCCTGTCAATGAACGCGGGTTCGTTGATCGGACATGTCCTTCTTGCGGCACGGCGCATAGTCTGCAGATCCTAGGACTTCGTTCAGCACGCCTGACGGCCGCTCTATCGACGACGCTTTTCAATTCCAACCATCATGAAGAAGAGGATGAACAAAAGCCTCGTGTACTGATCTTCTCCGACTCTGTACAGGACGCTGCTCAGCGTGCGGCCGTGACGGAAATTCGTAACGTCCAGACTGTTGTGCGCAAAGCGCTCTACAACGCAGTGAAAGAGCATATTGGCGGAGGCCCTACTCTGGACAATGTGTGGGGCGCATCCATCGGTAAGGTGCGAGCCGAGCTTGGAGAAGCAAAGTTCATCGCGCGCTTCGTGGCGCGGGACCAAACCTGGCGTCAGCCCTATGTCGATCTCTCCCTCAAAAATCAAGAGCCGACAGATAATCGGTTCGGAGATGACGTCGCCTTGCGGCTTGGTTGGGAATTCTTCTCTGATCTCACCTATCGCTCACGGACCTCACAGACCCTTGAAACGGCCAGGCTTTGCGTCGCGGACGTTTTACCGGATGTTCTGAGGGCAGCAGCGGAAGATTTCCAGACGGCGCTGCATGCGGGGCTCGGAGCGGAATATGCGCTCGAAACGGAAGAGGCCTTCTCTTTTCTATATGGGCTCACCACCCATATGCGACGCTCGGGGGCTGTCGCACACCCTTACGTTAAGGCTGCTGCGGCACGAGGAAGCGCCCAGCGCGGGCCTAACTATTTCGGAGCGCGCCAAGCTCTCGGACTTGGCAATCGGGGTGTTCTGCCAATGCCAAACCAGAGGACTTCTGCTGCGCCACGACTACCAACGCTTCGATCAAAGACGGAGGGCTTCCAATATGTCGGGCGCGACAATGCTGCCAATTGGTACCGCGCTTGGATCAATCGCTTTTTCGGCAAAGCTTCTGGCGGTTTTGGTACAAACCACACAGACATTTTTCGTCATGCATTAGAGACCCTCGCCCGGCATCAGATTGCGGAAGAAGTCATGACCACCGGCACTGACCCGATTGGCGTCTGGGCGCTGCGGCCAGACGCCGTGGTCGTCACGGGCACTTTTGCCAATCTCAGCTGTAGCCGGTGCGGCCGAAAGGAAAGCATCCCTCAGAGTGGGGAGGATCCCCACCGTTTTGCTTGTTTGCGTATCGGATGCGATGGCGATCTTTTGCCCGATAATGCTGGGTTGGCTATGGTAGATGCATCTGCGCACCTAAAAGGCGTGATGGAAACGGCGCGCAATCATCGTGTCGTTGCCCGCGAACATACGGGAATTCTCGAAACTGATGATAGACGCCAGCTTGAAAGCCTGTTCATTGAGGGCGAGGCTCCGTGGCATCCAAATCTTATTTCTGCAACACCCACGCTCGAGATGGGTATCGATATTGGAGACCTCTCCACGCTGATCCTCGCGTCGATGCCGCCCGAGGAAGCCAATTACGTCCAGCGCATTGGCCGCACTGGCAGACGTGATGGAAATTCGCTTAATTTGACACTTATTTCGGCCCGATCGCATGATCTCCAGTTCTGGGAAGACCCGAGCTCAATGCTGGCGGGTCAAGTCACTCCTCCTGGTGTTCATTTGCAAGCTGTTGCCGTTCTGCGACGCCAGGCGGCGGCTTTCGCTCTGGATCGCTTTGTCGCTGACAGTGAAAAAGAGATTGAATACGGAACAGTGAACTCAGCAATCTCGGCGTTAGAGCGCAATCTTCAATCCGAATTCCCTGTTAACTGGTTCCTGCATCTTAGTCGCCACGCCACCGCAATTGCCGAAGCGTTCGTCGCTATCTTGCCAGAGGCCGTTCGCCAACGTGACATCCTGGTTCGTCAGCTTAGCGACTTTCTAACAAGCGATAGCAATGAAGGCCTGCGTTATAAGATTAGCGGGGCGTTTGGAGCGGCAGCCGAGGAACGTGCCGAGCTTCTGGAACTTCAAAAAAACCTCGACAAGGAACGACGCAAATTAAAAGATCAGTCCCCGCCACCGACCGATCTTGAGGAGCAGCTTGGAAAGCTCAAAGAACGCCGCACCGAGATTTCACGCTCGATCCGGGAGACGATCAATCAGGTCAAGGTACTCCAGTTCCTAACCGACCGTGGCTTGTTGCCGAACTACGCCTTCCCTGAGGAAGGGGTGAAGCTTAAGTCGATTATCGTCAAAGCCAGGGAAGCGAGCGAGACACGAGGTGATGCGGATGCCGATCTCATCATCCGCGAATATCAGCGCCCCGCTTCGTCGGCCCTGAGTGAATTTGCGCCCGATCAAACTTTTTACGCGGAAGGTCGTCAGGTCACGATTGACCGGATCGATCTGCGGTCAAAAGACATCGCTGTCTGGCGGTTTTGTCCGAACTGCACGCATGGGGAATTGGAAGCAACTGGAGCGGCAAAGTCTAGCTGCCCGCGTTGTGAAAGCCCTATGTGGGCCGATTCAGGCTCGCAGTCCGAAGCGGTTGAACTACGGTCGGTTGTCGCCACATCGAGCGAGCAGAAGGCCGCAATACGCGATCTTGATGACCGGACCTCTCGTCAATACGACCGCGAGGTCTTTCCGAACTATGCAAAAGATGGAATCGAAGTTGCCTATGCTGTAAAAGAGGGCAATGCGCAGGCTCCATTCGGGTTCGAATTCGTCCCTCAGTGCGAATTCAGGGACGTCAACTTCGGTCAAAAAACCTCCATGCGTCAGGGGCCTCTGATCGCAGGCCAGCAGCGCCAATCCAGACCTTTTCTGATTTGCCGGAACTGCGGCATGCTGCAGAACGACTTTTTTGACCGTGACCGGGATCAAAAACCGGGACAGCATCAATCTCGATGTTCGTCTGACCGTATGGCTGAACCTCGCAGCCGTTGGGAAACGCCGGTCTATTTGATGCGCCGGTTCACCACTGAAGCGCTTCGCCTCATCGTTCCAGTCGCCGGCCGCGCTCAAAACGACGACATCAAGAGCTTTGTGGCCGCCATCGAACTCGGTTTGAAGAAGCATTTTTCAGGCCGTGTCGATCACATACGAAGCGTCGTCGTTGAGGAGCGACTGCGCAGTGGGGCCAGTGTCAAAAACCTCTACCTTTATGATGCGATCCCCGGCGGCTCAGGCTATTTGCGGCAATTGGCAAGCAACCCACAGACGCTTCTGCGCGTGTTTCGGTTATCGGCGGCTGCTTTGCGAGACTGCAGCTGCGCCCAACGCGAAGACAAAAATGGCTGCTTTCGCTGCGTGAAGCCATATCGCTCGCAGTTCGGTCCTGGTGAGCCGAAGCGTGATCTGGCTCTTCAACTCGTTGAGGCTGTGCTGGGAGATTGGGATGCCTTGGTGCAAGTCGATCAGCCCATCAATGATGTTCTCGGCGCAGATCTTGTTGAGAGTGAGCTTGAGGCGCGCTTCCTGGACCGGCTGCAAAAGGCGTTCGGCACAAAAGCCCTGAAGCCGATTGTTCTTTCCAATGGGCAGCGTGGTTTCCAACTTCGGATCGAGGCACAAGGCGAGGAAGTATACTGGCAGATCGAGCCACAGGTGCAGATCGAGAAGCGCTTTCCCGGATTACCAGCGCGCAGGGTCGATTTTGTATTGAGCACATCAGGGGAGCGTTCTGGAAAACCCATCATGGTTGAGCTTGACGGGTGGGAATATCATGCCCCAACCATTGAAGACGATGTTGATACACGCGTGCGCATCATCCGAAGCGGTCAGGCTGAAGTCTGGACGCTGACTTGGGACGATTTTGAAGATGAGGCTGGCCCTTGTGCCAACCCTTTCATATCTGGTGTCCCTCAGCCGGTCTTAGAGGGCCGTTTGGCGCAACTTCTGTCGGATTCGCGATTTCCGACACTTCATCCACTCTCTACCGCTATCGATTGCCTTAGACGCGGACGCTCAATGGACGCGCTTATTTCTCGTCTGCGATCAACTCATTGGGAACCAGCCAAAGCAGCGGTTCTGTTCGGTCGGGTTGCTATCGGCGCGACGGGAACTGATTTTACCAGCCTGGTCACGACAGACCTCAATGAAGATGCACGTCTTTACTTGGAAGAGGCCGCATTGCATGGCCGACTGGATGATGGCGGCCTATCTGCAATCCTTGGACTGCCCAGCGGCTCTCCCATCGAGATCGTAGAAAAAACAAGTGAAGCACGCTTTGTTTTACGCGCCGATATTTCCACAGCGCGCTCTGAAAGAGCCAGTGATCTCGCCTCAAAGGGTGTCTGGAGGGGTTTTTGGCGGTGTCTCAATCTTCTTCAGGAACTACACGGCCTTCATGTGAGCTTGCCTGGACTGGACACGCTTGATGCCGGTGTGGTGAGAGATGACAGATCTGCCGAGATCATCCTTTCGGATATCGAATGGCAAGAGATACAATCACTTGTCGATGAAGACATGGCCGAAATCGTCGTCGCTATTCACCAAGCAGGACTACCGCTGCCTGACATGATCGGTGAGGACATGATGGCTGGCGACAGCGTGATCGGAACGGTAGAGATCGGTTGGCGAGCGTCTCGTTTTGCGATCGCGCTTGAGCCATTGGAGTTAAGCGGGTGGCTTATCGAGGAAGCCGTTTCGCCGAACTCATCCCAATTTTCTGAATTCCTTCGGCGCGTTGTACGCGCTGTTTCCGGAGGCTCGACATGACCGACACCCAATATCGCGTATCTTTCGACATCGCATGCATGAAAGCCCTGAGAAAGGTTCCATCGAAAGTGATGGAGCGCTTTCATGACATGGTACTCAAGCTGATGGTGGATCCTACTCGCAGCGGCCTCAATATCGAATCCATACAGGGCGCCAGCGATCCTGCCATGCGCTCCTTCCGCATTGATCAGGGCTACCGAGCGATTGGTTATCTGCAAGGCGGTGATCTTCTGCTGCTTCATGTCGACGAACATGACAAAGCTTATCGGTGGGCGACTAACCGGACGGTCCAATTCAATCCGAAACTCAATCGAATTCAGGTTCTTGAAAGCCATCCCATGGAAGAGGCTGAGGCCTCTATTTTGCCCGCGCTCTCGGATCCTGAGATACAAGCGCGACAAAAAGATACCGACCGCCCCGGATTATTTGATCCCTATACGGATATGGAGCTTCTGCAACTTGGCATTCCCGCTGAATATCTGGTTCGCATTCGAGCCTATCACGATGAAGCCGAACTGGAAGTTGATCAGAGCGAGTTCGATTCCAGCAGTTATGACATTCTCTTTTCGCTTGCCGCCGGGTTCTCACTTGATGAAATCCCCGACCTTGTTATTGCTGCTGACACTGGGAAATCGATCTCCTTGGGGTTTGCCGATGCGCTGCGCACTGATGAGAGCCGCCAGCAAATATTTGTCCCTGAGGATGAGGATGAGCTGCGCCGGTTCCTTAACGGTGACCTTGAAGGCTGGCGGGTATTCCTACACCCCGAGCAACGGCGCATTGCCTACCATAAGGGCTATAATGGTCCTGCTCTTGTTCGCGGTGGTGCCGGCACCGGCAAAACAGTTGTGGCGATGCATAGAGCAAAATTTCTGGCCGACGAGGTTGCACATGACGCTGGTCGCAAAGGTGATAAAATACTCTTCACAACCTTCACATCGACCCTGGCCCGCGATGTCGAAGCCAATCTTAAAACACTCTGCCCGGAGCATGTAACCGGACCTGACCCTATAATTGAGGTCATCAATCTAGATCGTTGGGTTGGAGAGTTTCTCAAGCGCCGCGGTTTTGAACGGAGTATCGTTTACTTTGGCGAAGAACGTGATCGACTCGATGATATTTGGGCTGAAGTACTGGCCGACTCGGACCTTCCGGAAGGCCTGACTGATGACTTTATCAAGGATGAGTGGGCTCAAGTTATCCAGGCAAAGGGCGTGGGTTCCGAGCGTGACTATTTCACTGCCAAACGCACAGGACGTGGGACGCCGCTCGACCGACGCAGGCGCCGAGCGCTCTGGCCCGTGTTTGAAGCATACCGCGCGAAAATGGTCGATGAAGATCTCGCGGAGCCCGATGATGCGTATCGCGAAGCCATCGCGATCCTGGAACGCGATCGAACCCGTCTACCTTATACGTCTGTCGTCGTCGATGAGGCCCAAGATATGGGAGAGCCAGCGCTTCGCCTTGTCAGAGCGATTGTTCCCAAAGCCGTCGCAGAAGATCGCAATTCTCTCTTTGTCGTGGGAGATGCTCATCAAAGAATATATGCCCGTAAAGCTTCAATGGCTGCTTGTGGAATTGATGTAAGAGGACGCGGTCGTCGGCTGCGCCTCAACTATCGTACGACAGAAATGATCCGCCGCTATGCGGTGGCGATCCTTGAAGGTGTCGAAGTCGATGACCTTGATGAAAGCGCGGACACACTCTCAGGATACCGTAGTCTCGTAAAAGGGAACGAGCCGGTACGCGTAAGCTACCCGACAAAGTCGGAGGAGCTCGATGGCCTCATAAAATGGGTCAAAGAAATAGAATCAACCGAAAAGGACTCAGCGTCCATCGCGGTGCTCGTGCGTACGAATAGTCAGCTTACTGAGATCGAAACATGTCTCAAAGCCGCCGGAATATTGACCTTTGTTCTTCGGAACAACACGTTTGATGATCCCGCAAAGGACGGCGTACGAATTGCTACTATGCATCGCGCAAAGGGACTTGAGTTCGATTACGTGGCGCTTGGACTCCTTGCCGACGATATAATCCCGCCACGTGCGGCCATGCAAAGGGCTGTCGATGACGCTGGCCGTCGTGAGATAATCGAACGTGAGAAGTCTCTCTTGCACGTTGCGAGCACGCGCGCGCGAAAGGGGCTCCGGATCAGTTGGCATGGCGCGCAGCCTGCGCTTGTTCGCAACTGAGAGATCAAACGCATCGTCAGGCCACGCGCAGATCCAAGCCTGTCTGAGCACCAAGTAACTCGACCAGATACCCGCCATCGCGGAGACCCTCAGCTTTGCGGACAATGTACCTGATGGCGTCTTTCATCGTTCCGGTCTCGAGGCCCCATTCCGCCTCGACGGCGTCCTTGCCGTTCAGCACGACGGCAATGTCCCGCCTGGACATGCCTAACTCCAGGCAGTCCAGCGCGACCAGACCATCCCGAAGGATTTGTGTCGTCTTGGTCCAAAGAGGAATCTCTGTGATGGGCCCCTGTTCAACCAGCGCGAGTGCCGCCTTTTGCGTTTTGACTTTGCGCTCATAGTCATCGAGGTCAGAAATGGTCAGCTTCATTCTCACGGGCTCGAGACCAATCAGCGAGGTACCAGTGCAGCGGACCTGAACCACGCAGCCTTTGCCACGGACGAGTAGAAACTCGCGCGCCTGAAGATCGGTGACGTGTGTGATTTCGCAGATCGGGACGGTGCGATCCCAGATATCGCATTTCTGGCCGGGTTCGCGCGGGGAACAGTTCACTTCGACCTGATCCGGATAGACATGCTTGTTCCAGACGGCATCTGCTTCGAACCCGTTAAGGTCCGGATCAGGCATGAAGACGAGGCCCCAGCGCTCGGCAACCCGCTGGGGGACACGGGACCTGAGCATACGGATCGGTGCGCACGGTGCCATCTTCTCCGAGATTTCGTCATGGCGGCGCAGCTCCGCGTCGCGTCTCAGCTTCCTGTTGCGACGAGCATATTCCCAAGCCCAACGGTCCAGCGAAAGATGCGAGAGGTAGTCGTAGCGCGCCAGCACGCCGTCCGAACTCAGTGTGAAAGTCTTCATTATCAGCTCCCTTCACACGAGAAATCAGCAAATATGATGCCAACCTATGATTGAGAGCGTGTTCCCTTGGTTTCCAATTTCTCAATCGGGAACAGGAACTTGTATGAATAAAGCGATGACGTGCTCACAGTCTGAAGTCGCGTCGTACGCGAATGCAGAAACCCGCAACCTGATGCATATTCTACAGGCCACGCTTTGTATCCCTGTGCCGAAACTGGCCCTTTTCTGCATGAATTGGCCTGCGTTCTCACTCCCTCAAAACCACCTCTCCTGCGACGCTTCAATCAAACGAACCCGATTGATTGGAGCCCCTGGCGATGTCCCTGCTGACGCACCACCACGAAACAGAAACCCGCCGCAGCACGATGCTGCGCACGGCCTTCTGCCCGGTCGTGCGTGAGGCGCTGGAAGCCCCTGATACAATCGAGATCATGGCGAACCCGGATGGGTCTGTCTGGATCGAGAAAGCCGGTATCGGGGTCGTGGTCTCCGAGCACACGCTCGAAGCCTCTAACCGCGAGCGGGTCATCCGCCTCGTGGCCTCCGGTGTAGGAGAAGCAGCAAACCGCGCCTCCCCGATTGTCTCTGCGGAACTCCCCGGCAGCGGTGAGCGGTTTGAAGGGCTTCTTCCCCCTGTATCGACGGCGCCCTGCTTCTCCATTCGCAAGCCGGCAACAACACCGTTCGAACTAGGTGACTATGTTGACCAGGGCGCATTGTCCCCTGCCCTCTGCGCAGCGCTCAGAGCATCTATCGCAAACCATGCGAACATTCTGATCGCGGGCGGGACCTCCTCGGGCAAGACCACTTTCACGAACGCGCTGCTTGCAGAGCCGGCCTTCCAGGACGACCGTATTGTCATCCTCGAAGACACGCGCGAGCTCTGCTGCACCGCGCCCAATCGTGTTCAACTGCGAACCCATCGCGGCAGCATCAGCCTGCAGCAGCTTGTGCGCTCCACCCTTCGTTTGCGTCCAGACCGGATCATTGTCGGTGAAGTGCGCGGCGCTGAAGCGCTCGATCTCCTCAAGGCCTGGAACACCGGCCATCCCGGCGGCATCACGACGCTGCATGCCAATTCTGCCTATGGGGCCTTGCGGCGGCTCGAACAGTTGACGCTCGAAGCCACAAACCGCGCCCCGTTCGACCTCATCGCAGAAGCGGTGGATGTCGTCGTGTTCATGAGCCGCGCGGGTGGCCAGCGCCGGATCAAAGAGGCGCTGCGCGTCAGGGGTTTCGACGGCGACGGCTACCAGACCGAGCCGCTCGTTTCCCGCTCCCTTTCTCTCGTCACACAAGGAGACATGACATGAACATCTACAATCACACCAACGCGGCGAACCGGACGGTTCAGGTCGCAGCCTGTATCGCGATCGGCTTTGCGATTGCCGCGCCTGCCCATGCCGCCGGGTCGGGCATGCCCTGGGAGGGCCCACTCGATCAGATCCTGACCTCGATTGAAGGCCCTGTCGCCCGTATCGTTGCGGTGATTATCATTACACTGACCGGCCTGACGCTGGCGTTCGGCGAAACATCTGGCGGTATGCGCAAGCTGATCCAGATCGTCTTTGGCCTCTCCATCGCCTTTGCGGCGACCAGCTTCTTCCTGACGTTCTTCAGCTTTGGCGGCGGAGCGCTTGTCTAGTGGTTGAGGGTTATGAAATCCCCCTGCATCGCTCGCTGACCGAGCCGATCCTGATGGCCGGCGCGCCACGAACGGCCGCCATTGCCATCGGCACGCTCGCCGCGGCGGTGGGCCTTGGCCTGCAGCTCTGGATACCTGGGCTTGTCCTCTGGATCTCGGGCCATTCAGCCGCGGTGTTCATGGCAAGAAGCGATCCCGATTTCATGTCCGTGGCAAGTCGCTCTGCAAGACACAAGGCGCATCTGTCATGCTGAACCTGCGTGAATATGCTGCCCCGCGAACCCTGCTGGCAGACTATCTGCCCTGGGCCTGTCTGGTTGCGCCGGGTGTTGTCCTCAACAAGGATGGATCTTTCCAGACAACGTTCAAGTACCGCGGCCCGGATCTGGAAAGCTCGACCGAGGAAGAGCTCGTTTCGATCCATGCGCGCGTCAATAATGTGCTGCGCCGGTTTGGTTCGGGCTGGGCGCTGTTCTTTGAAGCGCAGCGCGCGCCGGTACAGGATTACAGGGAGTGTGACTTTCCGAATGCTGCCTCCTGGCTGGTTGATCAGGAACGCGGGTTACAGGCGGATGAAGCAGGTGCGCGATATGAGAGCCATTATTACCTGACCCTGTTATGGCTGCCGCCTGCTGATGCAGCGGGCCACGCCGAGAAAGCCCTGATTACGCGCGCAGAGATTGAAGAGGCGGCAGGTTGGCGTCACCGCCTCGAGACATTCCAGAGCCAGACTGCGCGAGTCTTCGATCTGCTGGCGACCTGCCTCGCCGAGCTTGCACGCCTCGATGATGACGGGACGCTGACCTACCTCCACACGACCATCTCGACCAGGCGCCATCCCGTCGTCACGCCGGACTTGCCTGTCTTTCTCGATGCGATCCTCGCCGATGAACCCTTTGCAGGCGGCCTCGAACCGATGATCGGAGACGCGCACCTGCGCACGCTGACAATCCTCGGATTCCCCGCCTCGACCCTGCCTGGCATGCTGGATGAGCTGAACCGGCAGGGATTTGCCTATCGCTGGGCGACACGGTTCATTGCGATGGACAAGGCGGAAGCCGAAAAGATCCTCGCCAGGAAACGCCGTCACTGGTTTGCCAAGCGCAAGTCGATCGGTGCGGTCCTGCGCGAGACACTGTTCAATGAGCAGGCCGCACTTGTCGACAATGATGCCGACAACAAGGCCGCTGATGCCGATGCGGCGCTCCAGGAACTCGGCAGCGATCTCGTCTCATACGGATACGCCACCACGACCATAACCGTCGTGGATGAGGACCGACGCGCCGTCGATGAGCATATCTGCGTCGCCGAGCGTATCATCAATGGGCGAGGCTTCACGGCGATCCGCGAGACGCTGAACGTCGTCGAGGCCTGGCTGGGCTCTTTGCCGGGACATCCCTACGCTAATGTCCGTAAGCCCATCCTGCATACGCTGAACCTTGCCCATATGGTGCCGCTCTCAGCGGTCTGGGCCGGAGAACAGACCAATCGGCACCTGAACGCCCCTGCGCTGATACAGGCGCAAACCCACGGCACGACGCCCTTCCGGCTCAACCTCCATATCGGCGATGTTGGCCACACGCTTGTCGTCGGCCCTACCGGCGCGGGCAAGTCGGTCCTGCTGTCCCTTCTGGCCATGCAATGGAAGCGCTATACGGGCGCCCAGGTCTTCGTCTTCGACAAAGGCCGCTCGGCCCGCGCCGCGACGCTGGCCATGGGCGGCTCGCATGTCGATCTCGGTAGCGCTGACCGCCCGAGCCTCCAGCCCCTCAAGGACGTGGACAGTCATCATGGCGCGGGCTTTGCTGCCGACTGGCTTGCGGGTCTCTGCATGAATGAAGGCGTCGCCATCACGCCGGACCTCAAGGCCGGGCTCTGGGACGCCATCCAGTCTCTTGCCAGCGCGCCTCGGCCCGAACGCACCCTGACCGGGCTAAGCCTGATGCTGCAGGACGAGACGCTCAAAGCGGCCCTGCATCCGTTCACGCTGGAAGGCCCGCATGGCCGCCTGCTCGACGCCGACCATGAGACGCTAAATCTGGCCGATACGGTCTGCTTCGAAATGGAAGAGCTGATGCACGCGAAAGGCGCGGTGGCACCGGTCATCACCTACCTGTTCCATCGGTTGGAAGAACGCTTCGACGGGCGCCCCACACTGCTCATCCTCGATGAGGCCTGGCTGTTTCTGGATGATCCGATGTTCGCCGCGCGGATCCGGGAGTGGCTCAAAACCCTTCGCAAGAAGAACGTATCCGTCGTGTTCGCGACCCAGTCGCTGGCTGACATTGCGGGTAGCACGATCGCGCCAGCACTCGTGGAATCCTGCCCGACCCGCATTTTCTTGCCCAATGAGCGCGCGCAGGAGCCCCAAAGCCGCGAGACCTACCAAAGATTCGGGCTCAATACTCGTCAGATCGAGCTGATCAGCCGGGCGACGCCCAAGCGGGATTATTACTACCAATCGCCACTTGGCTGCCGTGTGTTCGAACTCGGTCTCGGCCCAATCGCGCTGGCCCTTTGCGGCGCAAGCGCCCCCGAAGACCATCAGATTCTCGACCGGGTCTGGGCCGAAACGGAAGGCGACAGCTTCACGGAGTGTTGGCTCATCGAGAAAGGTCTGCCCTGGGCCGCCGACCTGCTCCATCGCTGGCCGGGACAGAATTCCATCGTGCATGAACCGCTCATCCCATCACACGCCGTCGCGGCAGAATAGGAGCCTCCGATGAAACGCCTTCTCGCTTCCGTCGCCCTCTGCGCCTTGCCGATATCCGCGATCATCGCGCCGCCCGTGTCAGCGCAACTGGCGGTGTATGACCCCGCCAACCATGTGCAGAATGTCTACCAAGCCGTCCGCGCCCTGCAGCAGGTTGATCAGCAGATCCAGCAGCTCACCCATGAGATCGCGATGCTGGAGAACATGGCGCGCGATCTGGAAAACCTGCCGGACTCCATCGCGAGCGACATCCTCAGCCGCATGCAGCGCATCGACGATTTGATGCGCGATGCCGAAGGCATCGGCTACAAGGTCGAAGAGATCGAACGCGCGTATGAAGAGGCCTATCCGGAAGATTATGGGGATACGCCGCCGGAGAATGCCGTCCTCGTCGAACAGGCACATTCACGCTGGAAACAGTCGCGCACCGCCTATCGCGAAAGCCTTGCCGTCACGGCGCAGGTCATCGCGTCGGCCCGCGAAGACGCCTCCAGCCTGGGCCGCCTGATCGCGGGCAGCCAGTCGGCTGTCGGCAATCTCCAGGTCCTGCAGGCCGGCAACCAGATCGAGGCGCTTCAGACCGAGCAGCTGATGCAGATGGAAAGCATGATGGCCGCTCACTACCGCGCCGAGGCGCTGGAGCGCTCGCGCAATCTCGCCGAAGCCGAACGTGGCCGGGCCCGCACAAAATCCTTCCTGGAGAACTGAAACCCACCATGGACGTGATCGACACCTTCCTTGCTACTTTCATCACCTATATCGACAGCGGCTTCGGGCTGCTGGCGGGCGATGTCGCCTATCTCTCGACCACGCTCATCGCCATAGACATCACATTGGCGGGTCTGTTCTGGGCGCTCAGCCAGAACGCAGACGTCATCGCGGGGCTCCTGAAGAAGGTGCTCTATGTCGGCTTCTTTGCGTTCATCATCGGCAACTTCTCGATCCTCGCCAACATTGTCTTCGACAGCTTTGCTGAGCTTGGCCTAACGGCAGGCGGCGGGACCATGACGGCAGCTGAGCTCCTGCGCCCGGGCTTCATCGCCAGCGTTGGCCTTGATGCAGGCCAGCCTCTGCTTGAAGAGATCAGTGACATGGTGGGCCCTGTCAGCTTTTTCCATAATTTCATCACGATCGCGATCATGTTCGTCGCCTGGGCCGTGATCATGGTGGCCTTCTTCGTGCTCGCCGTGCAGCTCTTCATCACCATCCTCGAGTTCAAGCTGACAACGCTGGCCGGGTTCGTGCTCGTACCATTCGCGCTCTGGAACAAGACAACATTCCTCGCCGAACGCGTGCTCGGAAACGTCATCACTTCGGGCATCAAGCTCATGGTGCTTGCCGTGATCATCGGCATCGGCTCGACCCTGTTCGGCTCGGTGAGCGATGCGTTCCGGACCGGCGATGATGTGACACTCGCGCAGGTCATGGGCACAGTGCTCGCCTCCATTGTCTTCTTCTGGATGGGCATCTTTGCCCCCGGTATTGCCTCCGGCCTGATTTCTGGCGCGCCGCAGCTTGGCGCAGGCTCTGCGGTCGGTGCGGTCGCCGGCGTCGCCGCCGGGACATATGTCGCGAGCATGGGCGGACGCGCCGCGATCGGCGCGGTCGCTGGCGGCGCATCCTCTGCCATCAAAGCCGGCGCCTCCATGGCCGGTGCCGCCCGCACGTCATACACGCTCGGGTCGGCCGCGTCGGGCGCAACCGGCGCAGGCGCGGTGGCTGCCGGTGTCGCGGGTGTCGCCCGTGCGGGCGGCGATGCCCTGCGCCGGACCGCCTCACGTCCTGCGCAATCGATCAGTCACGCCTATCGCAGTGGCAGTCAGGCTGCCTGGCGCGCCACGGGCGGTTCGTCGACCGCCGAAGCCGCCCCGGCCTCCAACGCATCGACGCAGAGCCCTGGCTGGGCGCGCCGGATGCAGAGCCAGCAGCGCGTCAGTCATGCAGGACAGATGGCGGCTCACAGCCTTCGCGAAGGCGATCGCGGCTCCAGCGGCGATGCCCCCACGCTCAAAGACAAGGACGACTGACACATGGTCTTCAAACGATCTTCCACCACGTATGGTCAGAGCCCGTTTCCCGAAACGCCTTACCAGAAGGCAGGACAGGTCTGGGACGAGCGCATCGGCTCGGCCCGAGTGCAGGCAAAGAACTGGCGGCTGATGGCGCTCGGATGCCTCGGGCTTTGTTTTGTCACCTCTGGCGCGCTGGTTTGGCGGAGTATGCAATCGACCGTCACGCCCTATGTCGTCGAAGTCGATGAGACCGGCGCGGCGCGCGCGGTCGGCCCCGCCACCGAACGCTACGTGGCCAGCGATGCGCAGATCGCGCATCATCTCGCTAACTTCATCGCGGACGTCCGCGGCCTCTCCGTCGATCCGGTTGTCGTGCGCGAGAACTGGCTGCGCGCCTATGACTTCGTCACAGACCGCGCCGCCACCACACTCAATGAATACGCCCAGGCGAGCGACCCGTTTGCCGATGTCGGAAGAAAGTCCCGCACGGTCGATGTCGTTAGCGTCGTGCGCGTCTCCGATGACAGCTTCCAGGCCCGCTGGATCGAGAAGACCTACGAGAATGGCACGCTGAGACAAGCTGAGCGGTTCACCGGAAACTTCACAATCATCACCCAGCCCCCGACCGATGTGGCGCGCCTGCGTGCCAATCCGCTCGGCCTTTATGTCCACAGCCTCAACTGGGGCCAGGACCTCGTTACAGGAGAATGAGTCCCATGAACCGCTTTCTGATGTCCGCTTCCGCCCTGGTCCTGCTGTCGGCCTGCGCAACGACCGAGCTCGCCCCGATTGATCCAGGTGCATTCGTTGCCGCGACGCCGGTCGAGAGTGAAACAGACCGCCCGGCCCTGATTGTCGAGACGGCCGTACCCTTGCCCCTTCCCGGCCAGATGATGCCGGTCAGCGAGACCTCGCCCGGTCGCGTAAACCCGGGCACTGTTGAAAGCGCCAGCCCGTCGCCGACAGACACCATAACTCAAGGCAGGACCAGCGCTCTGATTGAGCCCTCGGTCGATGGCTATGTGAACGCGATCCAGGTCTATCCCTATACCGAAGGCGCGCTCTACAGGCTCTATGCCAGTCCCGGACAGGTCTCCGACATCGCGCTCCAGCCGGGCGAGGTACTGGTTTCAGTTTCGGCCGGCGACACGGTACGCTGGGTCGTCGGCGATACAGTCTCCGGATCAGGCCTCACCGCCCGCGCGCATGTCCTCGTCAAACCGATCAATGCGGGCATTCGCACCAATCTCATGATCGCCACGGACCGGCGGACCTATCATCTGGAACTGGAAAGCCAGGAGGATGGTTATATGGCCGCCCTTTCCTGGCGCTACCCCGCCGATGAGCTGGCAGGCCTCACCGCCCGTAACGACCGCGCCATTGCGCGCGAGGCCGCATCCATCACAAGCGGCTTGACACTGGAGGGGCTGAACTTCGACTATCGCCTGACGGGCGACAGCCCGGACTGGAAGCCTGTTCGTGTCTTTGATGACGGACGGCAGGTCTTCATCCAGATGCCGGACGATATTACCACGACCGACATGCCGCCTTTGTTTGTGCTGGGGCCGACAAGCGACGCTGAACTTGTGAACTATCGCGTGCGCGGCAATTATTATGTCGTCGACCGCTTATTCCGCGCAGCTGAACTCCGGCTCGGAACAAGAAATCAGACCGTTGTCCGCATAACCCGCAATGATCGACGCTCGACCCTTGCCGCGATGTTCGGGGGCTGACGCGATGTCCGAGCCCATCCCCTTTGACGAACATGCCGAGCGGCTGAAGATCCGCTCAAGCCCGAAGCCGGTGACACGTATCAATCGCAAGGTGCTGATGGTCGGCGCAGGCCTAGGCGTGCTCGGCCTGTTCGCCGCAATGAGTATCGCACTGAAGCCGCCAAAGGCCGCTGACCCAGCTGACAGGCACGAGCTCTATAACACGACGAATACACGCAAGCCTGAAGGCCTGTCTGCGCTTCCCGCAAGCTATAGCGAGCTCGCCTCTGCTCAAGACCGCATCACGCGACTTGGGCCGCCCCTGTCCGGCGATCTCGGCGCAACCATGCTCCAGGCTGAACGCGATCTCGGTATAGAGCCGGAATATGTCGACCGGTTCGAAAATGATTTCCGCCCAAACCCGGCCGACGAGGCCGAACGGGCCCGGCGCATGCGCGAGGCCGCCCTCGCCGATGAAGCGGCGAAAGCGCCGGTCTTCTTCCGCCTGCAATCTGAAACAGGCTCCACCAGCGCCAAACAGGGCACATCCTCACCGCGCGATCCTGCGCTCGATATCGGCTCAGAACTGCTCGCGCTCGCAGCCTTGCCGCAAGGCACCCCGTCCGCGTTCGGCGGACCAGCTGACAGCAATCTCCAGGGCCGCAAGCTGGCGTTCGCGAGTGAAAGCGCAGACAGCGACATCTACAATCCTCACCGCGTTGAGGATCCGTTGTCACCTTACCAGGTCATGGCGGGGACACTCATCCCGGCAAGTCTCGTGACCGGTATCAATAGCGACCTGCCCGGCACGATCGTCGCACAGGTCACCCAGCCGGTCTACGACACCGTCACCGGACACTACGTCCTGATCCCGCAGGGCTCGCGCCTCATCGGACGCTACCAGTCTGAGGTGTCATTCGGTCAGGACCGTGCGCTGGTCACCTGGGACCGGATCATTTTCCCCGATGGGGCTTCGATCTCCATTTCCGCGCCCGGCGCAGACGCGCAGGGCTATGCAGGCCTCGCTGACAGAACGGATCATCACTGGGACCGCGTGTTCGTCGCAGCCGGTCTTGCCACGATCCTTGGCGTCGGTGCTGAACTCGGAAATGACGGCGAAGGCAACCTCGAACGCGCCATCCGCCGCGGCACCACCGACACCGTCAACCAGGCCGGACAGCGCGTCGTCGAACGGAATCTCGGCATCCAGCCAACCATCAGGGTCCGCCCCGGCTGGCCCGTCCGCGTGGTCGTCACGCGCGACCTTATTCTCAGACCGCATTGAAAAGGAGCGCCCCATGTCCCTTCGTCTCGACAAACTTCCAGACCGCACCCCTGTGCGCATGAACATCGCGGTCGACCCCGAGCTTGCAGCAGCCCTCACCGATTATGCTGAAATCTACCGCCAGACCTATGACGCGGAAGAAAAGCCGGAAGCGCTGATCCCCGCCATGCTCGAAAACTTTCTCGGCAATGATGCCGGGTTCAAACGGGCGCGCCGCGCCCTCCACACACAAGCCAGCACAGGAGACTAGACCCATGGCACAGATTGGCACCTTCACCGCAAAGGATGGCAGCTATACCGGAACCATCCGGACCATGACCATCAATGTCAAAGCTCAGCTTGTCCCCAACAAGGACAAGGCCAGGGACGGCGCACCGGATTTCCGGCTCTATGCCGGCGGGGCGGAACTCGGCGCCGCCTGGAAACAGGACTCCAAGGACGGCGAGAGGCCCTACCTGGCCGTCAAGCTCGATGACCCGAGTTTCTCCGCGCCCGTACGCGCTGCCTTCTTCGAGAATGAGAAAGAAGGTACCGGTGTCATGGTGTGGAACCGCGCCAAGACCGGACAATCGGGGTGAAACAATGTTGCATCGCGTAAAGACAGACGGACGTGCCGGGCTCAGGGATTTCGCCAAAGAGCTCAGCCCGGCCGCCCAACCGCCACCTGTGACATCGACCGACCCCGAACGGATCACACCAGCCGACGTTTTCAGGCGCAGGACAGTCAGACGCCCCGAGCTTCGCAAGCTCGTACCGCTGTCAGATACAACGATCTATGAGCTGGAACAGAAAGGCGAATTTCCGTCACGCTTCTATTTGACGCCGCGCTGCGTGGTCTGGCCGCTGGCCGAGGTTCTGGAATGGATCGATGCGCAGAGGCGCAAGGGGCGTGGGGGCTGCGGATCGCACCCGGATTATCGGCTGCGATGAACAGGTGCCGTGGACAGAATTCCTGCTTAAGCTATTTTGACCATCTGTTTCGCAGTCGCGGAGGCGAACACTTAGGGCTATCACTCGGTTCGGGTCTCGGTTGTTAGTCAACAAAGTTCAAAAAATCGGCCTTCGAATCTGAACGCTAGTTCGAAGGTGCTTCGGGACGGACCCATTCAATTTGGTCGAGACATCGCACACTCACAGCGTTGAGAATTTGGCCCAGCTTCGAATTCTCGTCGTGAAGATGAACAACAAGATGATCAATGCTTCGTGTCAGTGGAATCATCAGCCAATGAAATGCATACTCTCTCTCGGCTTGCTCCAGTCTCTCGGCGAACATTGCATCTGAATATTTGTCCTTCATCGTTTGCTTCAAAGCCGCTTGCAACGACACTTCGTCAACAAGTGGTTCCGCAACACGCTGATCATAAAAGAGGTCCATGCCTAAACAGACGGTAGTCCATCCCTCCATGCCGCGACAGGATTCGTATCGGACCGCCCGCAATTGACCGTCTCTTACTGGATAAATCCGTCGATCATCCTCATCAAAGCCACGCCAGCTGTCACGTTCGGCTTCATCAGTTGCTGCGTCAAAGAGGTTTGCATAATTTGGCCCCCCCACCGCATTCGACGGCAGACAAATTAGCTGGTCAATTGCTTTGACTTCGCCGGCAGCTCGTTGGTCAGCTTCAAGGATTTCCAACCCGCGCTGAACCGCGCGACGGGCATTTGGTTCGACTAAGACAGTAAAACGTCCGCCCGGAATATCCTTGCTCGTTTTCACGTCCCACTCAATTCCCAACTCGCTGGCGATTTCCGAAACAGTTTGGCAGGTGGCAGCTCGGGTTCGGACAGATTGTTGTAACTTCTGATCCCAGTTTTTCGGGATGTTTCCGGGATACCAATCGCACCGATCTTGTCCCACGAACTGGTCTATTCCATCGGCGACAATGATCCGTTCCGGTCCCATCAGGGAGAACATGAAGTCGCGTTGATCTTCCTTCCAGTCCTGCCCTTCGTCAATCAAGACATAGTCAGGAAGCTGAACTTTCCGCAGGGCAATGGGGCAAATATCTGAGCGCTCTTTGAAGAATACTTCTGGATCCAACAGCGCCTTTACTCGAAAATTTTCTCTATCTTCAATTACAGGTATTTTTTCTATAGCGTATCTTTCGGCTCTATGCCCAAAAGTCTGTTTAAAAGCATCCTGAATAAACTTGTATCGCGTCTTTAATACTGGAAGCGGATCAATTGTGGGATCTTGCTCCTGGAGAAGTCGGAGTGCTCTGGAAATATCAGCAATCAATCCGTGATTATAAGTGATAACCTCAGTGCGCTGCCCCTTCTGCGCTAGGTGAATTGCTATTTGCAAAAGCGAAAATGTTTTTCCCGTGCCCGCTCGCCCTTTGAGTCTCAACAATCCTTTGCCCAAGTTCTGAATATACTGGGTTTTCTCAGCATCGAAGCGGGTTTTGGTTAAAGCGTTCAAGCGACGCCGGTCGAGTAAAGTTGGCCTGACCTTATGCAAGAGCGACGCCCGCAAGGAAACCATATCGTGATACTTGGGGTCGCCGCTTTGATCGACCAACGTGCGCACTTCTTTGCGATTGAGTTGGAAGCTGCTCACCAATTTTTCCCAGCTCAAATCTGCAAAATGCACCGGCACGCTGGATTGGGCGGGTGTGCCATCAAAAGCCGAAGCGTCTGCGCGAGCGAGCCAAATCGCGCGTTGCACAAACGTAGCTTCTCGTCGGTGCGGACCTTTATAATTGCTGCTTTGATACCTCTTGAGTGCGTACATTTGCTGATCACACTGATCCGTCGCGTCATGCCACAACAGATCATAGCGAACATGCACAGTCGGGCCTTCAAACTGGATAAGGTCAGGAGAGTGATTTTTAACTTCCACAACCAGAACGAAGGAGTGGATAGGTGCCCCATTCGGCGTTCTTAACTGACGCTCTTTGCTGCGCGCATCGTGATAGAGCAGCAACAAATCGATCTGACGCCCTGGTATCGGCAAGCCGCAAATTATGTCGGCTGTTATATCGACATGGTCCAAGCGCGGCTCGCTTTTCAACAACGCCTCTTTGAACAATTCCGCATTGCGCGTTTCTTGGTTTGGAGCGCCTGATATGATTTTGATAGTCACTTCGCCGTCCTGCCTAAAACTCCATCACCACTTTTTGTAAGGTCACTTTGAGCAAGATTACAGCAACAAATGAGTTTTAGGCCGCCGGATACTGCGGCGGTGGGTCACTTCCTGTCGGAAAATGCAAAGGCGCAGGTTACAATTCGATCTGTTCACGAGGCGCGTCGCATCAAAAGTTTAAGGCAGGGATGCCTGAGCCGGCGTCGCGCCAACCTGTTAGCTTTGCGGTTTTGTTATTGACGCCCACAAGCCGCTCAATCCCCCAAGCGCTCTCCCCGAGGCTTCTTCTAAGTTGTTCTGGAGGCTGGGCCTCTGGCACATGACTTCAGACCAAGCGGTCAGTTTTGACTGATAGACCGCTGGATGCAGTGTGCTGGTGCTCAACCATTCGATCAATCGTGAACTGGTTTTCTCAATCGCCGACGACGGTTGTTTACTTAGTTCAATCAGGCGCTTGTAGTTTGCTCGAAGGTATCTGATTTCGTCCTCGATGCGCCAGCGCAGAAAATCCCCCAAAACCCCGTCGGGACAGGATGCCTTGCGTTTTTTGAGTGCCTCACCCTTCATCTGGAGGTTGGCCTTCAGTTCCTCAATGAGGCTTTTGAGAGCCTTTTCGGCAAGCGAATGCCATGCCTTGTATTTTTCCCCTCGGGTTGCTGTCTCCAAGGCCTTCTGAACAGGCTTGGCCTGCGTCCGGCTGAGGATTGGCAACGCGCCTCCTAGAATAAGCGCTCCGGCCGGACCGAAAACCACTAGTCCAATAGCCACCCCTGCGTAATTGCCAGCTACGGCAAGGCCCGCACGTATTGAACCGTCGATTAGCACTTCCTGTATTGCCTGACTGCCAGAAATCTCGCCGTCGCTGTACCGGCTCAACTGACGAATGGCACTGAGCGTTACAGCGAAATGAGGTACATGCGGATGAAGCATTCCATCAGCCGCATCCAATGTCTGTTGGGTTACGTCGTCGATAGCGTCTTGGCTGAAACCCTCAACAAAATGTACCTGACTGGCCCAGTCGGGAACCTGTTCAGCGTCGCCTGCAAGCAGCGATGCAAGCTCGGCGTTGGCAATAACGGGATAATCGTACTGCTCAAAATGGTGCTGTAGAAGCGACAGATCCGACGTATTCTTAACTTGGAACTTTACGCCATCGACCTCGAGGTCCCATCCAGCCTGGTTTGACATCGAAGGAAACTCGACCAGATGTCCTTGGCTGACCAGCTGGCTCGCGACGACCTGCTCCGCTACGTATCCCTCTAGACTGTGTAGTGCGCCAGAGTGACTCGCCAGATCAAGGGATGCAATCTCATGTGCAAAGGCGGCAAAGGCTACAGGATCGGCAAGATCGGCCTGTCTGGAGAAATCGGCCGCCTGAAGAACACGCTGATCCAGCGCATGAATATTATAGACAAGCTCGCCGAGCGTAAGTGCGGTCATTGCAACCATGTCGCGAACAGAACTTGTGTCAGCATTTACCACGCTCGCCCCACGACTTCCTCGGTTTGACGACAATGGTCGCTCCATCAAAGCGGCTGTGTCAGGATCCAGAAGATTGGCCTGCGAATATATGTCAGCAATGTCCGACCAGTTTTCTCTGTAACGAGTTAACACCCGGGATTCGATGCCGATCATGGATGGAGCGTCGCTCAAAAGCGCGAATGAACTGGCCATTCGGCGGAGACCATCGTCACCTGCATTGATTCCTGTCAAAGCAAGCAAAGACACGATCCGCAGAGCGATCGCAGACTGGACTTTGCGATCAGCCTCTCCAGCAGCCCAGGCACCTACGCCGACGGTGGCCAATATAATCGTGATCGGGTTGGAAAGCACGGCCACGAAAGAAACGAGCGCGGGGCCGGAAACCAGAGGAATGAATGCCGAAGCCTGCGCTGTGAGGATATAGGCTGAGAATCCGCCCATGCTTACTCCGACGCCAAGAGTACCAAGGCTCCCACCTGTGATGATAATCTTGCGGATAGCCTCGTCATTCAAATCGTCAGCGCCGATCGCGTCCAAGAGTTCCGACTGTAAATCTGGACTGAGGCTTTCGACCTGACGCTTAACGCCTTTGAGCACTGCTGCCCGGGCCTCTTCAGTTTCCGCGCCGTCCACATTGAACACATTGTCGATGAGTTCAGATAATGTTGTACGCGCCAACTCATCGAGGGTGGCAGGAGCCTTCACATTGGATTTGAGCCCAATTGCTTTCTTTGCAGTCTCGATTGGCCCCGGCCTAAGAGCAAATATCGCAGCAGCCACCAGATCATCGGCTGCGCTGTCGGCAGCACGGAAGGAGCCAAAGGTCTGTGCGCGTAGCTTGAAGGACTCTCTTAGCTTGGTCCAAAGCACCAGTCTCAAGTGACCATCGCTCAACGGGCCGTTCAACCAACTTGCGGCTGTTTTCTGCAAAGAGGTAACAGCGCTCAGGTCGGACTCGGCGCCTTGCGTCTCGTCTGAGTTACCTGTCGATAGTTTGCTGACGAGACCCGATACTCGCCGTTTCAAGGTGCTGTCTTCAAAGAGAGCAATACTTGTTGCCAGGAGCTCTCGCGATGCCAATCCCAATCCAGCTACGATGTCGCGAGAAACGAGCATTGGGTGTGGAGCCGACTTCGGCTTTGTCTCTCGCAACTTCACTGTGCCATCCCTTCAAGCGGTTTGCTTAAGCGGCGGCTCCGCTTCGCCCCACTTCGGAGAGAACTGCCGACACTTCAGTTGGTCAAGCAGGAAAGACCCTCGGGGCTCCAACTGGGGCTGAAGCGGCATTCAAACGCGAGCTAGACTCCAACCGTAATTGCCAGTGCGATTAGTCTAATAGGGAGCCAGTCTCCAGTATTTGCATACGAACAGGCGCGAGGCGAAGAGAAGATCGCGCCACTCGCGAAGTGCGGCGTCAGAGCTAGTCTTTCTGAGAATTGCATGCCTTGCATTCTCGAAGCTCATCACTCGGCAACGTGTCACACTTTCGCGGTAGCTATCATTGATCATCGGGAGGCCGATGACGGCTTTTGGCGAGTCCCTCCCGGCAGCCCGAGAACGGATCGCCCAAATTGCTCAAGGCGCTTTTGCGCCCTTAGCGTAGTTCCCCCTCACCCGATCCTCGGATCAGCCGCATACACCGCCATGCTCTCCGGAATGATGTTTGGCTTGCGAGTTTCGCCGGCGGCCCAGGCGTCGATCATGTCTGCCCATTCCTGCATCATGTGGCGTCTCTGGTCGGCGTATTCGGCCTTGTTGTAGACCCCGCGCGATGAACGCCGGTCTTCGTGAGCGAGGCTCTTCTCGATCCAGTCGCGATTGAAGCCGAGTTCATTGAGAAGCGTCGAACCTGTCCGGCGCAGGTCGTGCACGGTGAACGGCTCCAGCGGCAGACCCATTTCACCCGCCAGCTTGTGTGCACTGTCGGTAATGCGGTTGAACGTGGCGTTCGAAATCGGCCGGAACGTATCATAGCGTGATGGGAACACGTATTTCGAACCGCCAGCGCAGGTTTTCAAAGCGACGAGGATATCGAGCGACTGGTGCGACAGGTAGACATTGTGATCGAGCCCCGTTTTCATACGCTTCTTCGGGATCGTCCACACTGCCTCCTGAAAGCTGATCTCGTCCCATGTCGCATGAGCGACCTCGGTCTTTCTCTTCATGGTTAAGAGGATGAGCTTTACACCGAGCTTCAGGGTCGGGTTAGCGGTAATCTCCTCCAGTACGCGGTAAAGCACCCGGATCTCGATTGGCGACAATGAGCGGTCCCGCGGTCGCACCCTGGCGATCGAGCGCGGGTCAACATCCTCTGCCGGGTTCTCAACCTTGATGCCGTGCAGGTTCGCGAAATCATAGATTAGCTTGATGAACTCTCGCGCATGCAGCGCCGTCGACGGTGCGCCTCGCTTCTTGATCTTGTCGCAGAGCTGACGGATATCCTCGCTCGTTACCTCACGCAGCGTGTAGTTGCCGAGAGCGGGGATCAGGTCCCTGTCGACGATGTGCCGACGCATGTCGCGAGTTGAGTCGGACATCTCGCTCTCTTCGAGCCAGCGCTGGGCAAGCTCGCCAAATGTGCCTTCGGACTTGGCTTTTGCCTTGGCCCGTTTCTTCTCTTTGGCTGGTGAAACGCCTTCATCCACGAGTTTCTTCGCGTCGATCAGGCGCTCACGCGCGGCGGCGAGCGTAATGCCATAACGGCCATAGCGCCCAATAGTGAGCGTCTCTCGACGACCGTTAACACGGTAGTCATAGCGGAAGACCTTACCTCCGGCTGGCGTCACCGCGACGTAGAGCCCGTCCCGATCGGCAACTTTGTAGATTTTATCTTTTGGTTTCAGTGCTTTGATCGCGATATCGGTTAGCATCCAACGCGTCCTCCCAGACAAAAATACCGTCAGGCCAAAATGGCCACTTTTCGAGGGCAAAACACTTTATATTCAATGTGTTGCGCCGATAAAATACCGTCAAGCCATCGAAATAGGCTGACGGTATTCTGACTTTAGGTAGGGAGGCGCAATTTGTATACCGTCAGGTGATACCGTCAGAATGACCCGTTGGCCCGCAATAGAAGGCGATAGATGCTGAACGATACTCAGTCTCAATACATTGTTTTTATTGCATAATATAGATGGTGGCGATAGTCTTCGAGAGACGTGGAATCATTCCCACTCGATGGTGCCGGGCGGCTTGCTGGTCACGTCATAGACGACGCGGTTGACGCCTTTTACCTCATTGATGATGCGGGTCGCGACGCGGCCGAGGAAGTCGTGCTCGTACGGATAATAGTCCGCCGTCATACCATCGGTCGAGGTCACCGCGCGCAGGGCCAGCACAGCCTCATAGGTGCGTTCGTCCCCCATCACGCCGACCGTGTTGACCGGCAGCAAAACGCTGAAGGCCTGCCAGATTTCGTCGTACAGTCCCGCCTTGCGGATCTCGTCGATATAGATCGCGTCCGCCTTGCGCAGCGTGTCGGCCTTCTCGCGCGTGATCTCGCCGGGAATGCGGATCGCGAGACCCGGTCCGGGGAATGGATGCCGCCCGATAAAGCTCTCCGGCAAGCCCAACTCACGGCCCAGCGCGCGCACTTCATCCTTGAACAACTCACGCAGCGGCTCGACCAGTTTCATGTTCATGCGTTCCGGAAGGCCGCCAACATTGTGGTGGCTCTTGATCGTCACGCTCGGCCCGCCAATGGCTGAAACGCTTTCGATCACGTCCGGATAGAGCGTGCCCTGCGCGAGGAAATCCGCGCCGCCGATCTTCTTGGCTTCTTCATCGAACACATCAATGAACAGGCCGCCAATGATCTTGCGCTTGCGTTCGGGGTCCGAGACGCCTTCCAGCTTGCCGAGGAACAGGTCCGATGCGTCCACATGGACAAGCGGGATATTGTAATGCTCGCGGAACAGGGTCACCACCTGCTCGCTCTCGCCCTGCCGCATCAATCCGTGGTCAACATACACACAGGTCAGCTGGTCACCGATGGCTTCATGGATCAGCACGGCCGCAACCGAGGAATCCACCCCGCCCGACAGGCCACAGATCACCCGGCCCTTGCCGACCTGCTCACGGATCTTCTCGATGGCTTCGGCCCGGTAGGCTGCCATTGTCCAGTCGCCCTTCAGGCCCGCGACGCCATGCGTGAAATTGCGCAGCAATTCACGCCCATGCACCGTGTGCACGACTTCCGGATGGAATTGCGTGCCGTAG
>CERN01000336.1_pt1 | contig 36375 bp, 43 predicted proteins | sample 530761 | NCBI WGS metagenome assembly CERN01 (sample SAMEA2620947, study PRJEB7988) | marine metagenome | isolation source: saline water (ENVO:00002010), including | reverse complement strand
CAATGACCAATGACCAATGACCAATGACCAATGACCAATGACCAACGACTAACGAATAACGAATAACGAATAACGAGTAACGAGTAACGAAAACACGAATAACGAATGAATGAGCCCGATCCCATAGAAATCCCAATTAACGGAATACTGGATTTACACTTGTTCAACCCCAAAGAACTAGGTGAGTTAATTCCAGATTACATTGAAGCCTGTCTGGAGAAAGGCATTTTCTCCATCAGGATTATACATGGGAAGGGCAAAGGGGTGTTGAGAAGAACCGTACATAGCTTATTGGACAGAAACGAGCATGTTAAATCATACAGCTTGGCCAGCGACCGTAGTGGATGGGGAGCTACGATAGCAGAATTGAATAGAACTTAGCCTTCAACTTTTGTGACTTCTCCGAATTTTAGCTGGTAATCATCTTTAGACTCAGGACAGGTTGCCTTACCGTCTTGTCCAAAATCAAGGCGGTGGCCATATTCACTGACCCAGCCAATTTGCTTAGCGGGATTCCCTACCATTAAAGCATAAGGAAGCACAGGCTTGGTAATAACTGCTCCAGCGCCAATCAAACAATACTTACCTAATTCATTACCGCAAATGATGGTAGCATTTGCTCCAATTGAAGCACCTTGTCGGACCTGTGTTTCTACATATTCATCCCGCCGAACCACGGCACTTCGTGGGTTTACAATATTGGTGAATACCATGCTTGGCCCCAGAAATACATCATCCTCACAAATAACCCCGGTATATATGGACACATTATTCTGAACTTTGACGTTATTGCCTAGCTTAACTTTAGGCGAAACCACCACGTTCTGACCAAGATTACAGTTTTCACCTAGCTCAGATTCGGGCATGACGTGTGTGAAGTGCCAGATTTTAGTTCCTTTTCCGATTTTAGCTCCATCATCAATAACAGCGGTTTCGTGTGCGAAGTAATCCATATCCAATTATTTAGTTCGATGTATATTAGCAATAGTTTGGATGTAGTGAAAGGGAAGTAAGCTTTTGGTTGATTCTTTTTTTATCCTCAATCCTCCAAAAAATAACATAGAGATTTTAGAAAGTAGCAGGACGTATCAAAATATGAGTCAAGATACATTGAAAAAATTACTGCAAAGGCATTGCCAGCGTATTGACGAGAACATTGCAAGATTCAAGAGTTTCAGTAAAAAATATACCTGGTCAAGATCTATAGTATTTTTTACTGGGTTAGGATTCGCTCTTTCGGCAACAGGGATTTTGAATGATTTCAGCTATTTCCTAGGACTCATTGTTTTTATAACGGGTTTTATCGTTTTGGTAGATCGTCATCAAAAGGTGCACGAGTCTATTGACAAGTTTGAGCACTTAAAGAAAATTAAGCAAAGGCATATTGCTCGCCTTGAACTGAATTGGTCTGAAATTCCGGTAAGGCACTCAGGTATAGAGATTAAAGATCATTCTTTTGCTAATGATTTAGATATAGTAGGAGAATACTCTCTCCATCAGCTAATAGATACATCAATATATGAGGGCAGTTCAGAGAAATTGGTGAACTGGCTATTGAAGGAATCTCCCGAAAAAGAAGAAATAAACCGTCGACAGAAGCTCGTTAAAGAATTAATTCCGCTTCAGGGATTTCGTGACAAACTAGCTGTGGTTGGGGAATTCACAAAGGGTAAAAGCTCTGATAAAGACTGGAGCATGGATAAAATGCTCAAGTGGTTAAAAAATTCACCGATCACAGGTTTTACTGGACCTTTAATTGTACTGTCGATTCTTAGCATATCAAATGTAACCTTAGGAGCGCTTGCATGGATTGGAATTGTGCCTGCACTTATTCCTATTATCACACTGGTTATTTATTTGAGCTATTACAATTACAATAGCGATAAAATATCCGGGCTTTTTGAGGCTGCATATCAAATAGATAAGCTGCTGGGCAGGTTTCGGTACTTATTATTAGAAGTGGAAGAATTTAAAGTTAAGGGGGAGTCAGATCTAAAGGTGCTGTTAGCTGAGTATCAAAAATCGGATACAAAACCTTCTATATATATAAAGAAGGTAAAAAAGCTTACAGGACCGGCCTCGCTGCAATCGAATCAAGTAATATGGCCACTGGTAAATTTAATTATGCCTTGGGATATGTTTTATTCCATGAAGATGGAGAGCCTGAAACAAGAACTAGAACCTAAGCTAGCTAAATGGCTGGATGTTTTTTATGAACTCGAAGCCCTAAATAGCCTGGCGAATTTCGGAGCCCTTCATACTGAATACAATTTTCCTGAATTAGTAGAGAATGAAGAAGTACTATTTAAAGCTAAAGATCTTGGTCACCCGCTTATTCCTTCATCCCAGAAAGTAACTAACGATTTTAAAGTGCAAGAAGGAAAAGATCTCTTTCTTATTACTGGATCTAATATGGCGGGTAAGAGTACTTTTCTAAGGACTATAGGTATCAATCTCTGTTTAGCTTTTGCCGGAGCTCCGGTGAATGCAGAGTCTTTGGAAACTAACTTATTCAGGATCTTCACGAGCATCAATGTGAAGGATTCTTTGGAAGGCGGCCTTTCTCATTTCTATGCGGAGGTACGGCGACTACGAACGCTACTGGATAAACTTGACCAGAACGATGAACTCCCGCTTTTCTTTTTTGTGGATGAAATTTTCAAAGGCACTAACAATAGAGAGCGATTTCAGGGAAGTACAGCATTCTTAAAAGAAATAGCTGGAAAAAATGGAGTAGGAATGGTATCCACTCATGATCTGGAGTTAGCTTCTTTGGAGAAGGATATATCGGAACTGAGTAACTGGCACTTTGCCGAAACTATAGAAGACGGAAAAATGAGTTTTGAGTACAAACTCAAATCGGGTCCATGCCCAACAACCAATGCTCTAAAGATTATGGAGATGGAAGGGTTACCCATTTAAAATGCCGAGCAGGCACCCTGGCTTATCACTAAAAAAAGAGAGAGAAATAGCGGGCTGAAAAGTTTATTAAATGCCTTCATATAATCTTCACAAAACCTATTCTGGTAATCTCGCAACTTGTTGTAGTTTAATAACTTGAAAGAGGGAAAAAATATTTTTTTCTTCACAATCCCTTCATGAATAATTGGTTTCTTTAAAGCGAGTTAATTAAACAACTCCTAAAACAAAAATGAGGTCGTAATGTATAAATCAATTTCCGCACTAATTTTAACACTTCTACTGAGTACAGCAGTTTTTTCTCAAACCTACACTATTGTTCCTGATGAAAGCGAGATAATCGTTTGGGGAACTTCTAATGTTCACGATTGGGAAGCTCCGGCTGAAGAGTTCTCCGGTTCTGCAACTATAGAACTAGCAGATGATTCACTGGTTTCAATTACAAGCCTGGAATTTAGCGTCGTAGCTGAAGAAATAAATAGTGGAAAAGGTGGAATGGACAAACGTATAGATGATGCGCTTAAAGTTAATAAGCACAAAAATATCACGTTTGTATTAACTGACATCACAGACGTAGAATCTTCTACACTAACTGCTAATGGAGAATTATCTATAGCAGGTGTAACTAAGAATGTACAAATGAAAGTTGAGTACCAACTTCAAGCAGACGGTACTATACTTTTTAATGGAAAGCAGAATATAGACATGACTGAGTTTAATATTGACCCACCAACCGCCGTATTCGGTACAATTAAAGCCGGTGAAAAGGTAGACGTGGAATTCAATGCTAAATTCGCTCAATAAATTTAAAAAACAATCAACCAATCAATAACATAACCAAATCCTAAGGTCATGAAATCACAAGCCAAATATATCACAGTATTTCTATTAGCCCTTGTGTTGGGAACTAGCGCAGCTATGGCCCAACAAAAATCTTTACAATACTTCAAAGATCCCGGCAAATCCGGTCTGAACGTATTCGAAACACCTAAAACAACAAACGTTGAATTCGACGGTCTGTATGTACGTGTCGGTGGAGACTTTGCACTACAGTTTCAGGGTATATCACAAAGCAATGCCGGAGACTCTCTTGCAGAGTTAGGTAACAACTTTAACCTTCCAACAGCTAACCTAAACCTTGATGTTCAACTGGACGAAGGTTTAAGAATGCACCTCCGTACATATCTGTCATCTCGTCACCACACAGAGTCTTATGTGAAAGGTGGTTATATGCAGATTGACCGACTAGACTTCATCGAAGAAGGTTTTATGGACGGTTTGATGGATGTTTTGACCATCCGAGTAGGTATGGATCAAATCAACTATGGTGATGCACACTTCCGCAGATCAGATAACGCTGCTGCTCTCTACAATCCATTTGTAGGTAACTACATCATGGACAACTTCACTACTGAGCCTTTCATGGAATTAACTTACCAGAATTCAGGCATCATTGGTGTGATAGGTGCAACTAATGGCCGACTAAACCAAAGCGTAACTTCTACTGATGATGGTATTGTACTCTTCGGTAAGTTAGGATACGACAAGCAGCTGAACGAAGACCTGAGATTCCGTCTCACCGGTTCTTTCTACAATAGCTCCGAAGAAAGCACACGTGACTATATCTACGGTGGTGACCGTGCCGGTGGACGTTACTACGCAGTAATGGAAGGAGGCGACTTCTCCGGACGATTCAATCCTGGCTTTGGCTCTCAAACAGCTTTCCAAATCAACCCATTCGTAAAATTCCAGGGACTTGAATTTTTTGGAATCTTTGAGCAAACAAGCAACAGCGCTGATGCAGGTGGCTCTTTCACTCAACTTGGTGGAGAAGTTATCTACCGATTTGGAGCTGACGAAGACATCTACCTAGGTGGACGTTATAACATGATAAGCGGCGAAAGAACTGATGCTGCCGCAACTCAGGAAATTAGCAGAATCAACTTCGGTGGTGGCTGGTTCATGACTGACAACGTACTTACAAAACTAGAATATGTCTCACAATCTTACGATGGTGACGGCTGGAACACTAGCCTATACAACGGTGGCGAATTTAGCGGAATCATGTTAGAAGCTGTGATAAGCTTCTGATATACCGACCTCATAGGAAAAGGGCGCGCTGTGAAAGGCTCGCCCTTTCTGCGTCAATGAGTTTCTAAACCAAACCGTCAGCTGATTAAATCAGCTGACGGTTTTTTTATTTGGGAGAAATTGCTGGAAGAGATAATTAGGAAGAGGAATATCAGGAATCCAAACGGATTGCCAAATCAAAAACGATGTTGAGCTCATCGCTTACCTGAACAAGACCAAAAAGGGGAGATGGAGGCGTAAGACCAAAGTCAGTCATATACAGAATTTTATTTCCTCCTACAATTACCCGGTCCTCCATGCTGGAAAAAGCGTTTAAGGGTACATTATATTTTCGTTCAACTCCGGCAATAGTGATAGTGACTTTTGCTGTTTGTGGAATCAGGTCCAGTGAGTCTTTCAGAACTAATTCATTCAGGGTGATTTGTATGAAAGGATGTTCTTCATATTTGAGTGTACTGCGGAAATCTCTGTTGATAGCTTTTTTCCCACAGTCAAACTTGTTCACTTCCAAAAATAAGGAAACACCACTCACATCAATAGTTTCACCAATGTATTGATAGGTGAAATTGAGAGAGTCCCGTTGCAGCTCATGCTCAGAGAGACAGCGGAAATCATTCACATTTGATTTTCCATTAATGCTTAACTTACTCTGATTCGTAAACTGAACCTGTCCGGTTTGTGCGAGGGCATAAGCAGGAAGGGTACAGATTGCCGGAATCAGTATTTTTTGAAGAATTTTTTTCGTTCTCATAGTTTAAGCGGAAAGTAACGTACTATTTTAAATTTTTGATGAATCTTTAAGTTTAATGAACCAAGAATTATTACAAGCAGCAACTGAAATAGCCAAAATTGGCGGACATCACACCTTAAAATACTTTAAAAAAAATGTAGAGGTAATAAGTAAAGCAGATGATTCGCCTGTAACTATTGCAGACAAAGAAACTGAGCAGATAATCCGAAAAGAAATCCAGAAAAGATATCCTGATCATGGAATTATTGGAGAAGAATTTGGGAGGACTAACGAAGACAGCAACATACAGTGGGTGCTTGACCCTATTGACGGGACAAAGTCTTTTATCCATGGAATACCTTTCTATACAACTCTGATTGGCATTTTGATAGATAACGAGCCACAGGTTGGAATCATTTACGCACCGGCACTTGAAGAGATTTGTGTCGCGGCCATTGGTGAGGGAGCTACCTTAAATGGAGAGCCTTGCAAAGTACGTGATACGGAACAACTCGAGGATGCCACGCTGTTGGTAACAGAGATATACCGCTTTAAAGAAATGGATCAACAGGAAGTTTTTGAGGAACTCATGTCCAAAACTAAACTACATAGAACATGGGGTGATGCCTATGGACACATGATGGTTGCTACCGGTAGGGCTGACGTTATGTACGATCCCATTCTTAATATTTGGGATGCAGCCGCGTTATTACCCGTGATGCGAGAAGCCGGTGGCGTATTCAGTGATATTGAAGGAAATGAAACTATCCATTCCGGAAATGGATTTTCGACAAATAAAGCATTATTCCCGGAAGTAAAGAAAATATTTGAAGCACACAGCAAATAATGAATAAACTACTGACCGCACTTTTTCTGTTTCTTTTTTCAACCGTTACCTTTGCTCAAAGTCAGGTAGACTGGAAGTATCAATCCTATCCTGAATTACCATTTGAACTGAGTCATATTCAGCTTGATTTAAATATTGAGGCTGAGTCTTCTCTGGTTAAAGGAGTAGGAAGATATGAACTGACTTCCCGCAGGCCAGATTTAGCTCAAATCATTTTCAATACCTCCGACCTGGATGTGAAAGAGATTTCATCAGAAGGTAATGCCATGGATTTTGAGGTAAGTAATGATTCTCTGATTATCAGTTTGGCCGATACCCTTGGCATTGGGGATGAAGTTCAGTTTTTGATTACGTGGGAAAGTAACTCACCATATGGCATCCATAGTGATATTTATGGAAATCTATGGACTTCTCTGAATCCCAAAGCAAGACTGCATTGGATGCCAATTCCGGATCACCCAGAGGTGACAGCTACTTTAGATGCTTCTTTTTCAATTCCGGCCGACCAGCAAGTTGTTTTTAACGGGACCTATGTTGATGATGAAGTCATTTCAACAGAACAGAAAAAAGTAAACTGGACCTCTGAAACTGCTGTTCCGATATCAGGACTTACTTTTGCTGTTGGGCCTTTTGTTTCTGAAAGTGCACGTGCCGGAGTCAAACAGATTTCGGTTTATACTGCTGAAAACGCTGTATTGGAGGAGGTTCAGACTGGACTATTGTCTATTGCAGTAGAAAGTGTGAAGGCGTATGAAGAGAAATTTTCATTCGAATTTCCGTATGATGCTTTGAATGTTATCGTGCTGCCGGATAGTAGATGGGAAGAAATTCAGTCGGGTGCAGGCGTTATTTATTTGTACCAGAATTTAGGATCACTTTCTACGCAGCTGAGAAGAGGTATTGCCGAGCAATGGCTTGGAAATTATCACCGCTACCTGAATGCACCGGATCATAAGTTTGAATTTTTAAAGGCTTTGGTTACAAGAAATTCAGATTCACAACAGTTGCTAAATCCAGACGATTTGGAATCCATCCGCTTTTGGAATCGCTGGCAAGCAGGAATCGGCAATATGGAAAATGAATTCCTGAGCAATACTATTCAGGAATCTCTACCGGAGCTGATGCAAGAGTTTGAAGGGGTAACCAGCTGGAAGGACTATGCCGATTTTTGGTATGATAAAAGCGGCGCTTTCTGGAGTGAACTTTCTGTCCCTAATGCAATGAAGGAAGACGGTGAAGAACAGTATTCTTATACCGTAACTTACCTTTACGATGAGATGAATAATTCTCTCTCGCTTGTTTTTGAGGCTCAGGGTAATGCGATCGAAATATTGGCAGGTGTAGAAGTAACGCAATTTGGGTTTATGGATACTACCCGCTCTGAAATAAGCTTTACCGGTGATCGGGACTCTGTTTCTATAGATATGGCATCAGGCGTGGATTATGTGACACTGAATCCTGTTTCAGATTTTGATATCGAGCTAAATGAGAATAAGCCGTTTCTATTTTTGATTCGACAGTTACGCAGCTCTGATCCCGAGCTCCAAATTCAAGCTGCAAAACAACTTCAAAATTTCACTGAAAACCCAGACCTGCAGCTTGCTTTACAAGATGTGCTGAATACTGTATCAGAACCGGAAGTTAGAGCAGCGATGCTGGAAACACTTTCAATGATTACTCAGGGAGCATCAGGTACAGAGCAGAACTTCCTGGAACAGCTCAATTCTGACAACCTTGCAACTAAACTTTCAGCAATAAAAGCACTCGCCAATTATCCCGGGAATGATCAGGTGGCTTTTTCTATTCGAAATACATTGATTCGAGCAGAATCCGATACGGTTTTTGAAGCGACTCTTAAAACCTACCAGGAGCTTGCCGAAACAGAAGACATACTGTCTGTCACGGAACGGCTTGAGCAGAGTTTGGAAGGACAACAGCGAGCAATCAAGTTGTTGCAGATCACGGCCGAAACCGATACAACCAACCGTTCTATCTCTATAGCAGACCGGTTTGCTTTGGGATCATTTCCTCATCAAATTCGTCAACAAGCACTCGGAATTCTTCTGAAGAACGAAGAAAATCAGGATTACTGGGCACAGACCTTACCTATGCTTCTGGAAGATCGGGATGCCCGAATCAGATATCAGGCGTTGGATGCCGTACAATTTCTGTCCGCAAAGCAAACGGTTGATTTGATTAAGGACGCACTTAAAGAAGAGATGGATCCCAGGGTGATTGCCAAGATCAGGCGGATCATGTAATGCAGTTTGTACTTTGGACATTTTAGAGTAGTTTCTCGCCATCTTATAAAAATAAATGAAGGTAGATGGCGAGCATAGAATTCAAGCATACAAATAAACAGAGACTACTAGGTTGTACAAGTGGGTTCTTTATTGTCTTATTCTTCATAGCATTCACCTATATCCTGTTCAATATTGGTGATTTCTGGGAAACTCATGCTTTTGAAACCATTTTCATCATTGGGCTGGCTTCCTTGATGTTCTTTTCTTTTCTCAAAAAGATGCAGGGTGGTAAAGAGTTAAAGTCCAAAATTGCATTGTCAGGCACATCAATTATCGTAAATGGAGAGTATCGATATGCGCTTTCTGATTTTTGTTTAGATGAATACGTCTCTGATCATTATCACTGCTTTCACCTGTACACCAATGACAAGATGTTTACGCTTTACACGAACGAGCAGGATGATTTTATTAAGGAGCTAATGAAATCAGATATTCAGAAAAACCAGTTCGAAATAGATCAGTATGAATTTGATAGCAATTCAGCTGCTGTGATGATCAAGGCAAAATCGGGAAGAATGCTTGGTTTTAATCTTGATAGCGGGGCTTATTCTATTTTTCAGATAGATGATGAGGCTGAAGATAAGCCGCTATATGAACCGGAGTATTTCATTCAAACACCGGGATATAAGAAGAAGTGAATGACGTCCTGGGTTATATTGCCAAACCTTACGAGCTCGTTTGAGCTGCAAAGATCATTGAAATTATTTTATAAAGGTTTTCCTGCGGAAAATTATACTCTCCTTCAGTATCTACGCGGTGAACAAATACAAGCTTAGAAGTTGGATACACGGCCAACATATGGATGCCTACCCCTGTATGATAAAATGATTTCGAGGCACGTTTTTCATTTTTGTTGATCACATTCCACAACATTCCATAGCCAAAATCCATATACGGATTTGTTACAGAATACGATGTTGTACTTGCCTCAATCCAATCCGATGGAATAATTTGTTGCCCATTCCATTTTCCGTTATTCAAATAAAGCGTTCCATAGAGTGCCAAATCATGAGCGGACATGCGAAAATGATAGGCTGGGTGTTTTGATTTATCCTTCTCAAACTGATAAAAGCCGTCGGTTTTTGGAATAGGAGTATTATCATCAGCGGTAGTCAAAGTATCAAAGGAGCCCGTATATTGTTTCATCCCAATAGGGACTGCAATATCCTCGTAAAACGCTTCATAGATAGATTTTTTCGTTACTTTTTCAAAAACAGTCCCCAGTACATTAAAATCCCAGTTATTGTAGTAGTAAGCCTCGTTGGGTTTGTGGCTCCCTCTTTCAGGTTTTTGGGCTGCCATACCTTTTGAAACGGCAGCGGCTGAATGATAAACACCAGACCGTGATTTCAGAAGGTCGGCTATTCGGGCACTCTTTTCTATTTTTGTAAGGCCGGGTTCAATGTCATCAATATTGAGATCATTGAGTGTTAGGCTGGTGTCTATAATCCCTTTACCTACATATACGCCATAAATAGAATTTATTACTGCTTTTCTAATGGAATGAATGGTATGCCTTTGATAAATGTCTCCCCATTCAAATAGTATGTTTCCATCATAAGCTAACACCATGGACGACGTTCCAGAATGTTCAAGAAAGGCGCTTAATTTATCCAGACTGTCCGGGCTGAACCCCGCCTCACTAGGAGAAACTCTGTTAAAACTATCTTGTTGAGCAAAACCGAAAGAGGGAAGGGCAATACAGATAAGAAATACAAAAAAGGCAGAACGCATATAACTAGTTAAGATCAGAAAAATATTTTAGCAGAGGGTACCTACGCTCGATTCAATATTGGGTTTCAAAAAAAAAAAATATAATGCCTTGTTAAGCACCGAAGGAATTACAATTTACAATTCTAAAAATTTTGCCGGAAATGACGAACTGTTAAAATTTCGATTAGCTCGGGATTGACCTCATAGATTACCCCATAATTCTCATGGACAACTATTTCTCGAATTTTTTCATTATTTGTTGGGGGAAATACTCTTCCTGACTCTGGATTTTGACTTAAATTTTCAACTTTCTCCTCGATCAAATCAATAAGAGCTAAAGCAGCACTTGGATCATCTTCAGAAATGTACTCTAGAATTTCTTTGGTTTTGTTTCTTGCCGTTGGCGACCAAATGATTTTCATGATGAATATTGTGATCTCAGTTCGCTTATGAATTCATCATGACTAATACCTTCTCCATTATTTAATTCTTTCCGGGCAGCAGATAACTCTTCCAATAACTCAATCTTATCCAACATTTTTTGATAATCTTCTACATCAATTAATACGGCAGAACTTTTGCCATACTGTGTAAGAATAAGTGGTCGGCGTTGAGATTTGACACGCTCTATATAAGATGCAGCATTAGCTCGAAAATCGGAGAGCGAGCGAATATCTTTATCAAATTGAATATGAGACATGGGTAAAATCTTTGATTATTGTTCTATTTAATGTACTAAATTCAGGACACATTATTGTATTAAATATCCCCAGCTAGGTGCCTAACGACCCAGCGTTTAACGGCGCTAGGATTATGAGATTGTTTTGTAATAGCGAAATTAATTCCTGCCGTTCAGGTTTCGGTCGTACCTGATTTGTTTTTTAAAATACCTTGTTAGGGATTTTCTTTAGTCTGAAATAAAGAAAATTTATTTGAAAGGAAGGTTATGATTCCTATTCCGCCATATACGCAAGTTAAAATTACTGCTATTTCGGTGAAATAGTTTGCCCAAGCGTTTTGGAAAGGATCTGACATATCAATGAAGAATTCATAAAACATTATCCCGATAAAAATTCCCAAAAAACTCTTGAAATATTCTTTCCGCTTCATGATTGATCCGATTTCTTATTAAAAAAAAGCAGCTATTTGAAGTATGCTTAACATGTTAATGTGCGACATACATGGGATATAACCTCGTCGCAAAAAGTCTCTGAAGGAAAGTGCATATTTCTTTTCAGAAAGGAAAATCAATTGTTTAGGGGGTGAAGGGAAGTCATCTTGCAACGATAGTTAGGGTTTGGTACAGGAAAGGATATAGAGGTTGATGGCAGTCATCCAGATTCCTGCCTGCGCAGGAATGACGGAGTTGTAGTGATATGGATTACACAAATTAGTCCAGGTGTCATCACGCAGTGAAAGCCGGGATCTTGGTGCAGGAAAGGATATAGAGGTTGAAGGCAGGCATCCAGATTCCTGCCTGCGCAGGAATGACGGGGTTGGAATGGTATAGATTACACAAATAAGTTCAGGTGTCATCCCGCAGCGAAGGCCGGGATCTGGATGTTAGAAAAGGCGTAGAAGTTAAAAACGAGCATCTAGATTCCTGCCTGCACAGGAATGTCGGGGTTGGAATGGTATAGATTACACAAATAAGTTCAGGTGTCATCCCGCAGCGAAGGCTGGGATCTGGATGTTAGAAAAGGCGTAGAAGTTAAAAGCAAGCATCCAGATTCCTGCATGCGCAGGAATGACCAGAAAAAAAGGGACGAGTAGTTAGCCCGTCCCTTAGAAATGAAAAGATGTTGTTCATGTTTCTTTTAGCTCTGCCTGATCCACTTAGCAAGATCTTTGAAGGTCGGCTTCTTGCCGTACATTAAAATACCGACGCGGTAAATTTTAGCAGCCAGCCACATGATGCCAAAGAAGGTTAAGATCATGAGCAGGATAGAGGTAATGATCTGCCAGGCTGGAACAGAGGTGGATGCAATTCTCGAAATCATATTGATAGGAGAGGTGAGCGGGAAAATGGATATGAACGTAGACAATCCGGAATCCGGCGCCTGCATCACTTTCGTATTCAGGAAGTAGGCAACAAAAATCGGTAAGCCTACAATGGGCATGAACTGCTGGGAATCCTGCTCATTATCAACGGCAGCCCCGATGGCAGCAAAGAGTGCGCTGTATATCATAAATCCTAAAAAGAAGAAGAGGATAAAGTAAGCAAATACGGAGGGGTCGATTACCATATTTTCAAGCGTAGAAGGATCAAAAGAAGAAGCAGCTGCTTCGGTTGCTCCTTCAGGCAGGTTACTCATCTGCGCTTGCATAATCATACCGGCAACCGGTGCTGCAGCAATGGAAATCCCGGTATAGAATAGAATCCAAATAACAAACTGTGTAAGAGCCATAGAGAGCACTCCGAATAGCTTACCAAACATTAGCTCGATGGGTTTAACGGAAGAAGCGATCACTTCGAGTACCCGGTTGGTTTTCTCTTCGATAACGCTTCTCATCAATAAGGCTCCGTAGAAGAATATCCCAAAGAATATCATCAACCCTAATATGAAACCTAATGCCGAAGCAAAGATGGTGTTGTCTTCTGACTCGCCCTCTTCGGTGAGCTTAACAGCTTCTAAACCGGTTCTTGTTTCAAAAATATCACGAATTTCATCGGATACATTTTCTCTTGAAAGACGCTCTTCCCGAACGGCATCACGCAAATCAGAACGAACACCGGAAAGAAAAGCAATTCCTCCACTTCCGCCATGTACCAGTGTAGGACTTTTAGCATGCATAATCACCGAATCGGATAACACGATGAAGCCGTCCAAATCCCCACTCAAAACCTGACTTCTCAGGGTATCTTCAGGGATATCGCTGACATCGAAGTATCGTGTTTCATTAATTTCAGTTAAGCGTTCAACCAAAACATTGGTTTGATCCAAAATCCCAATTCGCTTTTCTACTTCTGATTCTGAAATACTGATGAACACTACAATCCCGATAAACGCTACAAAAGCCAGGGGAGTAAGAGCAGTGATGATGATAAATGATTTACTTTTAACACGAGTGAGGTATTCTCTTTTTAATACCAGCCAAACTTTATGCAAACTCATAATTACTTAATCTCCGCTTTTTTGATGTTGTCTTCTCCGACTGTGGAGATAAAAATTTCGTTTAGTGAAGGCTCGATGCGCTCAAACTTATGAATCTCAGCGTGCTCCATCGCAAGCTTCAGAATGTCCTGCATGCTTTGCCCGTTCAGTACTCTGATTTCAGCAAAATTTGTAGAACGATTGTTGATGCGGACGTTCTCCAGTTTATCCAGAAAAGATCCGTCACCTTCAAATTCAAGGTTAATGGTGTTCTCACCGAACGATGATTTGATATGCCGGAGGTTCCCGGTGAGTACGGCTTCACCCTGATTGAAGAGGCAGATGTCATCACACATTTGCTCTACCTGTTCCATGCGATGCGTGGAAAACAGGATGGTCTTTCCTTGTTCCCGTAACTCAATGATAATCTCTTTAAGCGTTTCGCTGTTGATGGGATCAAGTCCACTGAAAGGCTCATCAAATATATAGATATCCGGATTGTGAGCGATGGTGGCTATAAACTGTATTTTCTGAGACTGACCTTTAGAAAGCTCATTAATTTCCCGCTTTTTCCAATCGGCTGCGTCAAAACGCTCTAACCAGTACTCAATTGATTTTTTGGCAGCACCGGCATCCATTCCCTTAAGCTGTGTCAGATACATCAGCTGGTCAAAGACTTTCATTTTTTTATATAGTCCACGCTCTTCCGGCATATAGCCAATCATGCGCTGGGTTTCAGGACTTGCAACCAATCCGTTTATGGTGACTTCTCCGGAATCAGGTGTAAGAATGAAGTTTATCATTCGGATGGTGGTGGTTTTCCCGGCTCCATTTGGTCCAAGTAAACCGAAAATCCGGCCTTCGTTTACATCAAAACTGACTCCATTCACCGCTTTGGTTTTTCCAAAGGATTTATAGATGTCTTTAACCTCAATAACTGCCATGGTGTATCCTATCCTCTAATGTATGGTTGTTGGCTTAATTTCAAATAGTGTAAAAGTGGCACTTGCTTAATTAGTCGAAAAGTATTCTTTATAATTACAGAATATTTTTAACTCCCGAATTTATTTCAAGTAGCAATTTACTTTGCAAGATGCCCAAAGATTTCTTATTTCCCATTATAATAAATCATAACGAGTGAAAGGGAAATAGGTTACTAAAAAGATGCACATTATTCACTTAAGTGCTGAATGTTACCCGGCCGCAAAAGCCGGAGGCCTTGCGGATGTCGTTGGTTCACTTCCAAAGTATTTAAATCAGCTTGATCATCATTGTGAAGTGGTGATCCCAAAGTATGACAACCATTGGATAGGTTCTCAGGACTATGAAACGGTATTTGAAAGTGCTTTTTCGATGGCTTCAGAGCAGGTTCGCTTTTTAGTATTGAAAATGAAGGAAGATAAACTTGGATTCCCTTTCTATGTGATTGATATACCTGGGAGATTTGATCGCCCGGGTATTTATATAGACCCATGGTCAGGTCGAGGCTACTGGGACGAGCTGGAACGCTTTGTGAGTTTTCAGATTGCCAGCCTGGAGTGGATTAAAAGTCGGGACGAAAAACCTGAGCTGGTTCACTGTCATGATCACCACACGGGCTTGGTGCCTTTTATGCTATCCGAATGTAACCGCTATCGTGATATGGCGGATATTCCTACTGTAATAACCGTTCATAATGCAGAATATCATGGCGAACACGACCTTGACAGCTATAAGTTATTACCTGCATTCAATATTAATAATCTTGGATTGTTAGATTGGGACGGAAGAATGAATTCCCTGGCGGCCGGGCTGAAATCATCCTGGCAAATCACGACCGTCTCTGAAAACTATATGAAGGAACTGGCTGATAACAGCAGCGGACTAGAGCTATTGTTTGAGCAAGAGCAGGAAAAATCAACGGGTATTATTAACGGGATTGATACCGAAGTTTGGGATCCTAACACCGATGACCTCATTGAATATAACTTCAGTTTTAGGAACCGAAAGAAGGGGAAAAGCGAGAACAAAACTTATCTGTGTAAGGAATTTGGACTGAATCCTGAATTACCGACCATCGCATTTATCGGGCGTTTGGTTCGGGAGAAAGGGGCAGATTTATTGCCGGATTTATTTAAACAGGTAATGTATTCGGATCAGGAAGTTAATTTTGTATTATTAGGAACGGGTGACCCTCAATTGCATCAAATTTTTGCCCGTATGGAAAGTGATCATGTTGGATATTTTGATGCTACGTTGGAGTATAATGAGAAGCTGGCACATCAGATTTACGCAGGTTCCGATTTTATATTAATGCCTTCAAGGGTTGAGCCTTGTGGTTTAAATCAAATGTTTGCTATGCGTTATGGAACGGTTCCCATAGTTCGAGCCGTTGGTGGATTAAAAGATTCGGTAAAAGATATCTCTGAAAAAAATGGCTACGGAATAACATTTGAAGACTTTAGCCTGGAGGCTGCTTCAAATGCCATTAGCAGAGCTGTTGATTTGTATAAAGATTCAAAACAATATTCTGAAGTCTTGAGTAAAGTCATGAAACTCGATTTTTCCTGGAAGAATTCAGCTCAGGAATACATTAAAATGTATAAAGCACTAACTAGAAAATAGGTTATTTATGAAAAGATCGTCCGTTATCGCAGTCATTTTAGGTGGAGGAAGAGGAACACGATTGTTCCCGCTAACCGACCACAGGTCAAAACCAGCTGTTCCGGTGGGTGGTAAATACAGACTTGTTGATATTCCTATTTCTAACTGTCTGAATTCAGATATCCGAAGGATTTATGTATTGACTCAGTTCAATTCAGCTTCGCTGAATCGTCACATAAAAAACACGTATAACTTTGACGCCTTCAGTAGTGGTTTTGTGGATATCCTTGCCGCTGAGCAAACTCCTGACAGTACTGACTGGTTTCAGGGAACAGCCGATGCGGTTCGTCAATCGGTTCACCATATGGAGAACCATGACCATGAGCATGTGCTGATACTTTCCGGTGATCAGCTCTACCAAATGGATTACTCAAAAATGCTGGAGCGCCATAAAGAAAATGATGCGGATCTCACTGTAGCAACAATTCCTGTAACCGCAGAAGATGCTACCGGTTTTGGAATTATGAAGACCAACGCAGAAGGAATTATCGAAGATTTTGTTGAGAAGCCCGATGCTAAAGAATTGAGTAAGTGGAAATCGAAAGTACCCGAAGTCTATAAAGAACAGGGTAAAGATTACCTGGCATCAATGGGGATTTATATCTTCAACAGCGAAATGCTTAAAAAGCTATTTGATGATAATCCCGATGCTACGGATTTCGGAAAAGAACTGATTCCGAAATGTGTTGAAGGCGGAAAAAAAGTTTGTAGCTATGAATTTGGAGGATATTGGACTGATATCGGAACCATACAATCTTTCTTTGAAGCAAATCTAGCTTTAGCCGATACGATTCCGGATTTCAATCTTTATGACAATGAGAATTTTATTTACACCCGTGCCCGGTTACTTCCGGCTTCGAAACTTATGGGTACAACGCTTGAGCATGCCCTGATGGCGGAAGGGTGTATTGTTGAAGCCAGTAGAATTGTAAGATCAGTAATTGGAATTAGATCTAGGATTGGTAAAGGCTCAACAATAGAATATTCTATTATTATGGGTAACGATATTTTTCAGGACCGATCTGTGATTGAAGACGCCAAGCCAGATAAACCTGCCATGGGTATTGGTCAGCGGTGCTACATCAGTAACTGCATAATTGATAAAAATGTAGCCATCGGAAATGATGTGCGCATTGTGGGTGGAAATCACCTAGAAGATGGCGACCACAAATATCACTACGTACGGGATGGCATTGTGATTGTGAAGAAGAATACGGTAATACCGGATGGCACAATCATCTAAACTATTTTAGCAGTTTAACAGATGGTGAAAAACTAACTTCATCTCCGGCTCTTATTCTGAAAGTATTTATGATGATACTTCCAAGATTGTACAGATAGGGAATCCCAAAAATAATCGGCTGAAATAAAATAGGTGAGATGTTTAGGTAGTCAAACAACCCCTCCAGCCAGAAGCCAATGTCTAATTGGAGTATGGGTATCATGAAAAGTAAACCTTGCATCAGATAAATGAGTGCCGTGAATGTGAGCTGGAAGTTGATCACTTTTCGGCCAATCATATCAGCTTTCTTGACTCTATCTTTTCTTGAAATCCATATAACAAGTGGAAGGATAACCCCAAGGATTGGTGTAAATAGAAAGCCGAGCGCCGAAAGACTCATCACAACTAAGGTGGATTGATCTTCAACTTGATTCCATTCTAAAAGCTGATCGGGGGTGACTTCCAGCGCTTCCGTAATTCGTAGGAGGGTATCACCTCTGGGTTCAGTTTCTGCATTTTCAACTCGCTGAATAGTCCTTAGGCTCAGTTCCGTTTTCTCGGCAAGGAGTTCCTGCGAAAAACCTTTTTGATTCCGGATGTTTTTTATCTGATTCGCTAAATCGGTACTCATAGAAATTTGGTTGCGTTAGAATTCACGCAAAACATAGATGCTGCAGTGCTTTTATAGTACGACATCTACCCGACATTTTAGCGACATATGTGTCTATATGTCTATTTGAAACCAAAGAATCTATTTCGTTATTAAATTCTGAACAACTCATCTTGCAATATCAGAGACTGTATTCTAATCCTTATTTGGATGAAACTAACGGAGAAAAGGTATAGCGGGTTGATAAAAGCCATTATTATTGCTTCGGATTTTGAAAGTATTAAAAGCAATAATGAAAATATTATATAGAATCATACAGATTAGAAATATCTGGTAAACAAGTAAAGCTTGCTGGTAAGCAGTTAAGTACTCTCCAATGTTCTCCAGTGCTATGTTACCACTATACATGTAGTAGCTGATCGTACCCACCAATAGGACAATAGACCATGTTATTTGAAAGTTTATAATATTCTTACCAATCTCATCAACCCTGTCAATAATATTCTTTTTCAATATCCAAAGCAGTGAAGGGACTAAAACACCAACAATGGGAAAGAGGATAGAGCAGAACTGAGTCAGGTTTAATACAATCAGGTACGAGCTATCTTGGGGCTTATGCATTTGAATTAACTCATCAGGTGCTATTTGGAATACTTCAGCAATTCGCGATAAAGTATCACCCATGGGCTTGGTTTCATTGTTCTCAACTCGCTGAATTGTTCGAAGGCTTAACCCAGTTAATTCTGCCAATTTTTCTTGTGAGAAGCCTCTCTGTACTCGGAACGCCTTTACGTTATTAGATAGTGACATATATAAATATTCATTAAAGTAAATGTCTACAAAACATAGACCTGTGGTTCTTAAAATTGTACGACAAGTTTAAGACATCCTTACGGCAAGCTTGTCTTATCCTGAATTTTAAAAATAAAAAAAGCCTCAACCCAAAAGGGAAGAGGCTTTGAATTTTCTTAAATACAGAAACTGTGATTAAGCAGTTTCAAGCATTTTCTTAATTGTAACACCAATCTCAGCCGGACTTTCAACTACAGTAATTCCAGCTGCAGCAAGAGCTTTCTTTTTCTCTTGAGCGGTTCCTTTACCACCAGAGATGATTGCACCTGCGTGTCCCATTCGACGTCCCGGAGGAGCCGTTGAGCCTGCAATAAATGCTACAACAGGTTTCTGGCAATTATCTTTAATCCAGGCAGCTGCTTCTTCTTCAGCAGTTCCGCCAATTTCTCCAATCAAAACAATAGAGTCGGTATCAGGATCATCGTTCAGCATTTTAACAGCATCAAGGTGAGTGGTTCCAATAACAGGATCGCCACCAATTCCAATTGCTGTACTTTGGCCAAGACCTTCTTTGGTAAGCTGGTCAACGGCTTCGTAGGTAAGAGTACCTGAACGGGATATAAGCCCAACCTTGCCCGGTGTAAAAATACTGCCTGGCATAATTCCAACTTTAGCTTCTCCCGGAGTTATAACACCCGGACAGTTAGGTCCAATCAAAGTTGCTCCATGACTGCTTACAATCTGCTTGGCTACAATCATGTCTTTAACAGGAATACCTTCTGTAATACAGATAATTACTTCAATTCCGGCAAAAGCTGCTTCAGTAATAGCATCACCGGCAAATGCAGGAGGTACAAAAATTACGGAAGTATTAGCATTTACTTCTTTAACCGCTTCAGCAACGGTATTAAAAACGGGTCGGTCTAAATGGGTTTGTCCACCTTTTCCGGGAGTAACACCACCAACTACATTGGTACCGTATTCAATCATTTGTCCGGCGTGGAAGCTACCCTCGCTTCCGGTAAATCCCTGAACAATCAGGCGGGTATCATTTCCAACTAATACACTCATTTTGTCTTTTTTGAGGTTCAAATTCGGGATTGAGAATATAGCATCTCTGCATGCGAATTGAAATGCTAAATTGTTAAGTAAAGTTTCAGAACGGGGAATCTGATTAGATTTTTCAACTGTAACCCCAATAATTCATGAAACTCAATAAACAAACTCAATGTTAGTTGATTAAATCAAAGAAAAAATAAATCAATACGATTATGAGTTTAAAGAATAAGACAAAGAAAGAGTTACAAAATAGAATTAATGAACTGGAAGGAATTATTGCCAAAAAAGGCGTTGGTTCTGATTATTTATCAAAAGCAGAAAGAATACAAAGGGATTTAAATCTTGCTCTGATTCTGGGTGGGGCAGCTGCCTTGGTTGGTGTGACTGCCTGGACGTTATTCAGCTCTACCGATGAATAATTTCACCGCTTAGAGGATTCTTATACAGCAGTAACGATATTTAACGGTGAACTTCATTGATTTCTAAAAGACTCGCCCTATATTAAAGGCTGTATTTATTTTAAAAAACCACTCTCATAAACCTTTAGGATCTATGAAACGATTATCATATTTATTCTCACTATTACTTTTAATCACGCCCATGGCCTTAATTCAGGCACAAACAACCCCTGATGGGCAATCAGAAGCGATGCGAGGATTTGCCCAGGCAGTTTCTATAGCGGACGGCGCTGTATTTATCGGTGAACCTTCTAACGTACATCAGCCCGGAGCTGTTTATGTTTTTGGGAAGTCCGGTGACGAATGGACGCAACAACATCAGTTGATGGCAACCAATGGTAAAATTGGTGATGGCTTTGGGTCTTCAGTATCAGCTGACGGTAACTTCCTTATTGTTGGAGCACCTGAAATGAATGGAGAACAGGGCGCTGCTTTTCTTTTTGAAAAGTCCGGTTCCGGAAGCTGGAGTCAAATAGCAGAATTTATGCTGCCTGAAGATTCTTTTGAAAGCGCATTAGGTTCAAGTGTAATGCTGAGTGGTAATTATGCTTTTGTCGGTGCGCCTGATCACGCGGACGGATTAGGAGCTGTATTAGTGTACAGCCGATCCAATTCTGGAAATTGGACAGAAACGGCAAGCATTGTGAATCCTGATACTGCCGGGTCTAACTTTGGTTCAAGCCTTGCAATGGATGGAATGAATTTAGTAGTCGGTGCACCTCAGCGAGGTGGCGGTGCCGTACATGTATTTGCTAATCAAGGTTCTGAATGGATGCACAGTGCGTCATTAACCAGTGACCAGGCAGCAGATCGTAGTCAGTTTGGTACTTCGATTGGAATTCATGGTGACCAGATCTTAGTTGGAGCTCCTCGAAATGATGGAGCAGCCGGAACCGTATTTGTATTCCGTAGCGAAGATGGCGAGTGGAGCGAAAGCGGACGCCTATCAGCTTTTGACGGTCAGTCACCATATTTATTCGGAAGTTCGATTTCTGTAGTCGAGTCCGGAGTATGGATCGGGGCACCTAATGCCGCTGGTGGAAAAGGAACTATTTATCAGTTTCAGTCTGATGAAAATGGAATGTGGACAGGATCTTCAAAAATGCCAATGAGCTCACAAGAAGCCGGAGATTATTTTTCAGGAACACTTGCTGTAGATGGTGATGTGGCCGTTGCCGGAATGACCGGAGCCGATTATGGAGAAGGTTCTGCTGCCATCCTTGAGAAAAACGATACGGGAAGCTGGACAACTCAGAATGTTGTATTCGGTGAAGGTGGAAACACATTACAGCCTATTACCAATGGCAGACTTGACTGTAGTGACGGTAAAGCAGACCGTTTTGGCTGTAGCAATGTTGACTTAATTTCATTTATGCCTGTTGGATCTATTGGCGGTGACCGAGGCGTTCGTTTGAATGACCTTTGGGGCTGGACAGATCCGGTGACTGGCAAAGAATATGCTCTGGTTGGTAGAAACGAAGGAACATCTTTCGTAGATCTTAGTGATCCAGGTAATCCTATCTATGTAGCCAACCTTCCTATGACAGAAGGCTCAAGAGCTAATGTTTGGCGAGATATCAAAGTGTATAAAAACCACGCTTATATTGTTGCTGATGGAGCGGGCGAACACGGAATGCAGGTTCTTGACCTAACCCAGCTGCGCAAGTTTGATGGTGACCCGATGGAGCTGGAAGCCACAGCGATGTACGAGAATATTCACAGTGCACACAACGTGGTTATTAATGAAGAATCAGGTTTTGCATTTATTGTAGGAAGCAGCGGCGGTGGACAAACTTGTGGCGGCGGTTTACACATGGTGAATATTCAAGATCCGGCCAACCCAACGTTTGCAGGATGTTTTGCTGATCCTTCTACAGGAAGAAGCGGAACCGGTTATTCTCATGATGCACAGTGTGTAATTTATGATGGCCCCGATGAAGAACACCAGGGAAGTGAAATCTGCTTTGGTGCTAACGAAACAGCGATCAGTATTGCAGACGTAACCGATAAAGAAAATCCGGTAGCTCTTTCAACAGGTTCTTATCCTGATTACGGATACGTTCACCAGGGATGGTTAACAGAAGATCATCGATATTTCTTCCAGAATGATGAACTTGATGAGTTGATGGGGAATGTGGACAAAACCCGAACTATTGTTTGGGATGTAAGTGATTTGGATGATCCTCAGTTTGTTAGAGAGTATTTCCTAGAAAATGCCTCTTCTGATCACAATTTATATATCAAAGATGACTTGATGTATCAGTCTAACTATGTAAGTGGTCTGCAGGTTATTGATGTAAGTGACCCGGCAAACCCACAGAAAGTTGGAAGTTTTGATACGCATCCATTCACTGAAGACGCACCTGGTTTCTCCGGAACGTGGAGTAACTATCCTTACTTCAAAAGTGGCATCGTTATTATGACCAGTGGTCGTGAAGGCCTTTTTGTACTGGAGACAAACGAACAAGCCATAAATCAGTAAACGATTTATTTAAGGCAACTTTAGATGACCTTCAATAGAGGTCTTTCTGAAGTTGCCTTTTTTCTATTCAACAAATCCTCAATTTTATGGAAGCTCGAATTATGACTTTTCTGCGAACTTTCTTCATCACGGCCTTAACGATTGGTCTTGGATTGATATCAGGAGTGGCTGAAGCTCAATCAACCCAAAATATGTACGTTTGTAATCAGGGTTCAGCAACCTTAATGGTGATTGATACTCAGACTCATGAAATAATCGAAACTATTGATCTCCAGGAGCTGGGCTATTCTGCAAATGCAAAACCACATCATGCTATTGCAGAGCCGGATGGTTCATTTTGGTATGTCACTTTAATCGGTGAAAACAAGGTGCTAAAATTCAACAGAGAAAATGAACTGGTAGATGAAGTAAGCCTTGAAGTTCCGGGCCTTATGGCTATGCATCCAAATAAAGATGAGCTTTTTGTTGGGCGATCTATGAGTGCCGTAAATCCGCCGCAGAGCTTTGGAGTGATAGAGCGCTCGAGCATGAGTCTGAATAAAGAAGTAGAGGTGTTCTTCTCAAGACCACATGCCATCGCAGCTAATTCTAAGGATAACTGGACGTTTATAGCCAGCCTTTCTTCCAATCAGATGCTGTCCGTAAATACAGAAACGGAAGAAACGAATCTGACCAATGTGGAGGGAAGCAATAATGTATTCGTAAATTTTGCAGTCTCTCCGGATGGAAATACGATGGTAGCAACCGGACAAATAACCGGCAAGCTTTTGGTTTTTGATATTTCTGATCCTGCCAATCCCGAGTTATCAAATAGCATAGATGTAAACGCAATGCCGTGGCATCCGGTCTATTCCCTCGATGGAAAGTACGTTTACTTTGGCAATAAAGGCGCCCATACAGTTACGGTCGTAGACATGGATACTCAAACAGTAGATGCTGTTATTGAAGGAAATGGACTTGCTCAACCACACGGAGCCGCACTTACTGCAGATGGTAAATATCTGTACGTCACTAATAATAATCTTGACGGCACCTACCAGCCAGAGGGCTCAGAAACTGAAAATCCAGTTGGTACAGTGACCGTGATCAATACTGAAACACGCACTATCGAGAAAGTCATTGAAGTGGGGAACTACCCATCCGGCATCGGTACAAATGCGTGGTAAATTATTTATGAATCAATTCAGATTACTAAAAGGACTCTTATTCATCACCATAATAGCTGGGTTTGTTACGGGTTGTGCTGCTTCAAAATCTACCGGCGACAAATCAGCATCCTCTAACTATACTCAGGATGTATATCCTTTTTCTGTTTTAGATACGGACGGAAATCAGATTGCTCATCCTTTTTTAGGAGGCTTCAATGCCCCTCGTCCACAGTTCGTAGATATTGATGGTGATTCAGATCCTGATTTATTTATACAGGAACATACCGACGACCTGATGTTTTATGAGCATCAGAATAGTGGTGATTCGCCTTTGAAATGGCAGACGAACAAATTCCAGAACCTTGATATCGGTGAGTGGTTTCGGTTTGTGGACATGGATCAGGATGGGGACTTTGATTTGCTTACAGAACAGCCTTACAGTTACATCCGGTATTATCGGAATGAGGGAAGCGCGACGAATCCTAAATTCATTCTTGCTGCTGATTCACTCCGCGATGTAAACGGCACCCCCATTTTTTCTGACCGACAGAATATCCCCAACGTCACCGATATCGATTGTGACCAAAAGCTGGATTTATTTATAGGAAAGCTGGAAGGGAATCTGGCCCGGTATGAGTCGGTAGGCAGAGATGAAAATGACATTCCACAGTTCGAGCTGGTGAGTAAAAAGTTTGAAGATATCGAAATTGTGAAGCAGTTTGGGACCATGCACGGTGCCAACACCATGGCTTTTATGGATATTGATGGCGATGGTGATCAGGATTTATTTTGGGGTGATTTTTTTGAGCCCGGCATTTTGTTGTTAGAAAATCAGGGTACCTGTAGAAATCCGGACTTTCAGGTTGAGCCACAATCTTTCCCACTTTCAAACCCGGTGTCAACCAGTGGTTATAATGCGCCTACGCTAGCTGACTGGGGACAAGATGGAGATGCTGATTTATTTCTGGGCGTTTTAGGCGGAGCTTATAATGCCAATGAAACGACTGCGGAGAATCTCTACTTTTTGGAACAAGAGAATGAGAAATTCAGTCTTCAATCCAAACAGTTTTTGGGGATGATTGATGTTGGAGATGAAAGCATTCCGGCAACAGGAGATATTGACGGAGACGGAGATCTTGACTTATTATTATCAAACAAAATTGATCCTGCCGATAGAAGCACATCCATCATTTACCAATTCGAAAATATTGGTACAACATCAGCGCCTGAATTTCAAAAGGCCGGCAGTTTAAATCTACCTAAAGGATATCACCTAGCTCCAGTTCTTGCTGATTTAGATAACGACGGACTTGCCGATTTGCTCTTGGGTAACTGGAAAGGTTCGATTGATTACTATAAGAATACTGGTGATGGTTTTGAATTGGTCAAAAAGAGCATTGCTGAACTCGAACGTGGAAGCAATGCGGTGCCTACCGTTGCTGATATTGACAAGGATGGTGATCTGGATTTGATAGCCGGAGAGTCGGGTGGGGGAGTCGTGCTATTTAGGAATACGGGTTCAGAGTCTAGTCCTGAATTCACCCTCGAAAGCGACTATTTCATGGATATTAAAGCAGACTCCAGAAGTGTACCTGCCTTATATGATATTGATTCTGATGGCGATTTAGATCTATTCCTTGGTACAAAAATTGATGGGTATCTCTTCTACAGAAACAACGGCTCAGCAGAGCAACCATCCTTTACGAAAGAATCTTTCCCGTTTAATATCGATTTCATCCAGTTAGGAACCCCTCACTTTGTTGATTTTGATGGAGACGGAGTAGCTGAATTTCTATCCGGGACCCGAGGCGGTGGGTTGCTTTACTATTCTAAATAGATTTCTACAGATCAACCGAATAAACTTCAACTTGTTCTAAGGCATTGTTAGCGAGATAGATTTTATTATTTCGTATATCATGTAAGTGGTTATTGGAAGGGATTAAAAACCTGCCGAGGGGATTACCTTCATAATCAAGTACAACTATCTCTCTACCTTCGTCAGTTTCATCAGTTTCTAACCAAAATTGATTTTGATTATCTATTAGGACACGAGTAAAAGGAGGCTTAATGTCTTCAATTAACTCTCTTCTTTCTCTTTTCTCAATTCGGCTTTTCTCAGGAAAATGATAATCCATATCTGAATCGGTGATAGGCCTTTCTTTTACGTCAAGAACGAGCTCATGTTCGATGTCAAAGTCTTCATCATAAATTTGAATCACTGATTTAGAAGGGCGTTGTACTAATAGCTTCTTATTATCTAAAGGATTTATATAGTCATTAAACCTATAAGGCAGAAAACTATATGAAGCCGAATTCCCATCATCAGATATTTCTATAAAACTGGAATGCTTTCTAAGTGAGAGGATCTTTTCTTGGATACTCAGTGAATCTGATTCTGTTTTTTACTAAATGAATCAAATCAGTTGTGTACTGAGGAGGAACTTCATTAAACCGGTAATTAACTGAATCTTCACTTACATAGAATTCATTAAAGCCATCTAAAGATCTGATCCCACGAAGTCTTCCTGGAAGTCTAAAACCATGATCGGCAATATGTTCATAAATGCCAGCATCATTTTTTCGGTATTCGGATGTTAAGCCATGATTATTACTCATGTAGAGAATATTTCCCTGGAAATGAGGATTCGCATTTCGGCTTAATTCGCCTGGACCACGTCCCGGTCCAGCTATCTTAGCTACATAATTTCCAAGGCTATCAAATTGATGAATGGACTTTTCTAAATCTTGGGCTATTAAGAATGATCCGTTTCGAGTTACTATGATTCTTGTTATTCTGACAGGTATATATTCCGCAGAAGCAGTAATACTAAACTCTTTGGTTAACTCGACAATAGGAATAGCACTGTAATCGAGTTCTGCTTGTTGTTGATTTTCAGAACCACAGCTTATCATAAATAAAACAATGAGAAGGATGGGAGATGTAAAGAGTGATTTCATGAAGAGAATTGATTTGAGTAATCTTAAAAAGGCTAAACTAATTCTCCGTGAATGTAACAGAATTAATTAGTTAGCGCAAAATAGAATGAAAATCAGCTCTTTTAAGACTATTCAGATTCCCTTTTGCCGAGCCAGTAAAAACCACTGCCAATGGCGATGAACAATGCCGTCATCCAGATGGAGTTGAAGCTGACTTGAAACATTAGCCAGATACAAGCTAGAATTCCCAAAGCTGGAATCAGGTATCCGCCTTTCAGAATAAACCGATCTTCTCCCCGAAACCTCGGCCGTAATACCGGAATAGCGGCACAGCTAATGATAAATAAGAAGAGGCGGGATAAGACCGTCATAGCGGCCAAAACTGTAAAAGAACCTAGTGCAGCACCAATAAATGCAAACACTCCGAAAAAGAGTACCGAGTTTGCAGGGGTTTGGAATTTATGGTGAACTTCCCCGAACCATTTAGGCAGTGACTTCTCCACCGAAAGGGCATAAGTAAGTCGGGGAGTAGAAAAGATGGTACTGGATAAATTTCCGGTCACAGAGGCGACAACTCCAACCATCAGTATGATTGCACCTATTTCGCCAAAGAGCGCTGCAGAAGCGTCCAGCAGGGGTGCAGTTGAAGAGCCAAGGTCAGGAACGGCTGCCTGAGAAACCAACTGGATCAGCATATACAAGACTACCACAGAGCCAAGTCCGAAAAGCAGGGCAAGTGGCATATCCCGTTCAGGTTTTTTGGCTTCTCCGGCCGGAACAACCCCACCTTCAAATCCAACAAAAGCATAAATCAATAAAAGGGCAGCGGCTCCGATATCTGTTGCGGGCGGTAGGTGATTTTCGAAAGAAGGCATGACTTCAGATCCAAGCAAAACCAATCCTCCAAAAACGAGAAATATTAGCACCGCAAATTTCACGATCGTAAAAAGCGCCAGTGAGCGAATGGATTCAACCGACCCAATTACGTTGATCAGGGTTAGCCCACCGATGATGATGCCCAGGGAAATGAGTCGCCCGATTCCGGTGGCTGCAGGTTCAAGAAAATACCCAATACTGTCAACCAGAAGCACTGAGTTTGCAGAGAAGGATATAATCCGAGCCACATAGAAAAGCCATCCGCTTTGGAAGCCGATGAATTTTCCAAAAGCCTGAGTCCCGTATTTAATCGGCCCGCCGGTACCTTTGAAATAGCTTCCCAATTCAGCAAAACTGAGAATAACGGGGAGCATAAGCAGGGCGCAAATCACATAAATCCAGACGCTGTATTCGCCGGCAAGACGGGTGGCTCCACTGGGAAGGCCAAAGATTCCGGCTCCTATAAAGCCATTGACAATCAACAGCCATAATCCCCACAGCCCTAATTTTCGGGGGAGATTTTCTTGTGTTTCGGAAGGGAGGGAGTGAGAGCTCAAATCAGGAATTAGTTTCTATTTATGAGAAGAACGGGATTTTGTACTGAACCGTGCCGGGCTGGTTGGGTATTACTTACTATTCTTTACTTGAATCAGTAGTAGTCGATTCAATGAAATATTTACCCACATATTTTCTAATTGCGCCACCAATCAAGCCAAAGTAAGTTCCGGACAATGAGACAAAAATGATTATAAGAATTATCACCACTGTTGGAGAGATTCCCAATTCATGGTGTTCAGTAAGAATTAGCCAGGAAATAACCCAACCTATTGTCGCCTCTACCAATCCGACTATAAAACCGGCGAGGGCACTTTTACCTAAATCTTTTCCCTTAGTGGCAAAGAAACCCGCTATTCCATAGATCAAATAGGAACCAAAGTTTAATGAGCTATAGGGGAAATTGAAGAACTCAGAAGCAAATGAACCAACGGTATCGAAAGCGATAATTAAAAAAGATGAATATAGAACTACTCTTTTGAAGTGATTCATGAATGTATGGTAAATTAAACTTTTTAAAGGTTACTAACAGCTAGCGGGAAAGTAAAATCCGCTCCCCTTTGGGGCCAAGCAGGTAAATCTCATTTGTTAATGCTACTTCGGGAGGAATTCTGAAAGATATAATTTCAGAAAAAGCTGCTTCACAAAACTGTGTTGGTGTCTTTTTGAATAACCAAACTTCTGAATAAGAAAGTCTTGAAGTATTGTATTGAAGATTAAAACTATGATTGTCATTACATCCGGAATAGAAGACGGGGATCCTGAGGGAGTCATTTGAAATCTCGGGCGGTATAAAATCACTATTTAATTTATAGAGATAGCCAAATTCGGGATGGATAGTCCGAACACCTTCTGTACAACCGCTCAGAAATATAATGAGGAACAGGTATTTTAGATATTTCATTGAATTAGGATGAAGTAAATGGAGTTATTTGCTTAAAAGAACTCCAACTATTTGGTTTAATATTTTAGCCGGGGTTTGACAGAGGTTATAAGCCGTTTTCTCTTTCCACTATTTTAACCACCCGGTTATATACGATTTCCGATAAATTCCATTCGTATCCTTCAAAATCAGTTGTATTCACAAATTGTACAACAACTGCGTCAATATCTTTGTGGTATTCTGCTAGACTTTGATAGCCCGGAACCAGCCCTCCATGTTTATACACATAAATGGAGGAGTAGATATCCTTTTCACCTTCATTAAATAACGAACCATCGTTTAAGGCTCTTAAAAATATACCCACATCCTCAGCCGTGGCTAACATTCCGTTTTCATTAGCTTTAAAGTCGGCGTCAATTCCAACGTAATAACCGCTCATTACATCATCTAAATCCACTTCAGTAATGGAAAAAAAAGTGTTATTCAGTTCGAGTGGGATCAATATTTCCTCTCTGATGTACTGATGATGATTATACCCCAAAACCTTATCAAGAATTTCGCGAAGCAACAAATAATTCGTGTTTGAATATTCATAACCGTTATCCGGTTCAAAGCTGGCCGGTAAATCAATGGCAAACTCAAGGGCTTTTTTGCTATTCTCCTGTTCATCCACCCAAAAAGCAGGATTATTAGTGAAATTTGGAATACCGCTCCGATGCTGCACCATCATTTTCAGGGTGATTTTCTCGGCATATTCAATTCTGCCTACAAGTTCAGGGAAATAATCGGCAAGCGTTTCATCTAAAGACAAACGTTTGTCTTTGACTAACTTTGTGATAGCTACCGCGACGTATAATTTGCTGATACTAGCAATTTTGAATAGTGATTTTGGGTTGGCAGGTATTTTATTATCTCGGTCGTCCCAGCCAGCTGAATAAAATGCAGGTGGTTTCCCGGCTTCGTCTACATAAACAATCATTCCATCAAACCCATGGCCAATTCCTTCATCTAATTGCTCCTGAACGGTATTTGGCAGAGGTAAAATCCAAGCCCACACCAGAATCCATGGCACAAAGAACAAGGAAATTGCAGTTCCTGCAAACAAGAATATTCTGAGTATTTGTTTTTTCTTTTCCTTTTTCACAATCCCCTACACACTATTTAGAGTGGTGCTACAGTTCTTATTGGGATGATATGCCATCAAGCCAAACCGCAATATTGATAATAATTAAGATAAGAGGTAGAACTCAGTTTTAATACTAAAAGATGAACAAAACCCGCGAGTTCATGAAACGCCTCGTTATACTCCTCAATTCAGTTTTCAAAAAGACTTCAAAGGTATAAGGCTAGATTAATCATAGATATAAATCCAGCGAGGTAGGCCCAGAAAAGTCCCCAGTATAATTTTGGGTCGGCATCTTTATCAGTGATTGAAAATAGACGGACAGATTTTTTCAAAGTTAACTGGAGAAGCAAACCGAATAAAAAGATTCCTGAAAGAGTACCAAATAAAAAATCAATCATAACTTATTTATACCCTTAAGCTAGTTTATGTATTCCAGGCCTTTAGTTTCTACCATTTTCTTTAGGTAGGATTTTAATTCATCAAGTTGGCTTTTAGTGTGAAGAGGTAAGTTTATTTTTTCTTTTGCTCCTGCACTATTCCTGATTTGAAGAGCATTTTTCTGGACTCCAATTCCTTGAATTTTATCCCACATTATTTCCTTCTTTTGTCCCCAATGGAAAGTGTAATTCTGTAAATAAAACCCTGTCTCATCAATAGTGAGAGATTGTTTTTTTGCGGCCCCAGGGAAAAAGGCGAAAAATAGACCAAGCATTATTCCAGTGATTGTGTTTATCCAATTTACCCAATCAATACTACCCTCAAATTTAAAAGTGAAAATAGCGCTCGCAATAAAGAAGCCAACAAGAGCCGCTCCCAGAAAATGAATTGCTTTTATATAAGGAGTGTTTAAGTCTATTTTAAATTCAAATTTCTCCATTTTTTCAATTTAATTTGGGGTGTATTTCGGCCAGACTCTAAATGGTGCGGGGATTCTGTGTTGGTTGAAGTAGCGAAATTAATTGCTTGCAAACAAGTTCTATTGAATCCCGTCCGCGTCCGATTTGAAACGCATTGTTATGCTTGAACAGCCTTAAGTGGAGCAATTTCTTTGCTTGGACGATTTGAGGATAAATCATGCATAGCCTGTAGATTTAACCAAAATTCAGGAGAAGTATTCAAAGCTTTCGATAGCAGCCAAGCTGTATCCGAAGAAATGCCTCTTTTCCCCCGTACAATTTCATTAATTCGTTGGATGGGAATATCCAGATGGTCAGCTAATTTCTTCTGCGTTAATTCCATTGGTTCCAAGTACTCTTTCAGTAAAATTGTACCGGGATGTGTGGTTATTCTATTTTGTGGAATCATGGGGTTCACCTTTTTTCTAATGATAATCAACTATGGCTACATCAAAAGCACTGGAATCTTCCCAACGAAAAACAATTCTCCATTGGGCATTAATTCGGATACTGTGATATCCTTTATATTCTCCACGTAATGCTTCTAATCTGTTACCTGGAGGTGATCGTAAATCATCTAAAGAGGTAGCTGCATTCGGTATATCCAGTTTGTAAATAGCTGAATCAAGGATTTGAGTAGGTAACTTTCGAACTTTACTGCTCGAATGTCCATGAAACAGATCTGATGTTGCTTTATCTCCAAATGATTTGATCATTCATAAATTTAATGGATTAACGGTATCCATGCAACGAAATTGTTTTGTAAGCATAATGCCCCAGCATTTAAACGGCACGGGGATTATGGTTTGATTGAAGTAGCGAAATTAATTTCTGGCAATCAAGTTTCCATCGTACCCCGGATTTGAAACGCCTTGTTAGGTGGCGAATTTATGGGGCAAACATTTCTTGTAATGTACTCAATACTTTTTCTTCGGCCGAAGAACTGATTGTCCCAAGGCTTTTAATCAATCTGCTTTTATCGACTGTTCGAATCTGATCTAATACAATTTGTCCTTTCTTGCCTTGAAATGTAGTAGTGACTCGCGTTGGGTAATTTTTAATGGTAGATGTCATTGGAGCAATGATCACTGTTCTGATATATTTGTTCATTTCATTAGGAGATATGATCAAACAGGGACGAGTTTTTTTAATTTCAGAACCTTTAGTGGGATCAAGTGAAATCAGATGAACTTCAAACCTTTTAACTGGCTCTGCTATTACCATGTCCACTCAGTTTCATCCCAGTCTGAAGGTTTTTCAGTCTCTTTTTGATCTAATAAAACATCATCACCCTGTTCCTCCATTCTTTGGAAAGATGCTTCCCAATCCTTTCGAGTCACATCAGCAGGACGAAGAATAATTTCATTGTCTCTGAGAATCATTTCAATTTCTTTAGTGATCCCGCTTTGTTCGATCAGGGGTTTGGGAATTCGAACTCCCTGGGAATTACCGATACGAATTATCTTGGTTTTCATGGTATTGAGTATTTGAAAATATCTATAAAAATATAATTACAATGTACTTACAATACAACCAAAAAAGAATCGATTTATTGAGCCACATAACGGGCGCGGGGATTATAATTTAGTTGAAGTAGCAAAATTAATTCTTAGCAGCAAAGCTTCCATCGCAACCGCCCGCGTCCGATTTAAAACGCATTGTTTTGCTACCGGATTAATCGTAGTGAGTCCACATTCTAATTACTTTTACAACTTTCTCTTTCTCGTAGACTTGATACACTAAGCGATGCTGGATATTAATTCTCCGTGAATAAGCCCCTTCCATATTACCAACCAGTTTTTCATAGGGAGGATAGTCTGCAAAAGGATCTTCTTTAATGATTTCAAGTAGGTCCTCGATCTTTGATTTTAACCCTGACGAAGCCGCTTTCTTCGTATCCTTTTTAGCTTGTTTGGTATAAACGAGTTTGTAGTTACTCACCAGTCAAGTTCTTCATCGGTTTCCTCAAGAGGTGTATTCATTCCTTCAACAATAGACTCTTGCATGCCGGGAATTGAGGTCAGATAAAGAGTTTCTTGAATAGACCGCCAATCATCTTCACTGATTAGTACGGCATTCGATCGTTTTCCGGTAATTTGAATCGGCTTGTGCGTATCAGACGCTTCGTCCAATAATCGATATATATCTTTGCGAGCTTGAGTAGCTGTTAATGTTTTCATGGCGTAAAATTGGTTGATTAATCACTTACTTAAAACGTACGCCATTCCGTACATATTGTCAAATTTTAAGAATAGGTAGCATAACGACCCAGCGCATAATGGGCGTGGAGATTATGAGTTAATAAACGGTTAAAAAGTTAAAACAAGCAACTCTAGAAACCAACGGCACGTCCGCGTCCCCGGTTAATGCACTTTTTATAGCCCGATTTAGTTTTGTACTAATTCCCAAAACATTCTAGGAGTTACAATTTTTAATTCTGGTACCTTATCTGAAATATCAAGAAGATCTTTATCCCCGGTTATAAGAATTTCAGCCCCAGCTCTTAAAGCCGATTCTAGTACCCAACGATCATCTTCGTCACGAACTTGTATTTCTGATGGTTGGTCGGGGACAGGTTCAATATAATGTTGACGAAGTAGTTGTTCTGCTTCTCGAGCTATTTTTGTAGACACTTTTAATTTAGTTGTTAGCACGCGATATAATTCGGCTAAAACAAACTCTCCAGTCATTATTTCATGTTCGGCAATAATCACTTGAAAAACATCGGCACTTAAGCCTCGGGTTGCAAAAGCACTAACTAAGAAATTGGTATCTGCAAAAACCTTCATGAAATTTCACGCCAAACATCTTCATCTGTTAACAATCCTTGTGATTCAGCAAAGGGTAAAATCCGGTTTCGAATTTGCTGGAAAGATTCAATAGATAGTTGTCGGCGTAACGCTTCTCGAACTAATTCACTTTTAGGACGACCCGTTCGTTTTGCTGCTTGATTCAGCAATGATTCTAAATCTTTGTCAATACGAATTGATAATGTTGTATCCATAAGAATAAAATATTGTTTGTGTTACAATGTAATACAACTTTAACGAGAGAACAACTGAATTATTAAGAAAGGGCTATAACGACCCAGCGTTTAAACGGCGCGGGGATTATGATTTAATTGAAGTAGCGAAATTAATTCCTGGCAATCAAGTTTCCATCGCACCCCGTCCGCGTTCGATTTAAAACGCTTTGTTATACCCACGGTTTTAGGTTCGAGATTCCCAGTACCCTGGCTTTCGCCTTAAATTCATGACGGCAAATATGGTAATAAGCTCATCTTCCACAGAGTAGATGATTCCATACGGAAAGCGTGAAACTAAAAATCTTCGTTCTGTTTTAGTGATTTTAGTTCCGGATGAAGGTTGTTGTTCAATGACATCTAAAACTTTTTCGACTTCATCAATAAAATCATCCCCAAGGCCAACAACTTGTTCCTCGTAGTATTCCGAAGTTTCAAAGAATTCTTTTCTGGCTTCTGAATGAAATTTAATAGTCACTTTTGAAGACGTTTTCTCGCTTCTTTTAAAACTTCAGTAGCTGAGTGAAGAGAGGCGTCTCCTGATTTAAGCGATTCCTTTCTCTTTTGAACTTCATCAATCCAAGCCTGTTCTATTTCAGGATCAATTTTACCATGAATACTTTGTAATAATTTATCAGCCAGGCGGGCTTTATTCTTCCGGTCAAGATTTAAGGCAGAATTTTGTATCTCTTTGAAATCGGTAATCATAATAAATGAGTTAGTTTACCTGAATGTAATTATTACTTAAGAGAACTGGAAGTGAGAACCATTATTGTAGTGGGTATAACGGTTTGGTGTTTCTGCTGCTGGGGAATCAATTCAATGGTTCAGCGAGAAACCTGTTCCAGTCAGCAGGAAACACTTTGTTATGTTTATGATAATTTATGATTTATACAATTCTTTAGTTTAATAGAGAGTCTTTTGATTCCTCTATTTCAAATAACACTGATGCATTTTCCCAAAGAATCGCTCGTTTATCATCTATAGAAAGGTATTCGGCCTGCCTAATCGTAGTAACTGACCGGCCTATTACCTCAGGCCAAGCCATTTGCAACGTTCCGAAAAGAATCTTGTCACTACCGGCCGTCGCAACGGCTTCACTTAGTAACCGGTTAAAAAGCTGATCTCCCAATAACCATATCGCTACAGAAGTTTCCATGTATACATGAGGATAAGTCCCCAATATGTACAGAGCCTCATCGAAAAATGGCCATCCCATATGCATCATTACGATCTTCAGATTCGGAAAATCAATGATCACATCTTCAAGCAACAGAGGATTTGCAGTACCGATCCTGAAAGCAGGACTTAACACCTGATGCGGATTTGGCCCCGAGAAGCCGGTATGAATAAAAACTGGGATTCCATGTTTTTGAGCAACCTCATAGTATGGATACAGATCGGGAGTATTAATAGGTATTCCTGCATAAATCAGCCCCAATTCACCCAGTGCAGCATACCTGCCATTGATGATATTCTGTTCGAACTCAAGAGCTGCTTCTGTATGATCTTCTAGCGATAAATCCGGTTCATAGGAAAGCAGGAACATCTCCGGGTGTTCTTCCATAAATGCCTCTTTGTATGTACCGTGACTGAGCAATCCATAACGAACATTATGCATTTCCATTTGCTCGAAACTCCGACGGAATAAATCGGCACTGTCAGCCACCAGCTCACCGTATTTTTCAACCCGGTGGATACCAAAGTCGATACCCTCCATAGCACGTTCGAACCAGGCGGGATTGACTCCCTGCATGGCTACATCAAAAACAGGGATCTGGTTATTTGGGTTAGGCTGTTCATTTGAAGTACACCCGAATAAGATTAAACAGATAACCGAAAAGTGAATGAAGTTTTGAGTTTTCATAAACTTTTGTTTAGCAGATTAAACGATAATATTCTATTAAGCACAAATCAAGAAACATAACGACCCGGCGCATAACGGGCGCGGAGATTAGGAGTTAATAA
>CERN01007701.1_pt1 | contig 36565 bp, 43 predicted proteins | sample 530761 | NCBI WGS metagenome assembly CERN01 (sample SAMEA2620947, study PRJEB7988) | marine metagenome | isolation source: saline water (ENVO:00002010), including | reverse complement strand
GAAGCGAATGCGGAAGAGATGTCTACTACTGTATCTCCTAAAATGAAAAGAGTATTAGACGAGGCAATAGAAAATATAGGAGTTAAGGAATTATTAGTGGGAGATATTTTAGAGGATAAAACTACTATAGATTTCGAAGAAGTCATGATAGGCTCACTTAGAAGATTCAAAATAGTCGGAGAAGAGGATGGAGAAATAGAAGAGTTTGTGCCGTCTGAAATTAAAGACTTACTTAGTAACTTAAAAGGTAATTTACCGGAAAAAGAATTGACTCGTCTTGAGATTTCTTCATCTGTTGCTTCTTTATTATCAGAGACAGGGTTTAGACAACTAATGCTTTCTTATCCTCTAGTAAAAACGGCTAGAGAACCCCTAGGAGGCTCCCTTACATTATCTTCACTAAGTCCTAAAAAACTAATTCCATTTTTTGCTAAGTTAGATTCTTTACTAGGAAGTACTGGAAGTGATTCTGTTTTAGGGTTCTATGAGAGGATAGATAAGGCGAAGGATAAAAGAAAACTAATTGATGAATTAGAATCAACTATACAGGGAAGAATACTTGCCTATAGAAATGCCCTAATATATTTCTTTGAAGAGAATCTTCGCAAGATAATAAACTCTAAGGGAGTCGGTGACGGTAAAGGCCAACTTCCGAAGAAGTTATTAAATAAACTACTAGACAAGAACATTGTTACGGAGGTCCAAGCATGAACATTGACGAAATTGCAGATAGATTATCTAGACTCCCTAAAAGCCAAAGAAAAACAGAACAGGCAGAAATCTTTGCTGACATGAGGGAAGAGTTTGGAGAAGGGGCAGATGCTAAAATCCAAGAACTAAAAGATAAAATTAGTCGCTCTGATAGTCCATTTCAAATGTTCGAAAAGGCTCTGAAGGGCGTAAGAATCAAAACGAAGAGTAACAAAACTATTACTAAAACCACCGCCTTAAAGGGAAAACTACCAACAAACATTAGATTATTTTCTACTACCAACAATCCTGAAAAGGACATAACTGCTTTAGAAAAAAATCTACAGGTTATACAGGTGGCCCTAAAAAATAATCCCCCTGTCACCCCTTCTGATATTATAATACAACATAATGTGGATGTTTTATTAGATGCAATAGATGAAACCAAGGCTTATGCTATTACTGGAAAAAAATCTACTAAGGCTATTAAAATAGATAGTTACCTTGGGGGCCTACCACTAAGTTCCGTACAGAATAGAGATGTCATCTACAAATATTGGGGAGATGTTGCTGGTAAATATAAAAAACTTAAAAATGCTTTAGAAAATATATTAATGAAACCAATGATGGAACAGTTAGAACAAATGTTTGAAGGCAAAGAGGTAGATGCTAAATGGGATGACTTATTATCTAGTCTTTTGGAATTCAAGGACAAAGATTTGAGTTATGTGCATAGATTTGACCCAGTTACAGTAAGTACTTCAGTACCATTAGGTAGGGCATATTCGTATATAGTTAGTTTAGAAACCGCCTACAATTTACATAAAGAGATATTAGAAGAAGAAAAGAAAGAGACTGGAGAAATAGCAGGGGATGTTAATTCCCAAATGCAAATGGAGTTACGAACTGCCGCTAAGACGGATGGCCAAGATTTTTCTATGATAGACCCCACATTGACAAATAGTTCTCAAGACGATGAACTCCTAAGATTTTTAGAAGGAGAAGGAAAGGAAGTAGACCCCTTACTATCTTATTACTTCAATTCCCCTAAATCTGATTTATCTAAAAAGACAATAGCCATTACTAAGAAAGGATTTGAAGAAATCCATGACTACATTATAGGGTCTATTGAAAATGCGAATGCCCAATATTCGGATTTAGGAGTTCTAATGTCTCCTAGAATACAGAAAGATATTGAGGAAATGAAAGAAACTATTACATCGGATATTTCTGAATTCTATTTACCTCACAATATAATAGAGCATCTTCCTAAAGGAAGCACCGTAGATGGTGAGAACAATACTTCTAACATATTAGAATTTTTAGAAACAGTAGGAAATTTATTATTCGAGTTCCCTCCGATGCTACCTAGTAAAAGCGTTAGACGAAACTTTTCAGTAGAAGAAGGCCTACCTTCGGAAGCCCCTATGCAAGCAGGGCATAAGGGCGAAATGAAAAAGGCTAGAGAAGCATTTAAGGAGTTATTAGAGGCTATTGATGCCTATTATCTCTCCCCTAGTTATAGTGGTAAATTACCCATAGCAGAAGTAGATTTCGTTAAATCAGTAGGGGCTTTTAGAATTTCAGCAGGTGCATCCAATTTAGGCGTTCAGACATTATCGGGTACTGCGTATTCTAATATCTTAAATAATAGATTCATAGTGAAAAAGTCCCATATTACCGCTATCTACAAGTTCCTTAACGCAGTAATTAGCGGAGAAGGTGGGCTAGATATGGAATTAACTCAAAAGGGAGAAGATGCCGCTACTGCTCTTACTGCTTTATTTGACTTACAAGAAGAAAATGATAACCATATGGCGGCTATAATTAAATATTTATATGACGAAATGGGACAAGAAATTGGAGATAGAAAGTTCAATAAGAAGTTAATTAGTGAAAGAGAAAAACAATATCGTACAGACTATGCTTCAGGAAAACCCTTTCCCCTATTTATTTTACCGGCCTATTTAATGAAACATAGAGGTCTTATTGAAAGAGCAGGGATGAAGAACGAAGTTAGCAAATTAAAGGATTTATTGAGAAGGGCAGAAAATCTACCAGTTATTCTCAAATCTTTATTAAAAGCCCATGATATTATTAGAGAAATAAAGGGCTTGGAAGCCGTTTATGCTTTTAGACCCTTGACTATCGAACATTCTGAAGAAGTTATTACTAAGATGTATAAGGAGTTCCATGTTGATTTGTCACATTCTGAAGTAGATAAAATAGTTACTGAAGTTAATTCGTTTTCTGATATTGCTAAATCTCTAGGAGTATCTGAAGAAATTGTATATCAAGTGAAGGCACAATTTAGGTGAGAGATATGTGGCAAGATATTCTTAAAGTAAAGGCTACCGCTACTCACAATAGCAAAGGCGAGAAAAAGGATAGATGTGCTAAACTAGCCGATGAAAAATACGGGATGAAAAGTTCCGCATACAAATCCGGATTTATTGTTAGATGCCGACAAGGTAAAGTCAAAAAGGCAGACCCCCATACTAAGAAAGAAAGAAAGGGCGGTCTTCATGCTTGGTTTAATAGAAGAGGCGGAAAGCAAAAGAAAGGAGAAAAAACTCAAGGCGGTTGGATTGCTTGCGGAACCTGCGGTAATAAAAGTGGGCCAAAACCTTGTGGAAGAGAAGATGCTTCTAAAGGTAAAAAAAGAAAGTGCCGACCTACTTGTGGGGCATGTTAAAGGAGAGGATTAAATGAATTGGAAAAAAGTATTGAAAGCACATTGCGGAACAGAAAAAATAGAGACAGAAAAGATTCTGTATGGAAAACAAAAAAACATTGACGCAGACGGTGATGGAGAAATTACTGGTGAAGATTTCAAACACTTACGGGCGAAAAAGTCTGAAGGTGCAGAAGAAACAATAGTTTCTACTTTGGAAAAAGAAGGAGGGGCTTCGGGTCTAGAACCACTAGAAGAAGCAACTAAGATGTCCGGAGAAGAACTAGAAGGACTGTTAGATTCTATGGAAAATGTTGTTCAACATAAGAGTGGAGATTATATTCTTTTAGATGGACTACCGCTTCCTGAAGAGGAAGAAGAGGATGAGGAAGATGAATGATTGGCAAATCTTATTGAAGCAATTAACTTGCCCTCCGGCAACTAAGAATCTAAAACTAAACACAAAGAATAGAGATGCCGCTATCGAGGATGAGGATATAAAATACGGTCCTTTGAATATAGATGAACCTGCTGATTATTGGGAGAAGGTAGCGGAACATTGGGACACATCAGTTGAAGCCGCTAAGAAATCTAAGTGTTCTAATTGCATCGCTTTTGATATTAGTCCAAGGATGAAAGATTGTATGCCTATCGTAGATGTAAAAGGTGGATTAGGATATTGTTGGATGCACGATTTCAAGTGTCATGAAGATAGAACTTGCTATACTTGGGCCAAAGGTGGACCTATCAAAGACGATAAGAAGTCTAAGAAAAACCAAATGAAGAGGGAAGAATCATGAGTTGGCAAACTATTCTCAAAAAGAAACCTAAAAGTGCTAGGTCGAAGGCACTTGAACGGGCTAAGAAAAAGGGACTTAAAGGATTAAATAAACCTCAGAGATTAAATGACAGTTCGGGAAAATCACATCATGTTATGGCCTTTGAAGGAAAGAAAGCCAAGTACATCAAGTTCGGACAAAAGGGAGTTAAGACAAATCAAACTGCCGGACAAAGAAGGGCTTTCAAATCTCGCCATGCTAAGAACATCAAGCGTGGAAAGATGTCTGCGGCATATTGGGCTGATAAAGTAAAGTGGAGTCCAAGTAAAACCAAAGAGAAGAAGAATAAGAAATGGCGGAAGGGTAGTTAGATGTCGTTCCAGTCTTTAGAGCAAGCCTACTTCTTGTATAATTACAAGCGAGTTGCATTTAATCAAATTGCCGGAGCATACGGAGTTCCGAATTTTTGGCATGAATACAGAGACTTGAGAGATAGAGGTATTGCCGCTAAAGATGCAGAAAAGATGATTCATGACCCAAGAATAAAAAAGTGGCAAAGGGTGTTGAAACAAGAAGACGGAGTGAGATTTCATGACGAGGTGAGTAGACTATTTCGTACTCCCAATTATAGATTAAGTGACGAAGAAATACTAACTAAAATAAAATATTTACGAAGAGGTTATAACTATGTATATGACCGACAGAAGAAAATAGATGAAGCCTTAACATATAGGAAAACACAACTTGCAGAAAGAAGAAAAATAGAGAGAGAAAAGAAACAGTCTAAAAGAAAAAATATTGTTGATAGAAGAAGTAAAAGAACAATAATTGACAATTATTTCGAAATGTATAGAAATCAAGGTAAAGGGCAACCAACTCTTGAAGATATTAAAAGAGAAGAAGGGAGGCCCCTTACTGTTGAAGAAGAAAGTAGTTACTACAAAAAAACTAAAGGTGAACAATAATGGAAATCGAAGCATTTAATCTAGAACATCAGATGGATTTCGAACTATCTAGAAACTCCTTCCCTTATTTCTTTCAACATGTTTGTGGCCCTGCTATGGGGATTGACAAATATTTCTATCCACATTATATGGAAGAGTGGTTAGAATTAATGAATAGTACTCAGCGTACAGTTTTAATTTGTAGTCGTGACCACGGAAAATCTGTATTCATGCACTGTTGGGTAATATGGAATTTAATCTTTCAACCTAAAGGCTACCAAATGCTTTACATTTCTTCTAACCAAAAGCAGACTCTAGTACACATGCGAGAGATTGACAAATATTTTAGTCACCCGATGCTACAAAAATTCAAACCTATTAGGGGCTGGTCAGTAGGGCATATTCGATTAACTAACGGCAATGAATTACTAGCAAGGTCTGTAGGCTCACAGATTCGTGGACTTCACCCAAATGAAATTGTTATTGACGACCCTTTGAAAGAATTTTCAATGTCTGCTATACAGAAAGTCACTGATTGGTTTTACAGTGATATGATTCCCACTCTTCACCATTCTGCATCATTAAGAGTAATCGGTACTCCGTTTAGTTATACAGATATTTATTCTCAACTTGCAGAAAATGAAGTCTATGAGGTTAGAACCTATCCCTGCCTAAATGCACTTAATGAACCTCTTTGGCCTGATAGATGGGATTACAATTCCTTAATGTTAAGAAAGGGAGAGATTGGTACAATTGCGTTCACTAGAGAATATCTTTGTGTTCCTATGTCTACAGGAACTTCTCTATTCAATCCCGAATACTTAGATAATGCCAAGTCTAAAGATTACATATTAAAACCACATAGAAGAAAGGATTTCAAATATTATGTGGGGGTAGACCCTGCCATTTCTACTGATGGAGACTACAATGTTATCACAGTATTAGAAGTAGACGAAAACGATAATAAAACTGTAGTATATGTTGATAGGGCTAAGAATGTAGAATTCCGGCAGAACATAGAGAAAGTAAAAATGATAGGTAAGATTTTCAATCCCGAAGTAGTATTGTTCGAAACTAATATCTTTGCGAAGTCTTTCACCCAAGAATTAAAGCATGTATCTGATATTAATGTTCATGACTTCACAACCACTAGAAAGAAAAAACAAGAGATTATTCTTAACCTACAAATGAATTTCGAAAATGGTAAAATGAGACTTCCATACGGGAATGAAGAAAGTAGGCGAGTTACTTCAACTTTGATAGAAGAATTGTCTATGTTTGCTATTACTGAAGGAGGCAAGTTTGAAGGCATAGGGGCGCACGACGATATGGTAATGAGTTTAGCCTTGGCCAATGCCGCCACTTATACTATGAGCGAGAAGTTTATTCATTTAGACGATTTGGGTATCTTTGACGATAAGCCGGTAGCACCAAAACCGTTTGCCGGAAGAGGAATTATGGGCCTGAACTTTTAAGGTGATATTATGGCAACTCCGGATGAAAAAAGAGAAGCGGCTCAAAGACTAGAGCAGGTGGCTGATTTAGAAGAAGAGGCTGAAAATGCTAAATCTGAAATTGAGCAATCCTTAGATATTAAACTAACTAGTTTTATTCAAGGGTTGAACATAGTAGATGAATCTGAAGCCATTACCAAAATAAGTCAAGAGTTTAGAATCAATGCTTCTCAAGCAAGAAAACACTTAGATATTTTTCCTGATAAATATTTAGTTCAAGATACTTATGTTCCGGATATTATCAAGACAATGAGAAAGGAACGAAGAAAACTAAAGGGAGAACATAGGAATAAGATGTCTAAGGCCATTGATACCTTAATTGATGGATATTCCGACCACTTAGACAAATGCGTAAATAGCATTTATTGGCTCAAACCATACAAACCCGCCCTACAACAAATGCGCTATACTGAAGGCGACCTGTTAAAAATCCACGGAATTAAGGATGTAGAAAATAGAAGGAAAATGATAGATTCCATTTGTAAGTTTTGGGAGGCACAACTAGAACAGAAAGACATGGTATATGGAAAAAAATATTCTTCTTTGCAAAAAACTATGAATAATGCTAAAAGAGAATTCAGAAAACAAGTTAGTGACTTATCTAAAATCCGTAAAACAATAAAAGAAGAAACTAATGATTTTATTCTAAAGGCAGTTTGTAGCCACCAAGGAATTAGTGCAAGAGAAATCCTAGATAGTATGCCGACTAGACTTTACAAAAGAAATACGATGAAAATAATTCCTCAACTAATTAAGAAGTTAGACATAACCGATATTGATGGTTCATATTATAAATTAGATAATGAAATTAAGAAGAACATATATGCTTATACTGCCGCATTCATTGATTCAGATGGCTACATTACAGTCGATAGAAACATGAATCCTAGAGTTGGATTAGTAGCGACGGGAGATAGGGGGAAGGCATTTATGATTGAGATTCATAAAGCATTAGGAATCGGTCGCTTACACTTAGACCAAAAATCCCCACAAAATACTAGGCCTGTTAATCGCCTAAACTTTTATTCTCAAGCAGATGTTGGGGAATTACTGAATAAGTGCCTACCTCATTTTAGAATGAAGGGTAAAAACGCAGAACTACTTTTAGAATTAATTCGCATGAAAAAATCACACAAGAAGGCTGATTGGTATAAGGGTAGATGTGATGAAATCTTCAAACTAATGAAATATGAAAATCATAAAGACCATGTTGGTTTTGATTTCACCAAAGATGGTATAGACATAGAAACAGTAGCAAAGTTGCATGATAATTGTAAGATGAGTATAATGGATGAATTAGAAAATATTGGTGGAATGATAGTTAAGCAACAAGAAAGAACTTTTGTAATTACTGAAGTTGATTACGACGCTGATGAAGAATTAGACTTATTTCAGCAAATGGCCGTAACTGCCGAAGAATTAGGAATTGAAGAAGAAGATGATACCGACACCATACAGGACGCTTTAGTTAATTGGATTAGTGATACTACCGGATGGTTAGTTAATGCGTATAGTTATCATGAAGTTAGAGCCGATGGAACAAAAATAGATATGGAGGGCAATATAATATGAGTACTTATTGTGGAATTTGCTACACTATTAAGCAAAAGAATCCATATGGATATTGTGACAGTTGTTGGGTCAAAGCAGGGAAGCCTACAAAGGATAATCCTCAAGGAAGCATTGATAAAAGATAGGCGGGTCGTAAGGATAGGGTGTAGACATGGCAGAAAAGCGAAGATTCTCTTTGACTAATTTATTTAGGAAGACCACTCCTACTCCTACTGATAGGGAAATCTACAATATTGGCATACAGGAAAAAACTCCAGCCCAAATGCTAAACGGACCACTCATCTATAATATAGTGCAAAACTCTGTAATTACTAGAACTTGTTTAACTCAATTAAAGCAAGAAGTATTCCGTAGAGGATATACTTGGGAGAAGTCCTATGAAGCAAGATGTCAGGATTGCGGTAAAGAACACCAACGGCCCGTCCAAGAATGTTCTAGATGTGAAAGTACTAATCTACAATTACCCGATGTAAAGCAATTAGAATATGCGGAGAAGTTTCTGGAAGGATATGTCAATTCGTCAGAACAGTTATTCATTGATGTACTTAAAGAGTTAGAAGATGATTTGAATATCATGGATGATGCCTATATTGTATTTGTCAAGGAATATTATATTGATGGCAATGGGAAGATAAGAATGCACAGGATAAAAGAAATCTTTAGAGGAGACCCTGTTACTATGCACATTTATGCAGATGAAGATGGTGTAAGAGGAACTAAAGGATTTACTTGTATTCATCATAGAGAATTTATTGCTTCTGAAGCACATGATAGTTGCGAAGTTTGTGGAGATTCATTGTACCCTGTTCATTATGTTAATAGAGCAAAAGGAGATGACCAGTATTTCATTAAGGGAGAAGTATTACACTTTAGTAAATATAGTCCTAGTAGGCTATACGGTCTTTCTCCAGTTCTTACTTTATACAACCATATTATGACTTTACTTGCTATGGAAAATTATGTAAATGCCTCTTATACTAAAAGTAGGATGCCAAGAGGAATGCTTGCAGTTCAAACTAGAAACATGGAATCCATGATGAGTTTTTGGCGTGGGGTTAAAGAAAGAATGGAACAAGACCCTCACTATATTCCAGTAATGGGAATAGAAGCAGAAGGCGGCAAGGGTTCTATTGAATGGATTAAGTTTATGGATAGTCTAAAAGAAATGGAATATGTTGCAGTTAAAGATGATTTGAGAGATAGGATTTCTGCATTCTACGGAGTTAGTAAAATATTCATGGCAGATTCTACTGCTAGTGGAGGATTAAATAATGAAGGTATGCAGATTCTTGTAACTAATCGAGCAGTACAAATGGCACAGAATGTTTACAATGAATATGTATTCCCGTTCTTAACTACTCAATTTGGAATTACTGATTGGGATTTGAGACTACCGCCTAGCGAAGAAGAGGATGAAATAGCAAAACTTCGGCAAAGGGAGATAGAAGTTAATATTGCGGCCTCTACTAAAAATCTAGGATTTGAAGTTGAAATGGATGAAGATGGAAATTTCACTTTCTCCAAACCTGAACCTAAAGAAAACGAAATGGGTGGCGGAGAAGGTGAAGAAGGAGGGGAAATAGAATTGGACCCCTACGCTGGAACTAATTTCGATGCTTCCCAAATGGGGCAGATGATGGAACAACAAATGGCACAAGGCGGAAAATCGCAACCACCGGCAACTAGAAATAAACCGAGTATGGAGACAGGGCCGGATAAGAGGTTTACTGGACTTCCTAGAGAAGCCGGAAATCAGAATGTAGATTCAAGAACAGAAAGAAGAGTTGGTTGATATGACAGAAGATTCGAAACAAAAAGAAATACGACTAAGAAAGGAACTATCTAAGATTAAGACCCAAAATGCCGCAGATACTAGAACCGTGAAAAAGAATCGGGACTTTGATATTGCGGGTGTTGATGCTAGAACTACACATAAGGCAAAAAGGACAGGAACCGATGTTCCCGATGTAGTTCTTCTTCCTAAGAAAAGACGCAACCGAAAAGAAAACATTCCGTTCTGAAGGTGATACCGTGGCCGTTTTGAAACAAGATAAGTATTCTGTAACAGGCCAAACCCAGTCAGAAAAAAGAAGAGAAGAATATATTAAGTCCCAAAACTCAAACTATCGAACTTATGTTTCTGCACTAAAAGTTTTAGAGTCTATGAAAAAAGATAAAACTTTTGAGGCTAGGGCTACTAGATTAAATAAATTAGGTTCTTCGATTAGAGGGGCCGGTACTCCAAAACTGAAATTAGAAAGAATACTGTATTCTTTTAGAAAATTGAAAGAAGTAGACTACATCCTTGACGATATAAAAGACGCAGAAGACACAAAGATAAATCCTAAAGATGTTCAGTCTAGGCTTAAAACTGCATTGTTTGAAGAAGAAGTTAAATCTACTCTACATTCTTCTATCTTTACTATAGAAGAAAGCATGGAAAATATACAAAGCGCAAAAGTATTACATGGAATACAGGAATATTTCTCTCCACCTCCGGATATAAAATATGAAGAATCTGAAGAACGCACTAAGATTATCATAATAACTATAGATGAATCAGACATTGAAAATATAACAAAGTACATGGATGAAATTTTTGGTGAGTCCCTAATTGGTTTAGAAGAGAAACCTTATCCAATTATGACCACTTTATACGATGTTCTAATAGAACTGTTTGTAGAGTCCTTTGGAGAATACCCTACCTTCCACATCAAGCAATCCGGAGACATTGCCGCATATATTAAAAATATAAAGTCTCAACTTCTTAGAAAAATTACTATGCCTAAAAAAGAGGAAAATCCAATGGCACATATTAAAGTAGAAGGGCCTATTATTTCTAAAGATAGTTTAGATAGTGCTTTTAGTGGTGTTGAAGGGGAAATACGCCTACTAACTGAAAGGAAAAAAGAACTGAATAAGCAGTTGGAAAAACATGCGGCTATTGATATAGAAGCAGAAATGGTAAATTACCAAAATAAAATTGAAGGGGAAATTTCAGAAATAAAATCACAACTGGAAGAGATGAAGGAGAGGTTTAATTCTACCAAAACTAAGTTAAAATCATTAAAAGAAAAGGAAGATTCTCTTGGCCAACTATCCGCAACAGAATATGTAGAAGGTAAAAAAGAATTAGAACCCGACATTAAAGAGGCTAATAGAGTACTACAGATTATAACTATACAAGGAGACAAGTTAAAAGAAAAATTAGCCATTCTAGAAAAAGCGGATTCTACTAGCATTAGAAGTAAAATAGAAAGCGGTCTGATGGACGAACATAGCGGCCAAATAAATAACATAAAAGAATTAAATCAAAAAATAATTAGATTGAAGCATGAGATAACTTTGCCTAGACCTATTAAAAAGACAATGAAGGAATTAGTTAAGACATTCAACCCTAACGATGTGAAAGGAAATATAATGGTTGATGGAAAACCCGTACCGTTTTATGGAGAATATATAACTGCGCTAACTAAATATGAAAGGATGTTAATATCAATAGGAAGAAAAATTGGTCTAGAAATGGTTCAGATGAAAGAATATTTAAGAAAAAATGAAAAACTCTTAGAAAATACTGCTAATTATTTTATTGGCTTGTTAGACTCTCCGCTATATTTAGAAGAAGATTCGGACCTAAATCTAGAGGTAGTTATGGAATTAAATAAAAAATCTTTAACAGAGAAGGATTTGATGGATATACAAGAAGAGGTAAAAGAAGTTCTTAAATTAAAAAGAGAAGTTATACGATTAACTAACAAAGGAAAGGAGTTAATGAAAGGTGAATAACATGAATTGGGACTGGTATGAAGATATAATTAAGGCAGAAGGAGATATATTATCTTCTTTAGACAAAGAGGAAAAGAAAGCGTTTAAGAAAACCCTACAGGCGGCAGAGCCTACGGAATACTTCGGGCAAGATTTCACAAAATTAGGCGAACTATTGGATATGATGAAAGAATTAGATTTAATAAAGTCTGATGAAACATTATCTAAGAAGATGAAAACTATGGATGAGAGCAACCTAGATATAATAGCCACGGCCAGCAAACTCCGTAAAGAGTACGAAACCCTCTACAGGCAGATTCGAAAATTAGTATATCCAAAGAAAGGAGGCGACTTGAGATGACAGAAGAAAACGAAGTATTACTCTTGCTAAAAGAATTAGTGAATCGAGTACAACAATTAGAAAAAGTAGCATACGATAATGACAATGTTCTAATGAAGTCAGGACTTGTAGTAACTAACAGTCCTACTCCATCTATGAATAATAAGATGGCATCTTCATTCTCTATGGACGATGTAAGCGGAATGTCTTTTGATGATATGGCTAAGATAATTAAGAAGGCGGAGGGTTCTAGATGACTTGGGACTATTACAATGAAAAAGAAATAAAAAAGAGTGATATATTTAGTATGTCTATGAGAGTTAGCGTTCTTTTGGAAAGGAACGGAGAAGATGTACTTCCGGAAGAAATCGGTATAACTGAAAGAGAATTACATATGATGGTTGAAGATATTCTAAAACAGGCTATTGGTGAAAAATATTCTACTGAAGTACAAGATGATGAGGGCGAAGAAACTCTCATTGAAGTGACGGTTGAAGATATTATGGAGAATAGGTGAGTGAAATGACTTGGGATTATTACGATATTAAGAAAGACGATAAGGAATACATGAAGCAACTTAATGAAGTTTTGTCTCAATTAAATAGTTTGTTGATATTAGCAGAAGAGGCTGGTAGAATATCTTATGATGATAGATTCAAAGTGCTAGGTGAAATTAATAAACTTTTACGAAAAGGTAAATACGAAGGTGAGTAAAATGCCGGAAAGAATGACAAAAGAAGAAGCAAAAATTCAGCGAGCAATTAGAGCCGCTAGAATTGCAAAGCAAACTCTACTAGAAGAAAACAGAGATAGAATGCCTTTGGAAGTGGATGAAGAAGAAGTTAAGGTCAAAAGACCAAAGGCTGAAAATGTCACTATTAAAGTTCCTAATCAAGACAAGGAAGGCTACGGTCTTGCAGGTGTAGAAGAGGAATATAAGATTAAGAAGGCAGAAAAAGAAATAATAGGATATGATGTTATTTATTTTAAGGACGGAAAAAGAGAAGTTGAGTCCTTTAGAAATCTAAAAAAGATACCTACAAAAAGAGGAAGAAGCATACCCGATATTCAACCTGTAAAAGTGTTCGCAATAAAAAATGACGCTAATACAATAAAGACTATCTATAAGTGATGCCTTATGCCACTGACCGGCCTTCTATTTGAGAAGGAAACTGAATCCGTTTCTGATAAAATCCTCTCTCTCTTCGAAAAGACTAGAGTGGCCTACCTATCTGCTAAGAGTGATTCTAAAACCTATGGCTCTAGATGGAGAAAAACAATAGAAGACCTAAGAGATGAATACGATAATTTAGATTACTTGGGCGGGCAACTAGAACAATACCTAGCAGAAGACATCTTACAATCTAAAGATGCAATGAATCCTGAAACTCCTACTGCCGAGAAGGTCTACAATGCAATTAAAATGCTACGCTTCGAATCAGACGAAGTTCAAGACCCATTTGCAAAACGCTTCAAAGGAAATGTCCTAGAAGCATTAATGGAAGATAGCGGGACTATGATTAAGTTTATTCATTATGCCCTACGAAACGATGATGAAGTTTTATCTGATGAATTATATTCAATAAAAGATATAGAGCCGGACGATATTACTATTGGTCTAAAAGGATTAGACTTAGACCCTAAAGATATCCCGTTATATATTACAGAGCATTATGGAGATGGAAAGGATTCTAAGAAAATAGAATCTAGATTTAAGAATGGTCTATCTCTACTAAAACTATTCTTCCTATCTAAAAACACGGAGGAAGAATGGAATCGCCTATTAGGTGTAGAGATTAAAAAAGCAGAAAAATCTCAAGAAGAAAAGGCCCAAGTAGATTTCATAATACCTAATAAGCCAATGTATAGAATATTTGAGATAGATGACCTCAAAGAATTACAAGGCTTTAGCGGAGAATGGGTTGTTCAAGAAAAATATGATGGTATGAGAATACAGATTCACAAGATAGATAACAATGTAAAAATATATTCTTACAATGAAAAGGACATTACTGACAAATGTGAAAGGCAAGTCGAGGTAATTAAGAGAAAGCACTTCGGAGATTGTATTCTTGATGCAGAATTAATTTTGTTCGATGGAGAAGAAGCCCTACATCGTGCAGATACTATTTCCCATGTATTCAAGAACCAATATCAGGATGCTGAATTAAAGGCTCATGTTTTTGATATCATGAGACATGATGAGAGAAATATGGCTTCAGAAGAACTATCCGAAAGAATAAACATTCTATTCAATAATTATTCCATGCACTCGGATGACCATTTGCAATTCCCTTCCAAGAAAGATACTAGAATTGCGGATAGCATAAAAGACATTGAAGAATATAGTAAAGAAATTATGGAGATGCCTACTGCTGAAGGAGTGGTTATTAAAGACATTACTTCTACATATTACATAGGCACTAAGAAAAATCCTAAATGGGTTAAGTGGAAGAAATTTGTCGATTTAGATTTAATCGTCTTAGATAAAAAGAAAACAAAATCAAATATGTTTTCATACACATTGGGTGCTGGTCCGGCAGAAGGAGAAGGAAAGCACATTAAAGAATTAGATAAAATAAAATATATGAATGTAGGTAAGGCAAATAATACCAAAGTGGATGTAGATATAGGAGACATACTTAGAGTTAAGGTGGACGAAGTAAAAACCAATGGTGAGAAATATACCATTTATGGTTCTAGTGTTATAGAAATACCCGAAGTAGAATATCCTGATAAGATAGTTACATTAGAGATGCTATCTAAGGAAACTAAAAAGAGTCTGAAGTTCAAGGCCAAGGCTTTAGAAAAAGGAATTCTGATTACAGATTATGTTCATGGGGAAGCAATTCTAAAATCTATGGACGGCTTTGCTTTGTATGAATTCGAAGAAGATAATCTAATGTCTAAACATGCTATGATGAATTTAAATTCTTGGAAGGCCGATGCAGAAAACATAATGAAAACTAAACAAAGTGAATTAACTGTTTCAGTATTTCAAAGATTGAAAGAAAGAGGGCCTATGACTGTGAAAGAACTACATAATTTTTTAGTTAAGGATGTCGGAAGGTTATATGATAGTATATTGGATAGCAATATGGGTAAATTAACTCAATGGTTTAATTCTAGAGATGGAATTACTTTTAGCCATAAGGAGAAAAAATTCATGGCGGATTCTGATAAGATAATGTTAAGTGAAGAAGAATATCAAACTCCTTCAGAATATAGGGAGGGCCAGTTTAAGGTATATTCTAGAAAGGACGATAACCTAACATTTGCGATTAAATTATCTGAAGAGACAATGTATTGGACTATTGATATTAATTCGGATGATGATATATTCAACCTATTCGGTAAAGCGGGGAAATTCCCTGCTGAAGTCGCTACTACCATCTCCCCTGATTCCAAAGTAATAGACGAAGGAGATATTACTCTAGGAATACAAAGAGATGGCTACCATGAGTATTTCATAAAGGGGAATAAATTTGAAACTAAAATGCACTTTAGAGTAATCCCAGTAGACGATAAAGAAATGTGGTTGGCTTGGACTGGCTATAAACAAGAGCCAGCAGACAAAGAAGGCGATAAAGGGATTTGGAATATCAATAACGATAAATATGCAAAGTTGTCAATAAATACGGAAAAACCCTAAAGCATTAAATACCTAATTAAAAAACGAAGAGTTGAGGAAAATGGAAACTGCCGTTATACAAAACAATGATTTCCTGATTCTCAAAAGCCAAGACGATTTAATGATTGGGGGATATGCAAGCATAGAAATCGTAGATAAGCAAAATGATTTAATCACACTTAAAGCACTAGAAGATGCAGTAGAAAAATACATGGAGAATGCAAAATTTAGAAATGTAATGACAAACCATTCAAATGTCCAAGTAGGAGAAGTAGTAAAATCATATAGAGATAAAAATGGAAAAATATGGAAAACTGAAGTAGATGATGTGGGATTTTTTGTAGTAATAAAATTAAGAGATGACATCGAAAAAGCAAAAGAAATAAACAGGGGAATTCGCAAAGGAACATTAAGGTCTTTTAGCATAGGGGGACAAGCACTTCGGAAAGTTAAGAAGCAAAATTCGGAATTAGGCGAATATAGCGAAATTAGCAAACTAGAATTACACGAAGTCACCATATGCGAAAAAGGAATTAATCCTGAAGCGAAATTTGACATTTTGAAACAAGAAAAAGAGGGAACAAAAATGACCGACAAACTAGAAAAGGCATTAGAGGAACTTGACACTCTATTAGAGGAAGTCAATACTCTAAGGAAAGAAGAAGAGGAGAAATCCCCTGCGGCAGACGCAGACTTAGAAATGAATGCGGCGGCTATGGACGAAGAATTGATGGATGCTGAAGTAGAGACTTCAGAATACATGGATGTAGAATACAAGGCACAAACTTCGCTACAAGGAGAAACAGGGGAACCTGCTGACCGTGTAGTAATTAGTGGTGGCAAGCCAGTAGGAGAAAAGCAAGCAAAGGTCATTAAGGCCTTTGACAACGGTGAAATTACTTCACTAAACCTTTCTCCTGATGTAATCGAGAAAGCATATTCAGAATACAAAGCAGAACAACTAGAAAAGATTGCTCTAGGAAACTTAGAAAAGACTTTCGCTAACAGATTTAAGTCTGAAGTTTCAGAAAGAGAAACTATTATTTCCAAGGCTAACTATGATGCAAAGTCTGAAGTTAGCGCACTTAAAGAAGAATTGGCTGAATTGAGAAAGTCATTTTCTTCGGAAACATCTGAAATTCTCAAATCCAAAACTGCACCATCCGTGGCAATTCCGTCAATGGATGATGTTGCTAACATGAGTTGGGCCGACTTGAACAGGCTTGCTGGAAATTGAGGGGGAATATAAAATGACAGGATATATTAACACTATTAGAGACTTAGAAGCAGAAACATACGGATTCGGTGGCGCATTTGGCGGCAACGATATTCTAAAGCAAGCGGGAGTGGTACAAGGAGTACAAACTGCTCACGATATCGCTGACGCTGGCGCAAGCGGCGTAACAGGAATTTCTACAACAACCGGACTTTACAATGTTCTTTACGGACAAAAGGTTTGGTCAATGCTAAACCGTGAAGTAAATGCTCTTTCAATGATTGCAAAGAGACCTTACACTTCTTCCGGATGGAGAGTTTTGAAAAGCCGACCTTTCGGTGGTTCCGGAAACACACTTGCTGAATCACTACAGAGAGATGGTACTGGCGGTGGAATTGGTGCTGATGATGCACAATTTGACGAAATCGGTGGTGTAGCAGAAAACGCTGGACTTTCTACTGCGGCAGACGGTCTAGGTTCTATGGCTCCTACTTACGCTCAACTATTTATGAGTCCTAAGACTGTTGCACATCAATTCGACTTCTCCGAGTTGGCTATGGAAATGGCAAAGATTGATGATGGAATTGGTGACATCAGAGCGCAAATGCGTGAAGATATGGGAATTGCTCACGCAGAAGCACAAAACATGATGCTTCTAACTCCACTAGAAAACTATGGTGAAGTATCTGCATTATCTAACATCGAGAGAAACTATCTTTCACTAAACAAGATTGTTACAAGTCGTGCAGAACTTTTGGCTATTGATGGTGGAGTTATTGCAACCGATACCACAAGTGCATCAAACAACTTGGGTAAGATTTACGGAGATGAAAGATTCTCTGCGGCTTCTTTCCTAGATGCTGAAGTAGACTTTGGAAGTGGATATGCTAGTGGAGATGTTCGTTCTCTAACTCTAACTCTACTTAACAACATGATTCGCAACTTGCGAATTGCTGGCGGTTCTCCAAAGGTAATTCTAACAGGATATGATACTATTCAAGCGGTTGCTGATTTGCTACAAAGCCAAGAAAGATTCATGGATAGAAAGGAAATCGTTCCTACTGTAAATGGAGTTCGTGGAGTAAAGGGTGCTGAAGTTGGATTTAGAGTTGCAACATACTACGACATCCCACTAATTCCTTGTAAGGATATGGCTTCTACAGGAGGCGCATCTAGCAAACTAAGCGATTTGCTATTCCTTGATACTGACCACATTTGGTTGGCAGTTATGAAACCTACACAATACTTCGAAGATGGTATTTCCAACGGAAACCCATTCGGTGTTGGTCGTCTAGGAAACCAAGCACTTTACCGTACTATCGGTGAAATGGGTTGTTCTTTCTTCAAGGGTCAAGGTAAAATTACCAACATTCAGTGAGGTGTTTTAATTGGCACATACTGTAACATTGTTGGCTGACCATAAAGGGCAGACAAGGCCTAGAGTTTCCGGAGATGAGTATTTCGTGGATGCGGCTATTGTAGTAACAACATATACTGCTGGAGGCGAAGTAGTTAGTGCTAGTTCTTTAGGACTAGGAGAATTGACTTCTGTAACAATTACAGGAAATTCTCTACCTGCTACTTACTCTGCTTCAGCAGAATGTACTGCGGCTGGACTTTACGAAGGCGGATTCCATCTATATCTAGTTAATATGGATGGTACTAATGCCCAAGCATCGGGAGATATTACCGATACTACCATTAGAATCCGAGCATACGGAAACATTTGAGGTGAAATAATTGGCTAAGATTATTCTTAGTGAGTCTTCTGTAATGGGAAGGTTGAGAATTGGGCGAGAAGAAATAACAAGGGAAGACTCTTGTGAAATCTCCGCACTAAAAGGTCTGCTAAAAATGCAAGACCCCAACCTTCTCATTACATTTGAAGAGTCCGATGAAGAAGAACTATTGGAATTGAGTGAGAAACTTTTAGGAATGTCGCAAGGCATTCTAAATCTTCCTACTGTTCCTACAGGCGAAGACTTGGTTAAACTCCTCTTACCTAAGAAAACGGTGGCAACAAAAGCAAAAACAAGTGCTAAGAAAGCCGCTAAAAAGGTAAAAGAAGTAGTAGTACCGACAAAAACTGAAGAAGTTGTAGAAGAATCTGAAGATTCTGAATGACCAACATCTTCAAGTATTATCGGCATTACGGATATACGGAGAGATTGATATGGATAGTTGCAGGTCTAGTGGAGTTTTAACGGCGAGCGCAGTAATAGCGGCACATCAATGTAGATTAAAAAGCATACATGTAGCGGCAGAAGCCGGTGGCCCCGATGTAATTACGATAAAGGTTTGGGATTCAAAAGATTCTACCTTAACGAATAATACAGAATTGGCTAGGTTTGTGTTTAGCGTACCATCCGGTCCTGTTAATCTAGAATATGATATGCACGGAGTTTTGGCTAGAGAAGGACTCTATTTGCAAATTGCAAATAGTGAGGGAAGCCCTGATGCTTCCACACGACATGCAGTTTCCGTAGAATTTAATTGAGGTTTTTTTATGCCAGCACTACAACACGATACACGCCTAGTTATGACTATCCTATTCGTAGGGACGGTTAGCGGAGCAAATGTTTTCTTTTATGCTAATTATGGAACAGAATTCCCTTACACGACTTTAGCCCACGCAACTTTATTTGGGCTAATTACAGTAGGGGCCATCATGATTCTAAAAGCAGTATTTGATTTAGCCCTTAATGAAAAAATTGAAATGTATTTGCTAGATAGAAGAGTGAATCATTTTTGGGCGCAGAAAAGAAAGGAAGAAGAACAGAAGGGAAAAATACGAGAGACCCTAAAGACTCATAGTAATACCTTTAATGTTCCACCTACTCAATTAGTTTCCTCTTTAGAAACCGAAGGCGTAGGCAATGAGTTTTTGGCCGCCATTGAAAGATGAGGTGAAGCCTCATGGTTTTTACTGGCTTTGATGAAGGCGCAATGGCATATGATTTGCAAAGAGCGCATTCTGCTGATATTTGGTTTCTAAGATTTAGGGCTTATTTTTGGGGAAGTTGTGCGGCGTTAGCGTCATTTCTAATTGGAAATATATTAGGAGTATTTGATATCAATATCTTAGGATGGTGCTTAGACGGCCTACAATCTGCATGGTCACATACCTTTGGTGATTGAATGTGTCAGTACTAGCAGGTTTCGCTATTGTAATAACAGAAGCGGCGATAGCATTTTACAAAAGAATACACGCCATACAATTTGGAATTTATGGGGCAACTATGGTAGGAAAGACAACTCTTAATCATCAACTTAGAACTAGAGGAGAAGTTCCTGAAATTAAAAAAAGAACAGTCGGCCTTCATAAAGGAACTAGAAAAACAATAAAAATTGAAGGAGAAATCCATACTCTAAAATCAGCAGATGTCGGGGGAGAATCATTCTATTGGAAAGAATGGATTTCTGATATGAAGAAAAGAAAGGTGAATTACATTATTTTTATGATTGACCATAGACATTTAGATAGCGGGGCTAATCTAGACCACCAACTCGCTTGGAAATTTTTAGTAGATGCCATTTGTGCTAATACTTGGCCCAATAGAAAAAAGAAAAAAGAACAAGACTACCCTATAGCAGTTGCTATATGGGCTAATAAATACGATATTTGGGGAGAAAAACACAAATATGACGGAGACATACAAGACCATCCTATATTCGGACCTTTCAAATATGGGATGCAACGGCTTAATGATAAGGGCATCCCAACATTCAAATATATTGTGTCGGCTAAATCTCAACCGGAAATGGTGTATCGTGGAGTAATGACGATGCTGAAGGATTATTGATTACTATGTGGAAAATGATTCTAAAGGTAAACCCATACGACAGTATCAAAGAAACTGCCGAACAATATTTTTTAAAATTAAATAATGGAGAGAAAGTAAAGATTTTTTTAACCAAACATTTTAGTGACAATTTACAATTAAGATTCCCCGATATTAAAATGAAAAGAATCAAAAACGCTATAGAAAGAAAACTTAATCGAGGACAACTACCGAAAAAAACTACAATCATTGTAAAATTAGTTAGGCAGAAAAAGAAAAACGCATATTTAGTAATTAAAAGATATAGCAGAAATATTCATGTAAAGACAATTACATATATGCGAAAAGAACAAGAGGATAGATATTCAATAATAGAAGAAAATTAGAGGAATTAAAATGTGGCAAAAAATATTAAAACAAAAGGATAACGAAATAGTGTTATATCTCAAATTACAAGACAGTGATGGAGACTATGAACCTGAAACAAAGGACTTTACAGACAGGGATGATGCTTTTGCTTGGATAAAAAAAATGGCCAAAGAAATAAATTATACTGTTGTTGGTAGTGCTAAAGAGGGAAAGGTAGTTAAAATGGAAGATGGAGTATTTCAAAGTCTTGCTTCCCCAACCATGTATTATGTTATTAAACTAAAAGAAGAAGAATCTCCTTCCAAAAACTATGTTCCCGATACTAGACAATCCAATACTGCCGAGGGAACCCGAAACAAATTAGAAGGTAAGTTTGAACTAGATGAAAGATATTAAAGAGGATTATTGATTACTATGTGGCAAAAAATATTAAAACAAAACCGCATTTCTAATATAGTTATTAGGGGAGATGAAACAACTGCCATGTTTCTAGACAACAAAAGTGATGAAAAATTAAAAATGTCAGTTTCTATTCACGATGAATCTTTGGATGCTAATATTATTGATAAAGAAGGTAGGCAAATAACAAGGGCTTATGCAGAAAAGATAGATGACGATACCTTTCAAGCAAAAGATGTTAGAACAGACTCTAGATTTATGAGAAGAGGATATGGCGAAAATCTCTATCATTTAATCGCATATGCTTTAGATAATCAAGGATATAATTTTGTTCCCGATGATGCCCAAAGTGGAGAAATGCTACAGATGTGGGATAAGAATACTTCTTATGGGTCTTGGGATATACCGGACTATATGTAAACTGAGGAATGAAAAATGTTTCAACAAAATATAATAGGACAAATGAATACAACTGCACCGTCGGCATTTTTGCCACCGTTGCAAAGAGCAAGAGCAAGTGGGCCGATAGAAGAATATAAGTGCATCAACATAAAACCAAAGAAACAATTGAAAGAATTGGTTAAGGTTTTAGTACCGGAAAAGAAATCCTTTTTGAAAATTAAATATAGTTACAAGTTTAATCTAAAGGACCGTTGCGTGGTTTGCGGAATGCACCATACATGGGATAGCGGAGACTATATGCGGCCACCAATTCCTTTATCTCATGTAACCAAAGGTAGGCCAATGCGAGGAACATACTGTCCCAAACATTCCGGAATACATAGACAAATGGAAATGTTGCAACAACAGATTTTGGCAGAACAACATGGTTTAGAATTCAAAGCATTTATTCCAAAAATTCCAAAAATGAATAGGAGAGGCCCATTAAATACATTAAGTAAAGAAGATGTGTCTAGTTTAGTTTCCGCCGGATGGCTTATTAAACCTCCCACATTAGGAGATAATAGTACGCCTACTGAAGAAGCAATTACTATCGTTGGGGAAATTAATATATTGACTAACAGACTAAACCATCTAATGATTAAACAAGGGGTACAAGCAGAAGGAGAGGATTAATATGGGGATATTAGGAACAAGTAACGGCGCAGTATTAGGAGCAGTACAAGCACAGAGCGACCAACAATTCAAGAATGTAAATAATTTACTTTCTTTACAGGATAACCATGTGGAAGAGTTTTTCCAATACCACGGAGATAAGTTTTTGAAGTGTTTAGAAACACTTATGGAAGATGTTACCGAAAGAGTAGTTAGTAGAATGCTGACTAAATTGCAGTTTATTCAAGACGATACCACTAAAAGTATTAGAATCCATCCTGATTCTTTAAGGGAATTTGAGGGAATTACTGCCGCTAACATAGAATTAGATATAATGAATCTATTGAATTCTGCTATTGATGCCGAAGTAATTAATCAGAGAAAGATGGCTAAGTCTCAATTCTTAGAATCTCAAGGATTTGGCGGTGGGCAACAACAGGTTTCAGCAGGTATGGCTCTTGCTGGAGTAACGGGACAAACTCAACAATACCAACAAATGCAAGGTGCTATGAACAATGGTTCGGGCTATCCGATTCCTCCTAATGGGCAAGATATGTATGGTCGGCCATATTGGTTAGATGCTAATGGTCAGATGAGTTACGAACCACCAAAGTCCGGATTAGGATTAGGTGGCGCAATTCAGAAAGGTGCGGCTTGGGCTAAGTGGCTAATGTGAGTTGAATTAAATGCCGACTAAAGTAATTGATTCCGATGGCTCTATTAGAAATTGGCCAACAGATTTTACTGAAAAAATCAAAGATACTATAGTTGGAAGAACTGGATTCAAAGATGGGGAAATAACCGGCATTGCAGAAAAATCTGCCATCAATACTTCTATACAATTTGATAATGATGCTTTTGTAGAAGAAGGCCTAAAGATTCTAGAAGGAATAGAAAAAGAGAAGATTTTAGATTTGGCTAAAAGAGGAAAGCCCGAACCAATTATGTATAGGTCTCTAAGAAGAAGTAGGGTGTTTGATGAGGTTAAAGATTTTACTTTAGAGGATATGAGAGAATCTGATAACTTATTAAAAATTATAGGATATAGTTTATTTGGAAAGGTTACGGAAGAAGAACCGGAACAGTTTACTGGTCCTTATAATCTAGGCGAAGACTATGCAGACACCGAACAGGCACAGGAATATATTTCTTCACTTAGAAACATTCCTCAAACTAGAGATTTTGGGGCAGATGTGCCTTCCTTGCCTAGCATGTTTATGAAAAAACCTGACTTTGAACCATATTTTGAAATAAATATAGGAGAGACTTCTGGTTTGCCAACTATAGAAATAACCTCTACCGGTAAAGATAAATCCGTACTGTACTTTTCAGAATATAATAATACTGAAGAAAGAACAAAGTTTCTAAAAAGAATCTACCCCAATGTAAATTATAGAAGTACAGGTAAAAGGATATTAAAGAGTACTGAATCAGTATCTTTGTCAAAATTAAGAGGTACGCATGAATTAAATCTATCTAAAGTTAAACAAATATTAACTACTGGTAAAATAACTGAAGATAATAAAAAGGATAAATTAGACGATATTAAAGAAATAATAGAATCAGAAATGGATTCTATTGTAGGTAGAGTATCTGATGAATTAATAAAATATTTAGCAGAAATGAATAAGGCAGACCCTCTTATGGATGAAACTTACGAAGTCTATATTACTGGAATGGTTAAAAAAATTGACCCCCTTGAAGAAACTAAATCTTTCAAATATGAAGTAAAGATTAAATCTGTAAGAATAGGGACTTTTGATATTAGCCCGTTTTCTAAACCTACTTATCAAAGGACTAAAGGCAAAGGAAAATCAGAAATAACTTCGGAAGCAATTTCAGACAGGGGATTAAGTGATAGTGAATCTAAAATCTTATCCGATGCCATTAAAGAATATAATAAGATAATGAACGAAGCCCAAACTGAAATCGAAACTGAAAAGGAATATGAGCAAAAGCAAAAAGAAGCCCTATCCGAATTAGAAGATAAATTATCGTCAGAAGAATCAGAAGGGATTAGTATGGAAGTAATACAAAGTATATCTAAAGACATCGAAGAAAGATATACTAAATTAAAGGAGAGTAGGGAGAGTTTGAATAGGGAATATCGTTTTAACGAAAGGCTTTCCGACCATATAGAAGAAATACTGGATAGGTTCGATTCAGTAAAAGACGAAATAGAAGAAGGTGCTTGATATGCCAACCGTATTTTCCCCTAGCGACTATACTACAATTAACGCAGACTATTCGATAGGACAAGGATTTTATACAGATAAGGGGGCGATTTCAGACTTACTACAGATACCGGCCTTTGGTGCTGGTACTAATCCTACGCAAACACAAGTAGGTTCTATAATTAAACGGGTAGAGGGAATGATTGATGATAAGGTTAAGCGTTCTTATCGTCCTATTAGACATGAGCATGAAGTCCATAATTTTAATTTTAGTAGAAACCCTGCGGATTCTTACTATGGCGGATATGTAGGGTTCGTTCAGTTACAACATATGAAAGTTAGAAAAATTGTAAGTTTACAGGTTTGGCAGGGTAGCGGATATAAGGAATTAGCATCGGCATCGGGAAGCATTCAGATTTTAGACTACGCTAAATTAGACACGATAACCTTAACATTACCTGATGGGTCTACTACATTTACTTTAACTGCCAGCAATAATGTAGGTTCTTCTTTGTCTGATTCTAATTTTAATAAAAAATTTGGAACTAAGACTACTGTTAGAGAAATAGTTTCCCTAATTAACGAACAATACCCTGCTAAAACTGCTTCTTTTACTGGGGCAGATAACAGAAAGGAATTGACTGAAGATGGTGCTACTAACTTTAATGTTTCAGATTTCTTTTATGCAAGTAGCGACCCCGATGATGGAACTAAAATTAACATCTCATCTCTTTTAGAAGGAGAGGATGGTTCTGATTGTGTTATAGCGGCTACTGTTACTTCCGGAAGCGTTGCCGATTCCATTACTATTGACCAATTTACAGATAAGCAAGACATGAAAAGAATAGGAAGTTTTTGGAAAATTGGAAATGAAGGAAGGCTATTCTTCTTGAAAGACTATCCTTATCATACAGAAAACTCCGTAATTGTTTCATACATTGCTGGAGATTCTAGAGTTCCTTCTGCAATACACGAAGCCGCTACAAAATTAGCCGCCGCAGAAATATTACGACATGATGACCAAACTATTCTTATTGCTGAAACAGGGGCTAACATTACCACTAAGGAAAAGTATGACATCTTGAAGAAAGAGGCTATGGAAATACTAGATGGTAAGAAGGATATTGTGTATATTATTGAGTGATTAATATGGATTGGAAAAAAATAATTAAAAACGAACTACCGCAAGCGGGGCCGATGCGCCCTAGAAGTTTTATTAAATTGGTTAAATATGTTCTACAACAAAGCCGACCTAATGCCGTCATGGTTAGATTTGACGAGAATAAAGATAGGAGACCAAATGTGGTTTCTGCACATCCGCATGGAATTACTCCTCAAGATTTTATTAATGAAATTAATAATCATCCAGAATATAAAATACAACAGACTAGCCAAGACACTATTTGGGTAGAATTTAAGTAGTGATAATATGTTTGGCAATCTTTCTCAACAATTTCAGAAATATCTAGAAATAGAAAAAGAAAGAAATCTACAAATGTTAGAAATATCTAAATTGCTAAGAGTAGATTTTACATTTTCTGAAGGTGAAATGATTGCAAATGCAGAAGCCAAGATTGCTGAATATATGGAAAGAGTAATGAAAGATAGGCTAGAAGAAGCACTCAAGGGGATGGAATGATGGATGAAGTTAGTCTATTAATTGACCTCTTAGATAATAATTGGTCTAGTTCCGCTACTACTTTACAAAGCGCAGGTACAATTTCTAGTGACCATATTGGTAAGCCAAATATAATTGACATTCGAAGTATGGAAGCAAACCGTGGAAGTCGATACGATTTATCATTAAAAGATTTAATTGTCATTTTTGAAGATAGTCAAACTGTAGATTATCCGACAGTACATTATGATGTACGCAACGAAAGTTATTCGTTTACAATTCACATTCGACATGTTCAAGATGAAAGAGCCGGAACGGACGCTGACTTTGGCAAAGATAGGCTAAGGGCTTTATACTTGATTACTCGTCATGTGCTTGAGGGGAAGCGAACCGGATATACTGCGAGCGACGGTTCTAGATTTAATCAGATTTTTGTTGGGGCTAGAAGCGAATCAAATGACAGGAAGAAAAGAATTTTCGGATATAAAATTAGCATAGAAGTAAAAAGATTCGCACTCTCGGTCCCATAGTAAGTAAGTAAGGGAGAGGAAGAACATGACAAACACAGATATATTTTTAGGAAGCGGCGCAAGTTTAACATTCATTCCTGAAACGCATTTATACATAGAATTGAACGATAGTACTAGTAGTACCACTAACCTAATTCCTGTAGCAGATTTCCAAAATTCTTATCTTTTAGTGGAAGATATTTATGTAGGATGCACTGTAGAAATATACAATAGTTCGGCTACCACTCCTAATTCTATTTGTACTATTACGGGAAATTCTTCTACTTCTATACAGATTACTCCGGCCCATACTGCTACTGCTACTAGCGGATATTTTTGTGTGATTAGGCCATATGGCGCACCTTGCGTTGGCCAAAGATATTCTACTGGTTCTTCTACTGCTAGACTAAATGCTGATAATTGGCTTGGTCTTTTAGAAAGTGCAGAATTTCCTAATGTAGAAGTTGAAGTAAAGCAAATGAACCTTGCTCTTGGCGGCTCAAGAAACATGACTTACCAATACAAGGGAATAGAAACTGCTAGTGGTGGTAGTCTAAACTTTATGGCGAATCACGGTGCTTGGCTTTATTATGCTTTAGGAAAATGTGATAGCCTAACCGCTACCATGTTAAACTCCACCATAACCAACCCTTTAGCGGGTACTGCTGGTGAGATTTATATTGATTCTAACGACCAAGGGGCGGGTGCTAAAACTTTAGAAACCCATACAGAACAAGGTGGACCTATTTTCTATAAGACCGGCTATGCGGCTACCGGAGTTTCTAGTACTGCGCTAACTCCTCCTATTCTAAAACATGTGGATTTACAATCGAAGATAGAAAAACTAGATGTTCCTGTTACTCCTTCAAGCATAACTAAAGCAATTACTTACGAATTCAAAGAATCTAATAATGACGAACTTCCTTCGTTTTCTTTAGAGCAGACTATTAGCAAATTGTCTGGTGATACCCCATATCATACCAATACTAATGCAACGCTAGAAGACACTAATTTTGTACGAATTGCTAGAGGAAATAGAGTAAATACCTTTACTATGACCGCTAATGAAAATGAAGAAGTTAAAATGACTATGGAGTTAAACACAAGGGCCGTTCATAAACTAAAGCAAAATGAGAATTATGAGTCTAGGGGCGGTGCAGGTTTGGATAATACTTTGTTATTTAATTATGAATCTGACGAGTTTTTAGAACCATTCTTTTTCTCTAGAGGAAGTTTCAGTGCATTCGGCCAGCAGTTCTTAAAGATTACAAATCTTACTCTAACGATTAATAATAACCTACAGGAAAAGAGATTCATTGGGGTTGGGAATACTTCTATTCAAGATGCTATTCCATCCAATAGAATGTACGAATTGTCTTTTACTGCTTTAGTTACAGATGATTTGCTCTTTGAAGAATTATTCAATAGAAATGAAAACACAGGAACTAGCGCAGTTACAAATGGAACTAACTTTGCCACTGATGGACTAATTGATTTGCAATTCGACAAGCCTAATGGAGAAGAAATTAATATCTCCTTCAAGAACTATTTCCTAGAAAGTGCAACCTTTACAATACCGGAAGATAAAGGGCCAATTACTGTTGAAGCAAAGGTAAAGCCTAGAGATTTGAAAGAATGTACTGTCAAAACTCATTGGAAATTACAAGGGTGATTTTGATGGATATGTACGAAAAAAGAAAATTAGCAGAAAAAAGAAAATCTGAATCTAAGAAAAAGGGCCGACCAAAGAAAGAGGTAATTAAAGAAGAAACTACAGAATGATATTCCACCAACACCGTTTGTTCGTTTGTTGGTTTAGTAGGTGGAAGATATGTTAAACAAAAAAATAGTAAGTAACAAGAGTGTAATGTTTGCACTCACAGAAGCAAAGTGCCACTGGATTCAAGTAGCACCGGATAGTGACGAATACCTAAAGATTTGGATTAAGGAACCGACTTGGCTAGAAGTAGAAAAGGCCGCTAATTCCTTAATGAACATTGATGCAAAAAGCCAAACTTTTGATTTGGATTTGAATGCAATGTATCGTTATATGATTGAGAACTTCATAGAAAGAACTGAACCGAGCCTATCCACGGTTGATTTAATCAGACTCACTCCCTTTGTAGGGAATCAAATAAAAGAAGTGATGCCTAATCCTTTCGAATTAATGTCGGGGGATGAAGAAAAAAACGAGTAATGAGGCGAAACATTAGGGCTGGAAAAGCAGATGCCCAAACAGGAAGCCTCTTAGTCGTCTACTCCTTGGCACAAGCGTTAGGGATAAGCCCATTAGAAATTTATCAGATGCCAGCCCAATTAGTACAGGATTTATTAGCAATACATGGAATCGTTGAAGAAATTAAAGCGGAAGAAATGCAAAAGCAAACCAAGAAAATGAAGTGATAGTATGTCTTTTGAAAGAATGATAGAAGACATGAAAAAGGCAGAAAAGGCTGCTGAAAAATACGAAGGCGTACTTACTAAAGCAGGTAAAGCGGTTTCGGGCTTTATGAATGCCCAAGACGGGTTTAAGGGATTTGCTAAAAGTTTTCTTTATACCTTTAGGGGCAGTTTTACAATATTGAATAAATTCAAGACCGGTTTACTTTCAACAGGAAAGGTTTACGATACTACTATGGGACAAATAATGAAAAAAAATTCTTTACTAGGAAAAGGCATTAAGCAATTATCTAAACTAAAAATCCCTAATTTTGCAGAAAAACTAAACATACCTTCTTTCGAAAGTATGGGTAAGGGAATGAAGGGCTTGGTAAGCGATTTCAAACAAATAGGAATAAAAGGAATTATGGACGATAAATCCACAAGTATTAGAGTTGGGGCTAAAGGATTTGCTGGTCGGCGTAAAGAAGCAGTTAATAAAAGATTAGACCAAATTCAGGCCTTTGGAAAAGGTGCTAGAGAAAAAGGTGGAAATGCTTTGTCTTGGCTTAAAAGAAATAAATTTACTTGGATTGGTAAAAGTGGGGGGCTTATTTTAGGAGTTATGAAATTAGCAAGAACTATATTATCTAAAGCCTTCAACTTCTTTATTATTTCCATGTTAGTTATAATGGCAGTAGGCACATTCCTCAAGGTTTTTTGGAGTACTGTTCAGTCTCTATACACTGGATTCATAGAACCATTCGAAGGATTTTTTGAAAGTATATCAACTGCCATAGATACTGTTTGGGAAAGTTTCTCTACTATATTTGATTTCTTTATGGGAGATGCTTCTCTTTTAGATTTAGCATTTGCAATGTTAGATTTACTAGTAGCCGGTGCATATATCTTGCTAAAGTTTGGATATACTGTTTTAATGGGAGGTCTTTCTGCTTTGGCTCAACTTGCTGAAGATGCTTGGAATGCGGCTATTGATTGGTTTAAGGGGTTAAGTTGGCAACAATGGGCTTTAATTGCTTTAGGTGCTTTGGCCGCTATGGTATTATGGATGTATGGTCTACCAATACTTCTACCAGCAATTATAATCGGAGGAGTAATGGTTATAGCAATGTGGCTTTGGGATAAACTATCCGATTGGGATGTTTTCCATGCTGGAGGTACTTCTCATGGAGGAATGGCTCTTGTAGGAGAAAAGGGTCCGGAACTAGTAAATCTTCCAGCAGGTTCTAAAGTACATTCTAATAGAAAAAGTAGGAGTATGGTTGGCGGTGGCGGTGGCGTTACTAATATCAACATTACCATTAATGCTAGAGATACTTCCGATGGAGAAATGAGAAGAATCGCAAATAAGATAGGGGATATGGTAAATAATAAAATTAATAGAAGTACTTCTTCTAGAACATTGGGGTGATTAAATGAGTTATGTATATCTAAAAACTAAAGCAAATAAAGGAAGTTTAACGCAAAATGTAATCCCTCTAAATGTTACTAGCGTTAGTATTTCTACTGATAAACAAATACCTTCTCTTCCGGTTCCAGTAAGCGGTTTAACTTTTGGAGAAGCGACTACTGCGGCTTTGGATTTAGGAATGTCTAGTAAAACCATTACCCTTCAAGGTTTTATTATGCCCGCTACAATAACTAAAAATGGAAAGGGTGGTCATAATACGATATTTGATGCAGGTAATGCAGCATTAAATTATACTGCTCACGAAATTGCTCAAATGATTGCTTCGGGAGTAGATTCTACAGGAGCAGCAATACATCAAGCATTTGATGAATTAGTCTTTTTGATTCCTTCTACAGTGGATGAAACCTTTACACAAGTTACAGAAAGAAATATTCCTTGGACTTTTCATTCTAGGGGAGAAGCCAATGAATTAGATAATTACTTAGTTCCTATGCCTAGTGCCTTTCCTACTTCTTCTACTTCGGACGGAGTTAAAGGATTTATTAGACAGTTCGGTTGTGATTTTACTTCTGATACTGTAGAGGTTTCATTTAATATGCAATTTGAAGTAGCAACAGTATTCCCTTGAGGTGATTAAATGTATGAGATACTTACAGGAAAACAACGGGCGTTGGTTTTTCCTGTTATGTGTAACGGACATGTTAAGATAGGCTACAGTGACAATGTAGCAGATTCCGGAGGAGATTCTTCTACTGCAAACGATGTAGCCTACGGATTGTGGGCGCATGAAGATTCATTTACCTTTGAATCAATAATTACGCCATATGAAATAAACGGTCATGGCACTTATTCTTCAAGAACCCGCCCAACATATAGTAGTAACAAAGTTATGCCAGCACTTTCTCAATCGGTCTATACTGCCGGAAATGAAGCCAATTACCAAAGTGAAAAATATCTTTCAAGAACTGCTAGATTAACACACGAAATGATGTTATTTTATAATACTAATTTTCAAATATCTTTAGTTAATTCTACTTTACATAACGAAAACGAACCTGCTAGATATAAGATTAGAGTTAGACTAAAGTTAGGAAGCAGTACTGAAACTTATACTACTGATGAAATAATTTTACCTGCTAGAAACGGTAGGCAATTTACTCATACGAATGGTATATTTGTAGATGCAGATGGCAGAAAAAAATACAAAAAGGTTGCTACCATTTCTAGTCATAGTGGAACTAATTTCACCACAAGCGAAGCCGCAGATTTGTTTGCGGGCAATAAACAAGAAGTGTTTATTGTTAGTGGAGGGGAGATTGTTTCGCTAGGCACAATTAATACTCTAGGAGGTTCTACTGGAAGTCAATCTGTTGTACTAACTACTTCCTATTCTACTAGCATAGATGATGGAACTAATCTATATATTAAAGATGAACAAATGGCAATTTATACTGAAGATACTTTTCATGTTGCCTGTACCTTTAACGCATCAAATAGAAAACTAAGTATCTTCTTGAACGGTAGAAACATTAAAACAGATACCCATTCTACAGATGCTACTTTTTCATTTGCTAGGGAAGATTCCTACATAGGGGCGAATGGTACAGGGGCTACGGGTGCTGGTTCTGCAACCACAAATAAACAATTCATGGGAGAGATTCACGAAATGTCTATGATGAATGTCGCTAGAAAGGAATTCAAAGGAGTGTTTAATCTCCTACCTAATTTTGACAATACATTATTTTACTTTAGATTCGAAGAGGTGGACTTATGAGCGATAGGCTAAATATACTTGCTACCGGAAAATGGAAGGAATATTATAACGGTTTTAGTGGAACTGCTAGTGGTTCTACTGCTACAGTTACTTCTGTAGGCACAACTAATTTAACTGTAGGGATGAAAGTTACGGGACATTCTAATATCCCAGAAAATACTTTCATTAAGAGTATTGATAGTAGTAGCCAAATAACTTTGAGTAAAGCGACAACAGGTTCCGTAGGAAGCGGGTGGAACTATACTCCGGTAAATTATGATGTTCCGACAAATCCTCACATGAATTTGGCTAAGACTTTATCTTCTACTGATAGACTCTACACAGGGATTTTTGGAGATGATAGTAACACTAGTTTGGAATTTAGAGAAGTAGGTACATCTACGGCTAATACAGAAAGAGAAAACTTAGCGAATACTGAAGGATATAGAATAAAATGTTATGATGCTCAAAGTGGAGAGGGATTCCAATTAATTGACGCTACTTCCAATTATAGCGATTCCGACTTCACGAATTATCATTATTTTGTTTTATTACATTCGGATGATAAGAACTTGCATCACTTTGCTAAAGTAACTCAAGTTACTAGTGGCGATATTACGGGAGACTCTTTTGAATTTGAGCCGAGATTAGGGGAAGAAATCTCTAAAGGAACTAAGTTTATGCTATTTAAGGGGCCAGCAAAAACTACCTATCCTTTGGCCATATCTGCTGGAATTAAAATGGATTTACAATTTGATTTACATGTTTCCCGTCCTTTATTTTACTTCTTTGATGAGTCTATGGATAAAGATGGGCAATTAAATCATGAAACTAAATATTATTCTTATTGCCAAACAACTAATTCTAGCGGGGTGGTAGATTTAGATGCAGGTATAACAACTACTTTCTTAACAACTACATCTTATGCAGAAGACATTGTAGACTATAGTAGATACAATTTAAGAGCCACTGTTGTAGATAATCTAAAAACTTTAGATGCACCTCAAACTAATACTTCTAATGAAGCACATACTGTTCACGCTCTAGATTTCACAGACTATGATAAAGCATTTCCTAATGCTAGAAGAGATGACGACGATGCCCATACAACTTTACAATTTAGGGGGCCAAGAAGATATTTACACTACAAGTATTCTCCCGATAAATCTAATGAAGTGTTTGGTGTTTTCGATAATATTATCTATGAGTCCTACGGACAAAGAGGAGGATATGCAGAAACCAAAGTTGCAGATATGTTTAGAATCCAAAATAAAAAAATTGCAGAAAATGAATCGTATAGAATTAGACATAAAGTACATCGTGCATCTTTAGATGATTGGTTCGATTTAGATGTAGAGGTTCTTTCTGCTTCTTCTCCTACCTACACTTTTACTACAGACTATGATTTAGGAGATTTTTTGAATGCCAATGACGAAATTAAGATTGGGAATACGCTATTTATCATAAATTCTATTGGAACATTTACTGCGGCTACAGGAACAACTCCAGCAAGCCAACCTATTACCCTTAAAACAAACACAAATAAATATCATAAAACTGATGGAGTTTCAGGGGAATTTTTATTCTCATCTGACCCAACTATTTCTGTAGGAGATAAGTTATATCGTAGGGCGTTTAATAGGGTCGATGGAACTATTTTAACCGATTTCCCTCTCGTTCCTAACCGATATGATAACTTATTTATTAATTTAATTTCAGATGACTTTTCTTTTATACGGGCAACAGTCACAAATGTAGATAGTGAAAAGAAATTAATGACTTTGGCTTTTACCAATAAAAGTTACGGCACAGGGGCTAATAGTGCCTTGGATTGGATAAGTGGAGATTACCAAATCGAAATAGAAAAGTTCAATGGTACGATTGAAAATATAAACTATTATCAAGAAAGCGGTCAGAGAATTATAGATATAAGCGGGAGGAATGGTTATAGTAAGTTGCTTTCTCCGGCAGTAAATAAAAACACACTACACTCTCAGGATATTATTTATTCTAGTAATAGCCCATTTAATGATGTGACTTTAATTACCGGTAGTCCATCCTTGACATGTTCTTTTGATAGTAAGGTTGTTGATTTTAGTTCTACCCACCATTTTGATAGTACTGGTTCACCTGCATATTCTGAATCAACTGATGTTGGAACTCATGTGTATGCTTACCATACAGACCATGCTAATGTTTCTTATGTTGGAAAAATTGCTACCGTTAATAGCAGTACAAGAGTTACTTTAGAAAACTATGCTTTAGTAGAAAGTGACCCTACTAGTAGTCCATCAAGTGCGGCAGTAGGAGCAAAGGCAACTTCTAAACATTATATGTTTAATAAGGCTCTTTCTACTAATTCATTCCAAAATACTAGTACTGATTTAACTGCGGCTTCTAATAAAGGATTATTTTTCGAAAGTGGCCAAAGTCTTACAAGTGCCGGTGCTGAATCTGCTACTTTAATTGGTACTTCTGCAAGTGACGATAGTAGGGCATTGGGATATTATCTTAGTGATACTGTAAAAATAAAAAGTGATTCTATGTTCCAAGCAAGACTAGATGATAATGCTTCTATTAAAACATATCAAAACTTTGACACTGTAAACACTCTAATTGATTTTTCTATACTAAGTATAAAAAATCTAGATAATAAGCAATTAGTAGAAATTGCCCCATACATTCCTTTAACTTTAGGAAGAGTAGATATCAATTTTGCGAATACTCAAGATACTACTTTTACAGATTTAGGGGCTTGTACTACAGGTACTTCGGGTAACAGTTATTTTACAATTGATAAAGATGCAGGGGGAGGAACTACTACTAGTGATGCTCTACTTTCCACTACTGCTAGTCCTAGAAAATTACATAATAAACCGGTTTATGCTAACGGTGTTTTCTTAGGTAAAATCATTACAGTGACCCTCCATACAGACCACGATACCATTTATGTCTACTTGGATAGAAAATTGACATCTACTATTAGCACTCACACTATACAGATATTAGCAGAGAGTACTTTCTTAGAAACAGGAAAATTAACTCACGAACTAGCACTATTAAATGCTGGCCATTTGCATACGGGGAAAATAATATCTTTGTTAAGCCCTCATGTTAATTCGGATAGTCTCTACAAAACCCTATCTATGAATTACCCATTTTATTATGGGGATAGGGCCGATGAGTTCTACTATTCTGAAAAATATGGTTCTCCTTATTTTAGAATAATAAATCTAGAAAAGGGAAACTATAACAGAATTAATACTACTAGCACTACTGACATAAAGGATGTTTCTGAGTATTATTTAGAAACCGTGAGTAAAGTTCCTTATTATGCCAGTTCCTATAGATTTGGATTAGGAAATTACATAGAAAGTTTCTCTGAAGATTATCCTATCATCGGTGTAGGAAAAACAGGAAAGAATGCTTCCGCAGATTTTAGCACTCACCGACTACCCGAATCGAGAGGAAATACTTCAGTATATGGTTCTAGATTTTTTGATAGTGACTTACATCATAATGGGGCCTCTGCTCAAAGAGTTCTATTTACCCACGACCCCACTATAACTAATGTCGTAGCAGATGTAGCGGGTACTCACGAAAATATATTTACTGCTAAAGACCATTTAGATTTATTAGATTACAAAGTATCTAGAATGTTTTTGTTTGCCACTTCAGACCTACACCCATACTCTTCAGAAAGACATGATAGTTTGATGTATAGTGGTCAAGAAGATTATCCTATCACTAGAGATATTTCTAATTATAATTTCCTTGCATTAGAAACCCCGATAGAAACCTCATCTTCAGATATTAAAGAAGGAACAATAGGCAAAACTAATACTTTGACACTAAATGATTCTAATTATTCTTCTGCTTCTATTGAATCCGCAGATAGGACTATTTCAGAATTAAAAAGATTCTCTCTTATGAGATTAACAGAAGTGGTTATAGATTGGGCTTTTAATC
>CERN01001904.1_pt1 | contig 37426 bp, 54 predicted proteins | sample 530761 | NCBI WGS metagenome assembly CERN01 (sample SAMEA2620947, study PRJEB7988) | marine metagenome | isolation source: saline water (ENVO:00002010), including | reverse complement strand
CTTCTTCATCAAGACTCCACCAACTGACTAAATTTGTTTTTTCTACAGAGCTTAACTGACTGTAAGATTTGTTCATAACGGAGTTGATTTCTTCGAGGGATAAGGCTCTATTCCATAATCCCACATTACAAATAGAAGAATTTGTAAGTAAATAACCTGTATCTGTATTGCTTGAAGCTCTTCTTGCACCTATTAAAAAATCTCTATCAGTTGCTGTTGTTGTGCCAGAAGTGCCAACAACCTTAAATACACCATCTATATATATCTCACCCTTATATGTTCCGCCATCATTAAATGACCTCAATACAACATGATGCCAAGTACCATCAGCTACTACTGTACTTGAGTCTAATTGAGTGCCGCCAACAAACCCAGATAATGTATCATCAGTATTGGTAAATAATTGAATAGCCCTATTAGAAGTATCTGCTTTACTAAATATTGTACCATCAGAACCCACAGAACAATTAACCCAAGCAGTAATTGTAAACTCTTCCCCATCTGGATTATCTGGAAAATCACTTGAATTACCGCAAGTTATATAATCACTACCATCAAATTCTGTCGAACCCTCTGATGGGAATGCAAGTGTGTCTGACCTATTTGATTTGAAGTCGAGGTATAACTTGAGGTTGTCCTTAACGTATGTTAAGAGGGATGCTCCCCCTTTAGCTAGGCTTGCTCCTAATCCAAGCATTTTAGCCTAAATAGCAAATACAAAGACCAGTCGCTAGCGTAACAGCAGACCAACTACCAAAAATTGTAACACCTTGTGGAAATGTATCAGAACTTGTTACTGAATTTCCATGTGTTGTGCTAGAACCGGTTCCCGCGATTGCTGCGCTTGATTGGGTCATTGTAGAAAAAGTGCAGTCTTCTAGCATAGTGATTGCTACAACCTTGCTGTCTCCCATGCTAGCAACTGATTCTCCATCATCTAGCACGGCTGAACCAACTTGGCCAAGACCGACGTTACTGGCTTGAACTACAGAAAATTTCTGTGAGCTTGGTATTTCATAATTAGCCATATATTCTCCTTTTTTGTTTGTGTATCTTACCGCCCAAGAATGTTTGACATGGATACATCATTAGTTTACGTCTATAATTTAGTAAAAATGTTACAATAATGTTACATTAAAAATAAAAAAATTATTGAGTTAATTGCCCATATTGTTCAAATATTTCATCTACAGTCATTCTGTCTAAGCCCTTTTTCTTTTTTGCTTTTCTAACAAATTCTTTTCTTTCTTCGTTTGTAGAAAGATTTCCTTCTAATTCTTCAATTTTCATTTCTTTAGCTATAGGTAAATATTTATTAAATAATATGGCTCTGTTTATATTATATAAATCCTCTCTTCTAGAATTGATTTGTTGTCTTTTCATTGCGGGTTTCATAGTTTGCCACACTTCTGTTTGCATTATATCTTGTATGTAAGAGTATAATTGCTGACCTGTTATTTTTATTAAAGCAAAATGTTCTTCTGGAGTGTAATTTATTTTTGCTAGCTCTGTAGATGTAAACATTGGTCTAGCAGGTTGAAATCTTTTATCTTGGTCAAAATATATTTTTTGTATTTCAGCATATACAGGGTCATTTTTTGCTTCAGTATATCTAAAAGCAAATAAACCACCAACAGGGTCAGGTTTTTCTATTTCATTTCCAAAAGGGTCTAAAGCAGGCAAGTTTTTATTTTTACTAAACCAAGGAAATACTTGTTTTGCTTGACTTTGTGCTACTTCAATCCAATCAACATTTTCATCCTTATCAGAGTTTTTTAATTTTTTTCTTCTAACAGGGTCAATAATGCTATCTATTTGTCTTATAGTACCCGGAATTAACATACCTGCTGCAAAACTAAATAAATAATCTAAAGCATCTTTTCTACCTTCTCTTACTTTAAACAAATCTTCAAATCCTGCTAAAAATGGGTTATCCGCAAAAGACTTTGCAAGTTCATAGGTAGCATTTTTTATTTGCTCAGCGTGATATGTCAATTCTTGTTTATTCATTTTAGAAGTGTCTTTAGTTCTGTGATATGAATTTATAAGCGTTAAATAACTTGATAATGGCTCAAAACCCCTATAACTAACCCAACCATCTTCGGTTTTTATTGAATATTCTTGTTGACCATCATTTGTTTTCATATTTCTTTCTTCTGGGGCATCATTTGACCAGTCTCCTGTTATATTCCCAGAAGAATTATCAACAAGCAATTCATTTAATATCATAATTGCCATTGTTCCTGTTTGCATTTTAGCTAATTCTGTTGCTAATCCCCTACTACCTTTCCCTGTAGGTGAAAAAGCATCGACTACTCCTCTTCGAAAATCTTTGTAAAATACTCCTAATGGCGTATGCTCAACTGTATATTTAAATAAATTTGCAGCAGTATTAAAAAATGGAACAATCATCTGAGCCACAGCAGCGCGTCTATTATTCCCGGTTCTAGCTTGATTAACATATTTAGTCAAAGAACCTAGTTCTCTTTGAAAAGTAACATATTCAGCAGAATTAATTGCTTCTTTGTGATATTTTGCATCTAATTCTCCTTTCTCTATAATTTCAATAGCTCTTTGTTGAATTTCTGATTGAGTTTTCTTTCCTTCTTTAATTGCTTGTCTTATAGCTCCTCTTTTCATATACGCGTTTGTAAGTGGAACTCTAAATAATAAATCAATAGCACCTTGCACTCTTTGCGGTGTCCTTACAACAACACCTGTTGTCCCACCAATGTCTTTATAATACAGTCCTTCTCTTGCAAAAAATGACGACTCTTTTAAAACAGCATCATTTTCTTTTAACATTTCAAAAGCTAACCTTAATCCTTGAGGAAACCCTTGATAATAACCAGAAACTTGAGCGCCTAACTCTAATTTATTCATTTGATTTTTACTTAGATTTCCATAAAATCCATTTGACAATTCATATAATGCTCCGCTTGTTTTTCTAATAAGCCAATCATTACCAAACTCAAAAAACATTCTACCAAAAGCGTCAACAGAACTATATGCGTTACCTATAGCGCTTCTTACAACGGAAGAACCTGTAGCAAGCTTAGCGTTTCTACCCCATTCTGCAAGCTTAAACAACCTACTTCTTGTCAATTCTTTATTTGAAGTTATATCTTTTAACACTTCAACAAGACTTACATCTCCGGCAAACATATCTTCAAAAACTTTCCAATCAGTTATTTCTTTTGCTTTTAAATCTCGAATTACTCTACCAGTTCTACCAAACTGACTTGCAATTTCTTGATATGCTAGCGCAGCTTTTTCTATTAATGGCCTGTATTCAGCGTTGTTTGTTTTTGCAAAATCAGTTAATAACGTAGAAAGCATGTTAACTAAACTTGCTGTTTTTGCAGGTAAATTGTTTAAAGTTATTTGATTCTTATGAAATACTTCATGTATCATTTCACCCATTATTTTTTGACTACTTGCATCTCTTTCAATCGCTTTTAATGTTGTTCTGCCTTGAGTTTTAGCTACTTCTTCTCCACCTATTTTTTCTATAATATTTTTTAAAATATCTACTTGAGCTAATTTATAATTATTAGGATTATTGCCACCTATAATATCAACTCGCATATTCCCAATATATTCATCTGGTTTCCTGTATTTAGTTCTAGTCCCTTTAACTGGGTCTTTTCTAGAAGAATATTCAGCATCTATTTCATTTGCTAATTTTTTAGCATTTTCAAATAATGTTTCATCTGCTAATCTTTTATAGTTTTTATTAGCGTATTTAATAACTTCTTTTGAAGCACCAATTTCTCGAAGATAATTAATTAAATTTTTCTTTGTTATTTTAAGACCTGTTTTACTGTTTTCCCATAATTGACGTATATCTGCTGATATTTCTGCATCTATTTGTTTTTGTTTTTTTGATTTTTTAGCATTTCCACCTATTTGACCACTTGCAGTTTTTTTGCCAATATTACTTGCAATTCTAGTAACTAATTGTTTCGAGGTCATTATTTGTCTAATATTATTTTGAGATTTAGAAATAGTTCTATTAATTGAGTCTATAGAGTTTTTAAGCAAATCAAGTCTTGGAGATTGAACTCCAGTTTCTAATGCTTGTTGTTCTAGCTTAGCGACTTCGTTTATTGTGTTTTCTAAATTTCTTCCCAGTTCACCTATTTCAGCTTCATATTTTTCTAGCAATACATCTCTGTTTTGTATTCTTCTTTTACCGCTTCTAGGGTCTCTCATTGATGTAACTAATTCTTCTGGCATCTCTGGCCCTATTTTTTTCTGACCAGATTTTGCTGCAATTATTTCTTTAGGTGCATCTTTTTTTACTTTTAACATCCTAACTAAATAATCACCTTTAGTGGTTTTCGCATATGTAGCAATTACATTATCACCAACATACTCCGGGAGTTTAGAGGCTACATATTCTTTAACTCCATCTAAACTTTTATATCTTCGAGTAGGTTCTCCTTTTATAGATTCAAAACCATCTGTTATTTTAAAATCAGAAGACTTAGTAATTTTTTGTTCTTGTAATACTTCTTGTTTTTTTTGCTTTTTTTTAGGTTTCTTTTTTTGTTGTTTTTGCTCTAAAGATTTTTTAGAATCTTCAGATTTAACTTTTTCAGTTATTTCTTTAACTTTTTTTTCTACTTTTTTTAATTCTTTTGTAACATTATTTTTTTTATCAAATATAACATCTGGAACATCTCTATCTAAATTAACTTCTGTGCTAGTCTGTTTTTCTCCTTTTTTTATATTATACTCAACTTTTAATTCATTAACAGTTTTTTGAGCTTCTTTAACATTTGGAGCGTATTGCGCCTCACCAATTTGATTTCCATTTTTATCAAGTTTTTGTATTGTATGAATTTTGTTTTTTCTATCATAAAATCTTTTTACGGATACAACCTTGCCTTCTAATCCTAGTTCTCCAATTTCTACTCCCTGACTTGGAACATCTCTATCTAAATTAATTTCTGTGCTAGTTTGTTTTTCTGCTTTTTCTAAGATTTGTTCTACTTTTTTTGGTTCAATTAAATCAAGTTCTAATTGTTCGCCTACTGCTTGTTTTGCTTTTTCATTTAGCTCTGGATTCTTTTTTAAAGCATCTGATGCTTTTTGGCCTTCTTTTGAAAGAGGCTTACTAGGAGTTTCGCCATTAGCATCTTTAACTACATCTCTAAATTCTGCGTTTTTTTCAGCTATTTTTCTAGTTTTAACGCCAAGATTAGTAAGTCCATGAGCCGCCATAAAAGTATATACTCCGCCAGTATCATATATATGTTTTTGAGCTTTTTTTCTCATATTTGCAAGCTCTTCTCTAGAAACATCTAAACCAAATAAACCGGCAACAGGGTTAGTAACATCGTATACATTAGATGCTAAAAGTAGTTTATTAAATTCTTCTGGAAAAAAAGATATTAAACCATAAAGAGTTTCTTCTGGGTTTGTTGCTAATTGAGTAGGTATATCAATAGCTAATCCGGGTATTTCTGCTAAATGACTTAAAACATTTACCCCAAATTGAGCAACGGGTTTTAAATCTTTAAAAGGCGCAGTTTCCCAATTAGGACTTTCTAATGATAAATATGATTCTGTTGCTTTTTTTAATGTTTGTGCAATATTAGTTCCTTCTAATTTAAATGTAGGGTACATTGCTTGCTCTTCATCACTTACAAAATCAGTAGAGCTTGGTTGCGCTGTTTCCATTTGCGGAAATCTTTGTTGTGTTTGATTTATTATACTCTGACTTTGATTTTGTATATTTGAAGGTATTTCCTCATTTTCTTCTGACTGCGGTGTGTAGTTAACATTAATAGCGTCTTGCTTACCACCAGACTCTGCTAGCATAACTTGTTTTGCAGTTTGTGGGTCATCAAACGATTCGTTTATTAACTGTATAACTTCTGGAGCTACTCCATACTGACTTACTATTTCTTCGTCCGTAATGCCGTCAAATTCTTTATGTTTTTGTTTATTGTATGCTACCCAGTTATTCCATCCCCTTGGGTCGTTTTTAGCTATATAAGCAGCCATACCAATATTTTCTTCAATACTTTGGTCTGCTATGCTTTTATTAAAAAGTTGATTAGAAGTATCTGACCAATATTTATCATTAATTTGAAATAAGCCATAATCAGAACTACTAATTTTTTGACTAGATTCATAATCAGGACTTGCTATGCTCGCTAATGTATCTAAGCTAGAACCGGGATTATTTAATTCATTGTGTAAAATATCATTAGGGCCTTCAGTTGTGCTAAAAGATATAGGAATATCTTCTAATGGAGATTCAATGCTTTCTTGTGTAGAACTTTCTATTTCTGGAGCAAAATTTTTATTTAGCTCATTATAAAACATTGTTGAGTCGCCAAACTGCTCATTATTAAGGTATTGTCTTAATAATTCTGCTTGGTTAGGATTTTTTACTTCTTCTGAAAATTGTTCTAAAGTACCAAATTGAGATGGATTAGAATCGTTTTCTTGTAAATAATTAAATAATCTTTCTACTTGAGACATAATTATTTATCCTTTTTCCAAAAACTACCAACTTCTTCAAAAGTGTTATTTTTTTCTTTAGAAATATTTTTACTTTTTTCTAAAAACAATTCATATGTAGGAATTCCTGCGCTGTCTTCTGGTAAATATTTTCTTGTATTTCCAACGACTTTATTATAATAATCTAACTCGCCTTCTAGTTCTTCAGACCATTTTGCAGGTAACAACCCTTGCTTAATGTATATTGCGTCTGTTGGACTTAACCTACCTTCTTTTAATCTTTTTAATGATTTTATTCTATCTCTAGAAAAAGACCTAGTTTCTTTTATTAAATCACCTATTTTATCATCTGGCGCTCTTTGAGTTTTTGCTCCTACTTTTTTGTAGCCAACAGGCAGGCCGGCTTCTTTATAATTCCCGCCTACGAATTTAGCTTTAGCTGTAATTCCAGTAGGTAAACCATCTTTATCCATCAATGGAAAATCTTCAAACCTAGGCTCTTTTCTTTCACCTTGAAAAATAGTTTTAGTAGAGCCATCTCTATTTATTTGAACAATATTACCACCTACAGTTTGATATTTAGGCGTGCTAGCTTTTTCAGCAGCTTTGTAATATTTTTCTCTCTCTTTTGACTTTTGGTCTAAGTATGTACTTAAAAGGTCTGTAAGTATGTTTGCATTAAATGTTGGTTCTCTATATGCCATAATTAATACCTCCCTCTTTCAATTCTTAATTGATTAATTAAATCATCAAGTGTATTTAATTCTTTTTTTTCTTCTCTACCTAACTTTATCTCATCAAGAGTTGATTGTAGTCCAAACATTTCGTCAGCACGCTTTTTCTGTGTATTCATTCTATCCATTTTACGTTTAGCTTCAACGTCAGTAATAGTTGCAAAGTTTGTTCTAGCAACTCGCCTATCTGACTCTTGTCTTATATCGTAAGAAGAATTAAGAAATTTATCTAACTCTGTAAGTCTTCTGTTTTCCCTAACTCTTTCGTTTATATCGCCCATTTCAGAGTAAAACTGCCCTATTTGAGGTCTCCTATTTTCAAGGGTACTTGTCATTTCATCTATACTTTTTTTGTTTCTTCTAGCTTGTTTAGAACCCTGAGTTTCTCCAAGAGGCCCCCATTTTCCTGATGCCGGATGCCATTTTGCCATAATAATATTCCTTAATTATATTTAGTAGTTCCTTTTATAAGACTACTTATTCCTTTTAAAATTGTACCCGGCAAAGCCCCTACTCCTGTTAATTGCAATCCCGTTCCTATTGAATCTAAAGCTGTAGTAGGAGTAAGTCCTTTTGTGCCTAAATCCTTTAAAGCGCTTACTGCTCCTAATGCTGTACCTGCTGTTCCTAATGCGTTAGAGCCTGTGCTAGCAGAATCGACAGCTGTGCTAGTATTCCCCATTCTACTGCTTGCAGCAGCCATAGCTTCGTCAATTTGAGCCTGAGAAGCTGTGCTAGCATTTAATCTATTTACACCTTCTGGCAAAACTCCCTCAGCTTCAAATATTTGATTATTAGTTGGTTTAGTTAACAAATTGTTTTGCAAATCCATTTTTTGTTCAAAAATAGTTTGAGGAGGTTTTACTCCTTGCATTATCTCTTCTAAAGTCGGTTTAGGCTTTGCCATTGGGATGTATTCAGCGTCTTCATAATCAGCATATTCTAATTTTTCTAGCGGTTGGTCACTTACCATTTCTTCTTGAATAGTATTTATAGGAGCAATTTTCATTTTTTCATCAAACTCTTTTTTTGTTTCTAAGGGATTACCTTGAAATCTATATTTATCAAAACCAAGAGTTTCTTTTAGTGTTATTGGTTTACGAGTTTTATCTACAATATTTTTTACACCTTGTCGCATATATTCTGCTGATGTTTTATCATTTAACAAAAAATCTTTAAAAGAAAGTTCCGGCATTGCTCTTTTTGCAAGTAAAAAGTCTTTTCTGGTTTTTAACGCTTTTAAACCAGTTTTACCTGTAGCCTCAATATTTTTAAGCGTTTGCCTATCAGCTTGCTGAGCATCTTGCATTTCTTGTCTAATTTCTTGTAGTAATCTTTGAACTTCTTGAGAGCTACGCCTAGAATCTCCTTCTAGACCTATTATTTCTTCTATTGTTGCCATAACTATGCCTTATCTAATACCTTTTTATATAATATTGAACCCTTACGATGATACTCTACCAGACCTTCAGATGTTTCTCTGATTACAGGAACACCTTCAATAAGCTCTGATATAACAGGAACGCCCTTTTTTATTTGTAAGCGTTCTTGTTTTTTATGCAAAGCAATTCTTTCTTGTCTAGTCATACTCATTATTTAACTGTCTTAATTCTATATATTATTGATATATCATTTATTTCAAAATCGCTATCAGCTGTTCCTGACATATGTAACTGAAAACTATATATATTATTTGCCTCAGATGAAACATCTGGTTTTAATTCTGCGTGATGCCAAACTGTTAAATCTGTTTTATCATGCAATGGTTTACTATTAGTAGCAGTTGAACCTTCTGGTTTGCCTGTTGATACATTCGTTCCCTCAAAATCATATGGAGAGCTTGTGTCTCCATTAACAGAATATTTAATTACTAAATTATCAGCATCTCCTTTATATGAAATTCTTACTTTATAAACTCGTTTTCTAATAGATGGAACATCAAAATCAATGTCTGGGGTAACTATTTTTATACCAGTTTTTAAAGAACTATTAGTTGATAATGTTTTCATAGTACCGGTACTTATTGTATATACAATATCTCCTTTATGGTCTATTACAAAATTAGAAGCACTAATTCCATCTCCAACAATAAATTCACCTTTTTGTATTACCCAACTTTTAGTTATCATGTTATATATCCAAGCATCTCCATTACCACCCGCCAAATCTCCTCCTTTATGGTCTTTAGCAATAATTAATTGTCTTTCTTTAGGTAAATACGCTATCATTGGTTTATGCTGAACATTATTCCAACTATCTTGAGATATTTTTTTAACACTTTGTTGTTCTAATAAGTTAAAAACTTCCTTACCATCGTATAAATAACATCCAAATAAGTTTACCCATGCAATGCCAAAATCTGTTTCACATACAGCAGCTTGACTTTCTACTCCTTTAAATTTAAACGTGTCTTCTAAAAATTCTATTTCTTGAGAGATATTTATTAAATGCATTTTATTTTTTTTGTATTGCAATAATCTATCTGCGTATGAGGCCAAAGCAGTTATTTTATCTCCATCTTGAACACTTACCTCTATCTTCCTATCTAATGGAAATATATCAAATTTATTAGGTAGTGATTTAAACATTGCGTCATCATGGTTTCTGGTCAATCCATTTTTATCTTCATATCTTACATTAGCAATGTAATGGACTCTATTAGCTATGATAGACGCTGAATATCCTACTCCATTATTATTAGGGTCAGAAAAATCCAACAATGAATAAACATCATTTTTATAACCATTTCTGGTTTCATATGTTTCAAATAAAGGAGGAGAATCAAAACTAATATTTGATATTTGATATTCAGAAGTAAGAGTTCTTTGTGTCCATGTTTTTGAAAAATCATTTTCGTTAGATTTTTTAAATCCTTTATTAAAATCAAATTCTGCCATATGATACCAGATATTTGTTTTGTCGGATTTTTTTTTGTAATACATATGCATTCCAGTTTTTCTAGCAGTTGTTTGAGTATCCCAACTATAACCACAACCAATCCTATCTATCTGAAAAGACCAATTACTTTTACCTTCATTTACCGCTGAATCTCTATTGTGTATTAAGCTTTCTTGATTGCCATCATAAACCCAACTAAAACCAATTTCATATATTTCATATACTTTAAATGCTGTACTATTTGCCCATGTCCCACTTTCAGTATATACGATTGATTCACTTTCATACCCAGTTATTACAGAAGTGGTAGACCCTTGTTTTACAGTAAGTCCAACCATATCAGGAGAAAATACATTAGAACCGGAAATAAGTTTTCTTAAAATATTTCCGGAACTTGCAGAAGTTCCTGTTGTTCCATTTGGATTCCAGCTACCTGACTCCTCTATATCCCTAGTAAAATTATTATCAACAGCTATTTTAAACTCACCTTCATTTGGGTTAGTTGTACTGCCACTACCTATTATAGGTATTTCTGTATTTGTAGGCGCAAGTATAGTAGAATCGCAACTTATCCACTTTCTGCAAGCAACATTTGTAGTACCCCACCTTAATCTATCAATATATGAATACCATATTTTATTAGCATGAGTTCCTTTTAAACTATCTACAATTCTTAAAACGCCATCAACATATGAAAAAACTGGCTTAGCTGAACCACTAACAGTTCCAAATTTTGGTGAGTTATTACTAAATGACCATATATCAGAAGAATAAGAGTATATAGCAAATGCATAATTACTAGAAGACGTATTTAAATATAAAGCTAAATAATCATCACCATCATCTAACTTCTGACCAGATGGTAGTTCGTATAATTCTAGCTTAAGATTGTCTAGTCTAAAACTAAATTGAGCAGAAGAACCTTGAATGCTAAATGGATTGCTAGTAGCACTATCATCTGCTAAAAAAATAATTTCATGGTTTCCATTTGAAGTTTGAAGATAAATTTCATCCTGCCCACCTGCGTGACTTCCATCAGCAGCAAATTGACTATCACCTGATAATAATTGTATTTCAGCAGAACCAGAACTATAACTATAATTAGAAATAGTATAACTTAATTTATAATATGCTAAATTAATACCAACATCAGTCCTATTAGCTGCTGTTTGACTAATTATATTTGAACCACCGGTACTCCCTACAAATGTAAAATAACTAGAATTTGCCGTCCATGTAGTACTACTAGCGCTCCAACCTCCCCATATACTACCACTATTCATATCAGAAGAGCCGTTTTGTAAAATATCTCCAACTCTGTCTGCTAATTTATAATCATGGCTAAAAGCAAATAAAGAAGTTCCGCTTCTGTCACTTATATTATCAATCGTTATTGATGGAGTGTTAGAAGCGTGACTTTCAACACTAGGCCCCGTTCTAATAAGGCCTATATTGTCTACCATTATATCTTCAGCAGATACTAGTTCATTGCCTTGTATATCTCTTGGGTCTGCGTTATTATTTATTCCACCATGAAACTGGTCAATTTTATAGACCTGTTTAGCCATCTGCGCCTCGTGCTAGAAAAGGTGCTAGCGCGTCTTGATATTTTTGTTGTAATTCTTGATATTGAGCGCGATGCAATGCAACCACCTCAGAATCTTCGTCATCATTAAAAAAAGATATTTGTCGTTGTTTTAGTCTTGCAGATGCACCTAAAACTACCACATGTTCTAACTCATTTGGAAAAATAGAAATGTTACTATCTGTTTGCACAACTGTAGGATTAGACACTATATGCGCTCTAGCATGATTAGAGGCATAAGTTGTACCGCCACTTGGACTAGGATAAACTTCTACATCTTTATTTTTAATTAACCATACTGGACTTTCTTTTGTTGCAAAATATATGCTTTCTGGGTGTATTACTTTAGATTTTAAATTAAATGGAACATATTTACATGAAATATATCTACTTGTTTGAGCATCGTCACCATTTTTGCGCTCTACTTCAAGTATTCTTATTTTTTCAATATCGTCAATTACAGGATTAGTTGCAACTTCACTTGTTGCTACTGCAAATGGTAATAAAACATCATCCGGTAACATGTTAAATATTTCTGCCGCAGTATCAGTAAGAGCATCGGTAACTGCTTGGTCAGTTGCGCTAGAATTATCGCTACCTAAACTTGGTACACTACCTATAATATCTTCTATTCTAATTCTAAAACTAGCCATTAATCATCAGCTCCTGTTAAATTACCTATTGAACCATTTCTAGTAGTAACAAAAGATTGCATAGGATTTGGTATTAAATGAGGCATAGGTTCTTTTGCTCTAGATGTTTCAATATATTCTTGTTCTATTTTTTTTGCTAAACCCATATGCCCGCTACCAACTTGAAGATTTCCTCCAAGATTTACAAAATGACCTAGTGTTGTATGCACAGCAGCAGGAATTAATTGGTCAGGTAAATCAATTCTACTTCTTACATTTTTTTTACGAAGTGGCTTAGCGTAGTAATAAACTTTTAAGGTAGTTCCGCTACTAGGATTTTTAGTTAAATGTATTTTTTTATTATCAAGCTCAAATACTCCGCCGTTTTGATATGCGTAACCTCCAGATGTATTTATTTCCGGAGACAATGTAAAAGTGTCAACACTAGCAACATGAACTACTCCCCTTCTTCCATTTACAATATCATCATCACTATAAACTTCAGTAGCTCCATTTACTTCGCTTATTATAACAAAATCGTTAGTTGTAAGTCCGTGACCCGCGCTTGTTATTATCGCATTTGATGCTTGACTAACATTTGTAATTACGCCTGTTTTAGAATTGTCAGTTTTTAAAAAATAACCTATATGAGAAACATCATCATCTTCTGAATTAGAAATAACTGCTGACTCATCTACAAAAGGAACATCTTTTTGGTCTAATTCAACCTTATAAACTTGTCCAGAATAATCTTCGTTTGTAAAAATATATTCTTTTCCACTAACTGCAAACTCTTCTATGTTTTTTTTCTGTACAGAACGCATAGCGATTTGCTCTATTGCTTTATCAAAATAAATACTTTTTAAAGATTCTGTAATTGGTATTTCAATACCGCTTGCTATTATCCCTACATCTATTAATTCATATGCTTCTTGATAACGCATTATTTCTTTTTCCTTTTTTTATACTTCTTGCGAACTCTTGACTTTTTAGATATTGTTCTAACAAGCCTGCTAGAACCATCTGTAAAGTTTGTTGCTCCTGTTCCGTATGTTGTATTGTGCATAACAATACTTGGGGGCAGTTACCTACCCCCAAGCGATTAGTTACTGATTAAACAAGCTTAAGTATAGCGTGTGTTTGTTCATTTCTCATCTCAACACCGACTTCCATTAGCCATTCGTCAGTTTGACCATCACGGCCATCCTTAACGATGTCAGAACGAAGTTGCATGTCGCGACCTGCCAATGGACGAACTGAGAAGTTCGCAGGGTCAATCGCTACAGCATAATCTTCGTATGCACCTTTAAGATATGGATGAGCAACGAAATCAAGTTGTCCAACAGGCGCAACATAAGAGCGAACTCTTAAGCCTGACGCAGTTGTTTCTCCTGTATCGTAGAATCCAGTATCAGAAGCTCTGGTTGCAGCAGCAAGCTGAACCATCCACTTGTTAGATGCGAAGACAGTCTTTTTCATACCTCCAGAAATCATATCTGAAAATACATGCTCAACTACTCCATCAAGATTATTTAATCCTGCACTATAGTCCCATTGACAATTAGTGTCATTGAATCCGTTTAAAGAAACAATAGAACCATCAGCACTTCCAAGGCCTAAACCTTGAAATTTTCTTTTTGGATTTTCTGAGCTAGCATCAAGTGAAATTGCGCCATTTGTTAAAATAGACCACTCAATATCACCTTTGATTTTAGCTAGCTTTCTAGCTTGCAATCTTTCAAGTTCAGAACCACCATAGTTCTTAGATGCTTTTGCAGTATTTGTGATTGTGTATGGCTCACGAAAAATTTGCGTACAGTTTTTCAACCTACGAACTTTTTTGCGAGTTTCAGAACCAACAGCAGCACCTTCAGCTATTCCACTAATACCATTTTCACGAATAAAGTAATCAGCATCAGCAATACCAGATAAAGTGACATTACCAAAGATATTAGCGCCACTAAAAGCAGTCGCCACAGCATTATCATAGAATAAGCCTGCGTTTGCAACATATTCTAAAGTAAGAATACCTGAAGCGTCAGCAGTTTTTAAGGTCTGAGAAGAAGCTTCAACATTGTAAGCATCTAAGCTAGTATGAGCATGCGCACCAAGAAACTGAACCATTCTATCATTTGCACTAGCATGGTCTACTTGTTTTCCGACCGCAATACAAATTAGATGGGTAACATCAGCTTCAAGAGCTGCACTACCGCCAGAAGCAGTAGCTTTATAGATTGCACCAACTTCAAACATTTCCATTTGAGCTTGGCGGTCAGCTATAAGTATTGACTTAGCTCCGTTTGCTCCGCCTGTTGCTGTATCAGCTACATTAGCGCTTTTAAAGTTGAACTTTTCACTTTTTTTAATCATGTACTCGTCTTCCATCCACTCAAAGATAGGAACTGGAGTCAATACTGACTGCATTCCGAACAGAGAGAAAATGGGAGTAACATTGGGGTTGTAGTAATGGATTTTATCGCCCAATTCAAGAACTTGTCTTTGTTCGCCACTTGAAAATTGAACTGCTGACCCAGTACCATAAGTAGTATTTGCCATGAGGCTACTCCTTTATGTTACAATATTACAACCCATCTAAAGGTTATAATATCATGTGTTATTATTATATTTCATAATTCCTTTCCAAAAGTCATCTAAGGCTTTTTCCTCTGGTTCAACTACAGCAGGCGCACTCCCACTTACGGAAGCTGCACTATTTTGCTTGTTTTTTACCTTTGGAGCAGTTTCTACATTTTCTTCTGGTTTAGAATTATACCCATTAGATAAAGTTTGCCAAATTTTAACCAAGTTCTCCTGCGTTACATTATTTGGGTCAGCAATAAATTGTCTATATTCAACAATATCTGTATCACTTAACCCCATTTTCTGCAACTCTATGGTTTCAGCGTCAAATGCCTGAGACTCACTTAGCTCTGACTTCAACTTTTCAACCTCTTGCATAGCTTGAACAGCACCTTGACGAATAAGCCACTCGTCGTGTTGTTTCCGCCATTGTGCGGAGCTAGAGTTATCAATGCTCTCATCGAGAATATCATAATCTTCTGGCTTAACTGGAGGCGCGTTTAAGTCCTGTTGTTTTTCTTGTACTGATTCGGTGAGTTTTTGAACTACATCAGGATTTTGGGCTAGATAATCATCTAACTGTGCTAGCTTATCAAATTTCTCTTTTTGAGAGTTCCATTCATTTTTTTCCTTATCTGATTTTGACTGGAGTTGTTTGTAAGCTTCAGCAAGTTTCTGAACACCTTGCTCATCATTCTTAAACTTATTCTCAATTAACCATTGCTCAATCTCGGATTTAGTTTCTGGTTCTTTATCTACTTTCTCATCAGATTCAGTTTCTTGAATTTCTTCAGTAGTTTCTTCCTCAACAGGTTCTTCCTGCGCTTGAGGTTCTTCTACTTCGGGCAAAGAGCCTGAGTTGAATTGTTCTAATTCAGCTAACAGGTTATCTTCATTCATTACTTCTGCCTGATTATTCTGGTCTTCATTTGTCATTACGATGCTCCTTTAAAGTTATCCACTATGCTAGTGGAGCTTTGGTTTCTGAGTTAACCGCTTGTTTTGCGACAGATAGGTCTTCGCTGACCATGCGAGTCCTATCTCTTTGTCGAGCTTGTTCTAGCTTAGCGTTAGATTTAATGTTGCTAACCGCTTCTGAAACAGGTTTGGTAGCTTCACTAATTTCTGCACGCATATTAGCATGGAACACTTCGCGTTCGCGAGTCTGCAAGTCACCCTGCATTCTCTTAAGTTGTTCTTGCGCTTGTTGTAACTGCGCTTGCAAATTTTGTATCTCTCCCATTCTTTGCATAAGGCTTGCTTTATCTATGTCGCCTTTCATATTCATAATAACTTGCGTTTTATCATAAATACCTGCATTAAGCAAGGTTAAGTCTTTTTGCAATTCTGCCATTGGAGACTTAGACCTTGTAGACCCAACTACTACTCTTACATCAAATTGAGCAGTAGTCATATCGTATAATCTTTTTACAGCTCCTGTTTTATCATCTACAACGGGAATATTTAACTGCACTTCACTCTCTGTACCTTCCGGACTTACTATTCTTAATGTTCTTTGTTGGTCATAAACATTTGGCATCCACTCTGTAATTACTTTTGCAGAGCGAGTAAGCATGTCATATATTGGTAATATCTTCCAATTTTGTTTTCTAGAACTAGATTCATCCATTATTTGCGCTTCTCCAACAGTACCCGGTGCGCCTTGAGAGTTACCTTGAAGAAACTTGTATGCACCAAAAACTGTTTCTATGTCAACTTCATACCTAGCTTTTTCGCTATACAAAGCAGAAGAAACCGCAGGTGGGCTAAATTCTTTTATTTTACCAGAGGCAAGCGCACCGGGATTAGCACGAATGATAGCATTGGGAATATGCCATTTTTGAATCTCACTAGCGTCAATCGCGCCGTCTTCATATAAAAGTTTAAAGTTTGTAGTAGCATTGGTATGTGAAATAAGTAATGCTTCTGTTCTGTTTAACATTCTCTGAGGAGTTTTTGCATGTCTAACATCTCCACTAGGAAAAGGATTACCTGCATGCTCATTACAAGCTACTGCAATCGGATATTCTGAAATAGGAAGTATTTCGTCATATAAAACTTTATCTCCCACAACAAATACTTCTCTTACTCTCGTAACATAAGCTATTTGCTCTGTAATAATTCCTTGCTTTAAAAAATCTTCATACTGCTTATCTTTAATAAGTTCCTTATACTCATCTTTGTTATATAACTGACTTTTACCTGTATTCGTATCTAGAATTAAAGCATGAGGAATGTTTACTTTAGTAAAGTAACAATACTTTCTAACACGACCTTGATGGTCTAAAGCTTGAGTACCTGCGGTATCTATATTATCTCTAGAGTATTTACCAGAAGTTTTTTCATTTCTATCATCATCGTCTTTTGCTTCTTCTATCTCTTTTTCATACTGAGGAAATAATATTTTTAAATGTTCTTTTGTGTGTATATCAGAATATATTATTGCGCTAGCATCTCCAAAGTCAGGCAAAGAAGAATTAGGGTCAACAAATATTGACTCTGGTGGCATACGCTTAGCTTTTATACTTCCCAACCCTCCGTCTGCTTTATAGTCTGGATATATATACATACAAGCAATACCTTTAACAATAAAATCTTTACATGCCTGCCTAAAATGAACATCTCCATCAGAATCGTACCATATTTTATCAAGTAATTGGTCAAATATATACGCTACATCATTGTCTGTTTTTCCAACAGAGTGAACATCCCATTCCGGAGCAGATGCTGCTATATTCGCCAATACTTGCTCAACGGCAGGGCGTATTTTATTATTAGCTTCCGGGGGTTGACCCACGCTGAGCAAGTAGTTTTTCTGTGATTTAGTTAATTGACTTCCAAGGTAAAACTCATGGTCTTCAGCCATTTGATAACGATACTCACTAGAACTACTCTCAAAATGCAAATAGTCTGAGCGAACTTCTTCCGCTGTAATTTTTTTAGTTTCTAACTTCGCTAGATTTAACATATGTTTGGGATTATGTTACAAAAATGTTACACTAATTTCAAAATTTTTTGTTTAATAAAATTAGAGTGCTTATTGGGGCCAATATTAAATCGCTAGTATTATTATCTCCACCTTTTATCATGCTAGCTAACTCATTTAAATACATATACTTAACTGCCTTACGCAATTTGTCAACTTTAAACAACATTGAAAATTTAATATCTCCATCAATCGTAAAATTATGAACCCACCATTTTGCTTCTGTAATAGATATACCAGAAGGTTTTCCTCTAGAGCGTATTTCTATTGCCATATTGCCTGTGTCTGCCCAAATATCTCTTTCTGTTTTGACTTCTATTGAGCCATCTCCTTCAAAAAGGTCTTTTATTTTTTGTTCATAGACTTGACCAAAGTCTAAATCAATATCAAAGTTACCCATTATGCTTCGTAAAAATCAGAAACGCTAAAGTTTTGACCGGTTTCCCAATCTACCTCTACAATAGGAGGCGGAGACATCCATTCGCCATGTTCGTTTTGCTCTACATCTGGCGCCCATATATCATCAATCGCCCACCTTAAAGCATCTAATGTATCTTTTTTAAATGTACCATGTTCTTTAAAGTTTAAAAGTTCCGATTCTAACTCTTCATGGCTATCTTTTAAAAATACAGAATGCGATGCGAAGTGAGGTTGCATTTGTTTAATTCTGTAATATTTTGCCTTAATTGCTTTTCTAGTGTTTATATTATAGAATCTACCTGTAAGCTTAGAATGTCTTCTAACATAATCTGCTAGCATGACATGACCTGTTTCCTCAATCTTAATATCTCTAGGATGATATTGGTCTGCTAGCTCAAATAATTTATCCGCGCCGTCCATAGGAGCTACTTGCCCCCTAAAATAATCTACAACATAGATATTATATTCTTTATCTACTGCAATAACCATAATTACAGTATAGTCAGCTTTTACATTTTCACTTGATGCAGGGTCTACTCCAAGAAATATATTTACAGGTAATTTTATTCGCCTATCTTCATCTGTCCTAAATATAAAACTTTGACCTTCTTCGTATATATATCTACCATCCCAATAGCGCATATCTTTTTCTTTAAATATTCTAAAGCTATCATCAACAGGTATATTTTGATATTCTTGATAAAAATATGCAATATCTCCTTCAGACTTTAATCTATCTCTTTCTGCTATCAACCACTCGTATGGTCGCCTATCTGGCCACAATACCTTAACTACTCCATCTTTATCTTTTATCTCATTTCCAGATGTAACAAATCTACCTTTTGGAGTATCTTGCGGTATTGCTTGAAAGAACAACGACTTCCAACCCTTGACCTTATAATTACCATTCTTATCATAGGCCAATGGCCCTGCTATCCGATTAAGGTAAGCAGAAGTATCTACAATAGTGCCTATAAATACAAGTTTAGCATCTCCAGAACCCGGTATTACTGCACCATTTAACCAACGCCTAAACTTATCTCTAGCTGTAGGGGTAGTGCTATTTGCCTCACCTTCTCCGTCATCAATAATTGTAAGTGTAGGTCTATATGCACCATACTTCAATCCACGAACTTTTTGACCAGTACCGCGAATTAAACACTTACACATTACATTTGCATTGCCACTTTCATCAAACCCTCCGATAACCTCTTTTTCTTCCTTACCCCATACGGCGCCTTTTCTGTCTCCAAAAAAATATTTTATTTTAGGATTGAATTCTATTTCATTTCCTATTGCTTCCAAATTATACTTAGACTGCATCTCGGACTCAGAAATAAGTAGTAGAAAACGCTCTTCTCCAAATAATATCCTATGTAAAGGGTAGATAAGATTAATAAATGTTGATTTTGCGTGGTCTCTTGGCGCCACTACGGCTAGTTTATCGCCTGCGGCCATACCTATTAAGGTCTTTGCTATTTCGCGATGAAATTCGGGCGATTTAGAACGCACATGATAGTGCATAGAATTTTCTTTATCTCCAAATAAAACTTCAGCAAATGTAAAAATGTCCAAATACATAGCTCGGAGCATTTCCATTTTCTGTTTTTCAGATAAAGATTTTAATTTTTTTTCAACTCTCGCCATTTGGGCCTGTTATTTTTTCTAAGAACGTAATGCGCTCATTACAAGAGTCAATATCTTCTATTAGTGCTAAAATAAATTTTGCAACATGTCCATCAATCTCATAATAAATATTATTAATGTTCATTATTGCTAATTCATTTACATTTATATCTTTACTTTCTGACTGGGGTTGACTTATGTACCCCGTTGTTTTCACTTCTTTGCTTTGGCCCATATGATGTTTCCGCAATAGTTTTTCGTACACTTGATAATTTTTTAATGTCGCCATCAGATAATGCGAATACTCCTTCAACGCTTTCTTCTTTTTTCTCTTTTGTAAGATGTCCAAGCATATCACTAACTCTATTTAAAGCGTTTAATCTTGTTGCAGCAGGAGTTTCAGTATTCTCGATAATATCTCTGTATCTATCAGCAACATAATCATCGTCAAGTCCTAATGCGCTTAGCTTTTCTCTCATGTTCATAGATATGTACTCCCTAATATGCTTTCTTTTTAAAATAGTAAGCCCGCGACGTAATGCTTGCTCCGGATTATTATCAGAATAAACAGATTGGTAAGCAAGAATAACAGATTCTGTATCCCACATGCCAAGCTTATTTGTTGCGCCATGCAGAAATAAAAAATCAACGAATGTCTTTTGCTTAGCAGTCGGCCTAACATCCTTGATTAAATCTCCTGTATACCTGTTATCTAAATCCCAATCGTGTTGTTTTTGCGCGTAGTAGTGTTTTTTATGGCATCCGCGCTCGCCATAGCCTGTTCTAATAAAAATATAAGGCTTTTTTGTGTTTGCAAAGTTTTTAACCTTGCGTCCTGTGCATTGAATTACTTTATTATCAGCAGTTAATATCCAATCTCCAACTTCAGCTTCTCTCCAATTATCAATGGGTTCAATTTTTAACTTCTTTGCTTCTTCCAGAGTGTAAACATCAAACTGCTTACCTCGGCATTGTACCTTCATTACTTTTTTCTAGCTTTTCTAGCTCGTAATCTTTTTGGTTTTTTAGCTGTTTTTGCGGAATCTATAAAGTCTTGCTTTGACGGCGCACCTTTTGCACCGACTTTTCTCATTTTTTCACCGCTACCTGCTGCAATTCTCTTGCGTTTAGCATGAATATTGGCATATAAACCCGGTTTTTTCTTAGTAGCCACGCTTTTTTACCCTTTTTCCGGTCTTTTTAGCCATTTTTTTCGCGGCGTCTTTTCCTTTTTTAGTATATGGAAACTTTTTTTTACCTACTTTTGGCATAATTAACCCTTTTTCTTATTATTGTTAGCAAATTTTCTAGCAGATTCAACAGAACCAAAGCCCCAAGCTTTTAATGCTAGTGCTTTTCTTGTTGGTCTACCTTTAGAATCTTTCATTGGGCCTTTCATGCCGGCAAAACGCGCTGCAAAAGAGACTCTGCGAGGATTTGCACCTGATTTTACAGGTGCTTTAAGAGTTCCGCCAGTTTGAGCCTTGTAGCTAGCTCGCCCTTTAGCGTTTAAACCGCCCTTAGGGTTCTGACCTTCTTTTCTAGTCCATGCAGCGCTTTTATTTTTACGCTTTCTAAGGCGTTTAGCCAATATAAGCTCCTTTTTCTTCTACTTTGTAAGATATATAGTCCTTACCATTAGCAGATGTTTTCTTCCAACCGGCAATTTTTACTTCTTTTCCGCCGATTTTGCCCTGACCTGTAAAGTCTGGTTGGTTTTCACTTGTTTTATTATCGTTATCAAACATAGTGAAAGTATTGTCTTTTGCTTCGTAAGCCATTATACGCTCCTGTTTTGGTTAAAAAATAATTTTTTGCCCCGATTGAAATATAACGATAATGTTACACTAGATAAAAGAAAAAAATGGTTGATTTCGCAACCTGAGGTTTATAAACCTAAGGTTTATATATATAATATATTAATATATACTTCTACTTCTACTTCTATATGTATGGCAAGGCTATAGCTAAGCTATAGCAAAGCTATGGCAAAGCCATTTATAAAATATGGCAAGGCTATGGCTTGGCTATATAAGTATTAATATTGTTAGATATAAAAATCTACTCCCTAACTACTCCCAGACTACTCCATAGCTACACTCTGTGCAAATAAACATGTTTTTAGATACTAAAAAACTGTGCAAAAAATGGATGGGACGTTCTATACGTATGCACACCCCGGTCAATTCCCGGTTGCTCTACGCGTTTCGCGTTGACTTCGCGTTTCGTGTTCGGTCTGTCGTCGGTAAACGCGCGAACCTCTATATCTTGGCCGGTTTTCTCTCGATTCTTAGCTATGTTTGCACCCTATAGCCGTCGGTTATACAAGTTTTGCTAGGTTTCGCTAGGTTTTTATGGTTAAATTTGAGGGTCGCCGACGGACAGATTCAGTCGGATTTCAACTAACTAACAACGCGTAGGATGACACCTTACGCGTAGAATGGAGACAATCATGCTAACAATCATAAACACAAACCCAAACACCCAGAACGCAGACACACACGCGAATATAGACACACCCACACCCCGCGAAGAGCAAGCTCTTCTAGCATACGACGAAGAGTTTCGTGCTGACTTTCCTACGAGCAAGTACGCACTTAGGCGTGAGCGCGAAGACCGCGAACAAGCGTGGATGCTTGCCGACGACGGACTCAAGGCGTTACTCGACGAGAACGGCCAATTACCACCGGACGCGTTTATATAAACACAGCGCGTTCTAATACACCGGCAAAGCCGGTCAAAGCCTAGAGCGGTTCTATCCCTTTGGGATAGCTAGGTTCGATTCCTAGCTAGGCTTCTATACCCTCGGCATAGACCGAGAAAAAACCTAAGGCTAGGCGGTCGAGAGGTCGCGCAGTAATCTCTCCCACGTCAGCGCGAAGAGGGAGAGTACCTACTCACCTAAGAGTCCTAGCCTAAAATTTGTGCTAGAACACCCTATAACGACGGCATAGAGTGTAATGGCAAGAACACCCAAAACCATAGCCGTCACAAATGGAGTAAACACCCTATGATAAACAACATAAAAAACCACAATGGGAATGTAATTCCCAACCTAAAAGTTCAGAATGATGTAATAACATCATACGAAACCGATGTAGCGATAATAGACCACAAATCGAAGACAATTAAGGCGCATAAATGGTACTCACAGACTACCACTAGACACATAAAAGCGGTAGCCGAATTATACCAAGGCTATGCTATTGTTGTCGTCGATACAAAAGATAAAAGCGGATGGGGTAAATAATGAGGGTATTTAATCAAGTAATAGACACAATGGCTGATGCTATAGGTCAATTTATGGACTTTGTAGAATGGCTATTAATCGAGAATAATACACAAGGCTTAAAAATACTTATAGCGTGGATGTCACTAGGATTACTCTTCGCGTTGATAGAACTCTGGACGAGAGGCCTTTAATATTATTTCTAGCATAGGAATGTAATGACTATGCTAGAAATAATAAAACAATACAACCAACAACCAAAACCGCCGAGAGAGTCGGCAAGGAGATTATAAATGGGTAACTATACCACAACCGAACTTAGTTCGATGAAACATAGCAGAATCAAAACACTAGCTATCACTAAGTGTCGCCAACTTAACAAGGCTAGTTCTTGGGTGCAATCAGCTAAGCAACACGAACTTATTGCATTCTTAACCGACGACAAGATACCAACACCGCCGGGAGAGTCAACACCGCCACCACCATCAACACCGACACCACAACCGCAGACGGCGCCGAGTGGGAGCCTAGAGGATATGCTAGCCGACAAGGTAGCAGAGAAACTTGGTGACGACATTTACAAGCGAACCGAGAGTATCAGAGATACTTTTATTCAAGGTGTTGCCGAGGAAACGACCAAGATGAATCAGTTAATCGACGACAAACTAAAGGAATTACAGAACCCGGTGTACGTCAAAATTAACGACGTCGAGGTTAAGAAGACCGACGGCCTCAAACATAAGCAGTTTCCATTCGTTCTAGAATGCTTAAAGCATTTCAAGAGAGTGTGGTTGTGTGGCCCAAGTGGAACCGGCAAATCATTTCTCATCGAACAATGTGCTGATGCTCTAGGCTTTAGTACCGACACAGATAACTACGAATATCTCAAGGGTAGCGCCGGAGTGACCGAATCACACATGACCGGCAGAATGACGTTTGACGGCACATTTATTGACGGCTCAGTTGCTAGAGCGTTTAGGAATGGTTCATTCCTATGTCTAGACGAATTTGACGGCTTCGATGCTAATTGTGGCCTAGTATTCAATAGTGTCTTCGACAACCAAGGTGTGCTAGCAACTCCAAACGACAAAGACAATCCGGTAGCCAAGAAACATGACGACTTTCATGTCGCAGTAGCGAGTAATACATGGGGCGATGGTAACGACTTCGAATTTGCCGGCAGAGGTCAGCTTGACCTAGCAACGCTAGACAGATTGCAAGCGGTCAAAGTTCATGTCGATTACGACAAGAATGTAGAGCGCGCTCTAGCCGGAGATTTTGACGACATGGCAAATGTACTCTGGAATCTTCGAGACAAATGCAAGAGCGAGCATGTCAGACGTACTATTAGTACGAGGTTGTTTCTCGACGGCCAAACATGGCGACTAGCCGGTAAGTCAAACAAGCAGTTCCTCGATATTGTAACTACCGGGTGGACAAAAGAGGAAAAGAAAAAAGTAAACATAACCGAAATACTTAGAGAGGGTAAGTAATATGAGTATGCAAATTCTAGAACCAAAAATTATTGACGACCAATACGAGGGTAAACATGCAGTTGTTGAAATTCCAAACGTCAAAACCATGCTCGACATTATTGACGAGAATGATTTATATACTTATGAGCGTCAAACCTCATGGCAGTACGGCAAACATGTTGTAGGGCGCGAGAATTTACAACGCGCTATGATGGTCGGCAGAACATCAGATGCTATGATGCGAACTTACCAAAAACTTCGTGCTAGCATAGACAATAGACTCGACGTTTCTAAGTTCGCCGGTATGGGTTTATCATGCAAACGTAAGCGAGTTCGTAGGGATGACGGCGACGACTTAAGTATGTCTAGATTAATGGGTGGTAGCGACCAATATTGGGAAACTACACTTCGCAAATCCAAGCGTGCAAATGTTCGTATTGGTATGAACATGGCCATAGCATGTGGTCACAAGGAGAAAGATTTTGCAAGACTTGGAGCCACGCTAGCATGTATTTGTGATGTCATTACAAAACTTGGTTATGGTGTCGAGGTTATTGCATACAACTTTGTCGAGTATAAAGGTAAGCATGATTGGAAAAAGTTTGGTATATCTATACCATTCAAGCTAGCAAACGAACCGCTTGATATACATAGGCTTATGACCGCCGGCCTACCCGGACTATTCCGCGACTATATGTTCGGACTCATGGAGAATGTGTACAAATTCGGTAGTGGCCTCGGTTACCAAATAGAAACCACAGATACATACAAACGCGAATTAAATCTAATTCATGCAGTAGAGCAACGCTTTTGTAAGACCGATGCCGATACTATCGACGGCCTAGAAAAAGCACTTCAAACAATAGCGGAGCCACCTAAATGGTTCCGGCATGTTTAATTAATTATTACTTGAAACTTTAGTGAAAGTAATAATTAAATAAAAAGGAAAAAAACAATATGATATTAACTAAAGAACAATATTGCTATGCAGATTTAAGAGATAGGCTTACTCATTTTTATGGAGATGATGAGCATGTAGAATGGGTTGAAAAAATGTATGAAGATTATACAAAATCTGAAAAGGAAAAAAAATGAATCCAATAAACATAGATGAAAATTGCCAATTTTTAAAAGACCTAGAAACCAAGAGTAGTGGTGTCAATATAGCTATATGGAATTTAATCACATCAAAAAAAGACCTAGCGTTGTTTTGTAAGGGTATAAAACCGCACAGAAATTGGCGATTAAAAAATGTAAAAAAATATTTTGGATTGTTTGACACAAATGGCAAACACAATATAAAAAATGCCCTCGATTTACTTTATGAGGTCATTGTTCCTAACAATGAAGGAGAAAAATAACATGAACATATTTGTATTAGACCTTTGCCCTACTAAATCAGCGCAAATGCAACATGATAAACATGTTGTAAAAATGGTGCTAGAATCAGCACAAATGTTGTGTTCCGCATTCGACCAAGAAAAACATGATGTGCCGTACAAAAAAGCGCACTACAATCACCCTTGCACAATTTGGGCGCGTAGTTCGTATTCTAATTTCGAGTGGTTAGCTGCGCATGGACTTGCGCTAGCACAAGAATATACTCACAGATACGATAAAACACACAAGTCACAAGCAGTTATACAATGGTGCATAGATAACATGTGGCTTGTAGATATGCCAACTTACGACTTGACTCCATTTGCTCAAGCTATGCCGGACGAATTTAAAAACGATAAAGCTACCATAGCTTATCAAGATTATTATATAGGTACAAAGCTTAATAACGCTAAGTGGACTAATAGAGTCGTACCTAACATTTTTTGGCCACATATTAATTAATTATTACTTGAAACTTTAGTGAAAGTAATAATTAATTAAATAAACAAACAGGGAGCAACATGCAAAACCAAAAACCGCAACAAATTAAACAAGTCGTTTCAGATGTGAAAAAACAATGTGAGGCGATTGTAGACAAGCTAGCATGTGATGATATAGTATCTTTCGTAATGGGAGCGATGATTAGAGTAGTGGAAAAAGTGCTATCAGATTTTAAACCCGATGAAATGAGTAAAAACGCTAAGATACACCTAGTAGCTACTTTAGTAGCTGACATTGAGACTTTCATATTACCAATCCATGCTAAGCTAAAAGGCGAGGACGAAGATAAAGGCTACTTTAATGCGAGCAGATTAGCTAGAAAAACCGGAGCGATTGAAGAAAATGAGGGGATGCAAGTAGACCACAGATACATAGAAGAGGGGCAAGAGATAGGTGTAAGGATAGGCGAAGTAGCAGGTAAGGAAATTAGAGATGTGCTAGAAAATTACAATGCCGACGAAATTGTCGGACAATCTTAAACAACCAAAAAAAAGGAGCATAACAGATGCAACACATAATCGAAATATCAGATAATTCTCAAATCAGAGTAACCAAGGACGTTGTGAATGGTAAAACATTCGGTCAAGTTCGCACTTGGGTCAAGAAAAAAGACGCAGATGAGTATATTCCTACTCGTAAGGGAGTGGCTTTTTCTTTAGAAATTACTGACAAAATTGTCGAAGGATTGTTGACTCTCGCTGATACTACCGGAGCGGAATCGTAGCCGGTAGTCAACACATACCAAGGGGGCGGTTATGGTTTCCGCCCCCACAGACCAAAAAAAATTAACTTAGGAGATATAGCGTTTGAGCAGTTTATATAAAAATGCGAAATCTTATTATCTTAGTGTCAATTTAGACGGAAAAAGAAAGGTTAGAAGTTTAAATACTAAAGATGAATTTGTTGCAAAAGCAATAAGGTCTCAAGTAGAACTTGAAATGCAAAGAGAAATAAGAGGCTTAAATAACAAATGGCCAAAAAGTTTGACTAAAGATTTACCATCGGATTTATATGTTAAAAATTCTTTAGTTAATGGAAAAGTGGGAGAATTATATGTTGATGCAGATTTATTAAAAAGAGGATTTTCACCATCGGAGGCTAAGCTTGACGATAGTGGTGTCGATAGAATAGTGGAAATTAGAGATTCTAAAAACAGAAGTAGATTTATTACTTTGCAAATAAAGTATTCCTCAAGATATAATAGTGAAAATTCAATTATGTTTGATGTGAAAAAATCAAGAGCAGATTGGGTAGCTTTTGTTACAGAAATTCAACACCCTAATGGATTGATAACTCCAATCGTAATGTACATGAAAAATAAGAGAATTAATAAAAGGTGGACTATTAATATTCAAGTTAAAGATTTAGAAAATAATAGACAAAATAAATTAGTTCACAAATGGACTGATTTTATAAACCCAAGGTTTTATTAATTATTACTTGAAACTTTAGTGAAAGTAATAATTAATTAAAATAACAACCAACAGGAGATTACATGAGCAAAAAAAACGAACTTTATGGAGTATTATCATTAGTTCACATAATGCTATTTAATTTTATAGCGGACTCAGTAAAAAGAGAAGACCAAAAAAAATGGGTAGGATTGGTAGACGAATTACTAGGAGATATTGCGGTGCTAGCATTAGGAGAAGATGCTAACGGCGCAGAATATGGAGTTATTCTTGAAAATGCTAGCGATAAATTTTTTCAAGGTGTAAAAAAGCGTAAAAAAGACATGTCTGATGCAAATAATATTATTAAAGATGCTTACAAAATAATTAACAATAATTAGGAGGTATAAATAATGCCAAAAACATCTGATAAATTACAAACAAAAGATTGGGAATTTTGTTCTATAAGATTACCAAGAAATATAAAAGAAGAATTAAGGAAAGATTCAAAAGAAGAAATGAGACCAATAGGACTTCACATCAGTTATATTTTAATACAATATGTAAAAAACAAAAAAGGAGAGTGCTAGCATGCAAGAAAACAGAGTAACCAAAGAAAAGTTCGAGGCTTATGTAAGAGTTCAAAGAATCGGAGCATACAATATGTTTGACCCTAGAGCGCGTGATATGGCCAACACACTTATGAAAGATGACCATATTGAGAGAGCTGATTGGCTTTCTATAATGAAAAATTACGAAGAATACGAAAAGGAATTTAGCGCATAACATATAATAAAAAAGGGGAAGAATGACACCCTTCCCCTTTAACAACCAACAACTAACACCATTAACTTGGAGACAACCATGTCTTTGGAGTGTTGTTACTTAAATTTACAAATTTCGCACCTAACTTTCTAATACATTCTTTATATCGTTTTGTGTAGGATATATTTTTGTATCCGCGTCTTCTTGCGATAATATGAACTTATCTTGTTCTTCTTTTTCTTTTTCCCATTCAGATACATTGTCCATAACGCCCAAGGGCGAAAATTTATATGAAATATTCGCGGGTACATCGTTCCATCCCCGCAGTTCAAGCGCAAGCTTCTCTATTTGCTTGAACGCGCTTCCTTTTCCCAATCTACCGCTTCGTGCTAGCTTACAAACTTGCATCAACCCGTCGGTTATCTGATATACTTTACTAGCGCTATTTTTTAAATGCGCGCCTAAATGGTCGCGTTGTTCTTTATAATGTTCTTTTAACATTATCTCTCCTTTGTTTTAGTTTTAATATCGCAGATGCTAGATAAATACAACCATCTAACAACTCTTCTAAGGCCTCTAAATGCCAATCTCTGCCGTCATTTACATCTAACTCTTCAGTATATTCGCGCTTACCAATTTCGAGTCTCTCTTCGAGCAATTTTATAATATCTTTATTCATTGTATAAAATCAACCCATAATAAGCGATTAAAAGAACGATATATAAATATATATAAATCATGTGCATCCTTTATTTAAATATGAAGGCGAACTTTATAGCGTGTCCAATGTTCTTAAACCCGGAGGAGTTTTTAGACAAGTCCGCCCTCATTTTATTCACATCTATAACAGATAACTTTTTCTTTACCATAACTAGGAACTTCTTCATAAAATAAAATGATACTTTTACCATTTGTTTTTCTATGCTTTTCCCATGTCCTTCGGCAAGATTTGCAGTATTTTATATTTGTGTCTGCTCGTCTACCATCAATATCTACATTAATAATTTTATTTTTTCTTGGAGTATAGTCTTCCATTGTCAAGTCTTTCATTCTTATGATATTACTCGGAGCGAATTACTTGTTTTTTTAGCGCCAACCAACATTTCAAACTATACTCCAAATCCTTGTAGAACATCGCTAAGCTTTGTGCTAGAACCGCCGCTGCTTCCCTGATTCTGGGGCTGCGTCTGGCGTTCTAGCTTGGGCTTTCCAGTCGCTGTGACCTGCTGTCCAGTATTTTGCCTTCTAGCATTATCAGCTTCTATTAAGCTTCGTTCAAGCATTGCCATTCTTTTAGTCTCATAAAATCCTTCTTTACATTCACTACATAATTTTTCATTATCGTCAAGTTCTTTTGTATCTGTAGTTTTTTCATGTCCGCATTCAAGGCACATCCAATCTTGCTTTACAGGTATGTTAATGTTCTGCACTCCGCCATCATTAAACATCAACTCGTCACTCCATCTTTCTTGAGTTAACCATGTGCTAGCCATAGGTATGTATTGAGGCTCTGTATTTTTTGCTTTCCAATATTTAATATAGTTTTTAAGTCCGCTAATAATTTTTTCTTTATCAACTCCTTTTTTCCTAGCTGATATATATTTATCAAGCGCTCTTTTTCTATTATCACTACGCGGATAAATAGTCCAAAATTCATTTAAAAACTCATCTGTGTATTCTTTTTTTACGTTTATTCTTTTACTTCTTACTACAACTTCTTCTTCTACTTCTTTATTGGATGGCTTAGCTATAGCCTTGCTATGGCTTTGCCATCTAGTCTCTGCGCCTTTTCTTCCATTTGCGCTCATTCTCTCTCTGTATGCTATCATATTTCCACGCTCTGTTTCTAGTCTGTTATTATAAAGCCTACCCTCTTTTTCTATAAAACAATTACGAACTATCTGCCAATCGCTATCAAAATCTGAATGATTACCGCATAAAATTCTTAGTTTAAGTAAGTCTTTTGGTAACGAACCTTCTATCCATTCAAATGCTAGTAATGTTATATACATTCCTCTTTGTGCCATTGTCATGGTTGTAACATTTATATCAGATAAAAAATCGCTAGCATAAAATTGAAATGCCGGCGCTTTTCCTAGTTTATTTTTTCCCATTAACTCCTCCTATGATGTTTTGGGTCTTTATTGAATAGTGTTTTGTCCGAGGATATTTGCTCACTATAAAAACAATATCTTCGTTAATTGATGCAATTTCACCGCTAACATATTCTTCTTCACCATCCTTGCCCATTATTTTGGCCGTAATAGTGTCTCCTATTTTAGGATAGTTCTTGAATTCGCTCTGCAATTCCTTGCATCCTTTCTGATTCTGTTTGATTGTTTTCTTGTTCTTTATAGTCTGTTTTGTCGGGGTCTTCAATAAGTTCTAAGAAATCATCGAAAGGCAATATAGCATATATTGTACCTCTATCTTCTTTTACTACTTGTACATCTACGTTACTTATATTTGGCTTTAACCATTGCGCTATATTTTTTCTAACTTTACATTGAACGCGCCATTCTTTATCTGCTCCATCTAGAACTACATCAACTTCTTCTGTATGGCCTAACGACAATCCATTGCTAGCATAAGCTCTTTCAGCTCCTATATGTAGCTCTTTAGCTCTATTAACAACTTCACGCTCAAAACGATTACCTTTTTGCTTACTTCTACTTGGCATATTAAACTCCTATAATAGGGGCAAGCACATGACGACGACTTGCCCCCTTTTGTTGCATGAACAAGAAGGATAAATCATGCAAAATTAAGATTGTATGTATCTCCTGTAGGTATTTGTTCTAGAAAAACATATTTAGCATAGCTACTGCTCTTACCTCTTCTGTCCTTACCGGATTCCGTCTTTGTAATAATATCGTGACCTTCCCTTCTAAGCCTAAGTATTACATCTGATAATCTGGTTATGCCATATTCTTGAATAGCAGTCCATGAAGTAACAGAGCCGAACTCTTTTAAGTGATTAAGAATAATCTCTTTTTGCCCCTTAGAATGGTAAGTCATCATCTTCTCCTTGCTCAAGGTTAGGTTCAGAACTCAACTGCATTTCATGTTGTATGGATTTTTCTTCGTGCTTATCTGCTTTACCATTCAAACCTAGGCTTTCAGATGCTCTAGCGGTAATCTCTGCCATTGCTATCATTTGCCATTTAGGATTATCAGAATTGTTACTTAACCACGCTACATAATCCTTAGGTAAATCTTTCCATAATTCTCCCTTGTGCTTACCAAAAGTAATGGATGAGTTTCTCATTTCTTCGCTATGAACGTATGGCTCATTTTGTTTTGCTTGGCCATTTGTGCTAGAACCATTGTGCGCTGCGGGTGATTTTCTCATATTGTTTTGTTGCGATATGGCATTAGCGACCTCATCAGCAGATGCAAATTCAGTTCCACCAAATCCGGCACTAGCTAACGCTCTACCAATAGCAGATGTTTCGCAGTTCTCTAGCGCAGAAGTTTTATTAATCATACTACTATCGTAAACTTCTTCAGCATGACCGGTGTAGACACTATCTCCTACACTAATAATAGCTTTCATAACAATTTTATTTTCTTGTGTAAAAACTATTTTTGTTTTTACGCTTTTAACTGCATCCTTATGCTCTTCGTGAAAAAGATTAACTCTTTCAGCGACTGTGCGGTATTCTTTGCCATGTATTTTTACAGACATATTTACTCCTCTATTAGGTTGTTGGTTGTTTGATAACTAAAGCTAGTTAATTCTTCTTCAGTACAAATGTCGGGAACATCTCCCCATACTTTTGTATGTTCAGCGATAGCTTTTTTATCGGGTTTTTCAACGACTTTAGTAGCTATGTTATTCTCAAAAGAAAATTTGAGTAACACATCTTCATCGCCAAAAATTCTTTTTTTACGAGTGGTAAGTCTTAATACTCCGTTAGGAAGTTTATTTGTTTTTTTACCGGTAGACTCGTTTTCAACTTGCATGTGTCTTTCAAGCAAGTTGGCTCTAAATCTTATTTGATTTTCTACAGATTCTATTCTTCGGTTGTAAAATTCTACAGACTCTTCTTGCCTTGCTTTTAAAACTTCAATGTCTTCTTCAAGCTTTTTTATTTTCCATAAAAGTTGGTCAGCGTGAACATCTTTTAATTTTATCTGCTCTTCGTTAATAGTGTATGTATTATCTTCAGACTCTAACTCATCAAGAGCAATCAGTTCGCTATTAATTTTTTCGCTCATCTACTACTCCTTTTAAATGGTGATTCAAAAAACTTATATGCTCCACGAATAACTACATCCATAAACGATTTATTTTTTTTTATTTTATAAGTTTTATTTTTCTTCATTTATTTTCTCCGTTAATGATATTAGTTGTTGGTTGGTTTCTTCCGGTGCTAAAACATTAAACCCAAGATTTTCAGCCATTTTATATATTGTGTAGTATAAGTTTTGTATGTCTTTGTCCGTATTTTTTTTACCTTTTTCAATTCTAAGCTTTAGTGAATTGTTGTTAGTTGACATTTGCATTCCTTGTTACGATTTGATTAAAGTAACTACAATTTCCATAATCAACTTTGCAATCCTTCCCCGCATATTCACTATCTATCTTCATTTTTATTTGCCCATTTATTCTTGAAAACATCACCCCTAAACATTTACCAACATTATAATTGGCGCATTTTTTTCTAGCAAAAGATTCTGTTTTTGTCATGTTGCTTACTAACTCCTTTTATTATTAGTTCTTTCATATACATTCAAGAACTAATAATTAAAGAGTAGTTGCCGGTTTGTACTCTGTTTTATTTACAAAGTTGAATAACTCTGCTTTTAAGATGATAAAGTTTTTACCATTCGGCTTACTAGCCTTAAGCTTGCCTGTCTGTATATATTGTCTAATTGTTCCTTCAGAAACTTTTAATTCTTCTGCTACATCTGAAACTGTTAAAAAATCTTGCAATGCACTACCCCCATAAATATCTTGGTTTTTTGTGTTATTTTGTGTATGTTTGTGTAGGTTATCAACTATTTAATTTAGTTTGATTAACCTATTGTGAATATAATACACATTTTTAAAACTTAAAACACTTTTTGTTATGGATGTAAAGTTTATACTCAATAAAATAAAGTTAGAGCAGAATATTTTTTCTGATGCTGATATAGCAGATTATTTTAAAGTTTCACCATCTGCTGTTAGTAATTGGAGGCAAAGAGGTAAGATGCCTTTAAGATTGTTACAAAGATATTGTAATAATAATAATCTTTTTATTGATGATTATTTTAAATCTGAGTTTATAAAAATTAAATCAATAAAAAATAATAATAAAAAAGCGGAGAAAGAATTAACAATGAATCAACAAGAAATGCTTATTAGATTGCAAGCGGAAAAAATACAAAGCTTAGAAAAAGAAATTATTAGACAAGAACCGGTATATGAAGGAATCCAATCTGATATTGTATTTTCTTTTGAAATAAAATTTAATTGGTCATTAAAAAATTTCGGCGTAAAAGTAAAATATCTTTCTCAAGATAGCACTTATATACCATTAATGGCTAAAAAATTAGGTTATACTGAATCCGAAATAACAAACTTTTTACAAATAGATGAATTAGTAGAATATAAAGACCACAATATTCATAAATTAAGGTCAAAAAAGCAAAAAGAAGAGATGCTTGGCATAATGGATAAGTTTATGAAAGCATATAATGCTATTAAGATAAATACAACAATGCTTGTAGCTGAAATACCAGTTTTATATACTCACAAAAATGGCACAGTATATAAATCAAATGTCGAATATAGAGTAAATTGGGTAAAAGGAACTGGAACTGCTCATATAAGGTGGTGCAATGAGTAGGCTTTATAAAAGAGGGGATAGTCCAAATTGGTGGTACACACATGGAACACCGCCTAATAGGATAATGCGTAGTACCGGAACATCTTCTCTTAAGCTAGCAAATATGCTAAAGAGAAAATGGGATGAAGAATTGTTTTTTAAAAAACACAATATTCCTCAAAAACAAAGAATTGACCTACAAGATATATGTGAAAAGTATAAAAAATACATGATGGACAAAAGGCAAAGTGGCAAAGGTATTGACTATGTAAAACAAAAACAAAAATATATTGATAATTTTTGCAATTTTATGATGATGTCAAAAAATAGAAAAGCATTTGCATCTATTGATGCGGAAGATATAGACAGATATATAATACATAGATTAAAAAATAATAAAGTAACACCTAAAACAGTAAAAGACGATGTTAGAGTAATTGGCTTGATGTTTGAGTACGCTATTAAATATAAATACTTTAATGAAGAAAATCCTTGCAACAATCCAGATATACCCAAGCATAAGGGAGTAAAAAGAAGGCCTGTGCCTGTACAGTATGTGCTAGAAACTTTAAAATCAAAAGACATAAGGGAAAAAGATAAAGCATTTTGGAGTATATGTTACTACACCGGATTAAGAGCCGGAGATGCCGGAACTCTTTCTAACGCGCAAGTATTAAAAGATAGAATATTAATACATGATACAGACAAAACAGAAGTGCCTGTAGAAATACCTTTACACCCAAATCTTAAAAAACAAAATATTGTAAACGTATATACAAAAAAAGATGATAGAGATGCTTCTACTAAGAGATTTCAAGCAAAATTAATAGAACTTGGATATAAAGAACCTGCTGATTTACATTGCTTAAGACATACATTTAATACTGTTATGCTAGAATCAGGCCTTGGCAGCAAAGATAGAAAAAAACTTCTAGCACACTCAAGTGAAGCTGTTAATGCAGATATTTATACTCACGAAAATTATGATTTAATAAAATCTGTAATTAAAAAAATTCCATAGACTGTAACATTTTTGTATTAGCTGTAGCATTTTTGTAGCAACGCAAAGCTCTATAAAGCGACACAAGCAAAACTAACAATAATTCTAGAAACTAAAAAAGCCCTCGATAAACGAAGGCTTTTAGTGTAGCGGGGGAAGGATTCGAACCTCCGACCTTTGGGTTATGAGCCAAGCGAACATCTAACAATATAAAGACTTAGAAGAATTTGGCACATATATGTAACATGTTTTATTCTAATGTTACAATTTTGCTACAAAAACACTCGTTTTATTTTTTTAGTATTTAATTAGATAATTTAAGTATTCTAATTATCTTAAACTAACTTTGTGATTCTTGCGGAAAATTTGAATAGGCATAAAAATATTTTCTATTTTTTTCTTGCCCATTTACTGCGCTATTAATTGCTAGGTTGATAGATTCTTTACTGCTATCCCAATTAATAAATGCTATAATATCTAAAGGTTGGTAGTAAACTGCTAAAACATCAATTCTTTCTGTGCCTTTATGCTTAGACATACGAACCTCAATAGAAGATTTTGTAGTCATTTTTGTAATTGTTTTTACCTGTACCCTTTTAAAACCATATTTAGTTTCACAAATAAGGTCAGTTTCTACATCATCTAATAAAGGAACATAAACATGGTAGCCGTCTGCAATAAGATATTTTTGTACTGCTAGTTCTCCCGTTACCCCAATTCTCATTGTGTTTGGGTTATCTATCATATTAATCTAATATTTCAAAATGTACTAAATCGTCAAAGCTATTATCTTTAGTTGTTCTTTTGCCTTGAAATGTGCTAGAAGCATTCCAGTCTCCTCCCCAGCGTATTTTTACGCCCATGCTAGCAGCAACACCCAAAACAAAACCTCCTAAATAATGAAAATCATCTCTAGCATCCCAATCTATTGGATATGGAGCTATATCTACAGCTTTACCTTGTACATGTTTTCCAAATTTTGTTTTACTTTTGCCTTGCTCTACTAATTCGTTTTGCCTTTCCTGACTTCGCAAACCTTCTATAACTGTTATATCAAAATGTTTACAAACTCGTTCTAGCACAACAACGAGCCTAGGGTCTACACCTTTTAGTCTATCTCTAGACCTTTTACCAAATCTAGGCATCATTTAAGCCCATATTTTCCATTTGCTTTGAATTACTGCTTTTGCAATATCTAATACTTCTTTCATGATTAATTTTTTTTCAGCAGCAGTAATTTTCTTGTCTTTATTTGCTTCTTCTAGCACATCAACAAGTTCCTGTATCTGGATAAAAGTATTTCTATTTTTTGCTGTTACAGCAGTAGCATATCCGGCAAGTATAATTCCAATTAAATAAAAAAAGTTACTCCAACTCATCCATTCGCTAATAAATTCCATTTTACTTCCTTTCTTTTAATGTTTGCTTTATTTCTTCGATGTCTTGCATAATAATATCTAATTTGTATCCAATTAATTTTCTATCTGCTCCTAACTCAGCTTTATCTGCTTTTAAGTCTAGGTCTTTTTTAATTACATCAATGTCATACTGCATAAATCCAAATGCTAAAGTCACAGAGCAAATAAGAGCTATTATTGTAATAATATTTTCTACTGATATATTTGTATTTAATTTCATTTATCTCGCAATCTTTCTACTTCTTTTTCAAGATATTTAATTCTTTGATTTTGTTTAATATCTGCGGGTATTTCAGCATCTTGATTTGCTTCAGCATCTTCTTCTATATCTATAATATGCTCTTCATTCATTGCAACTTGATATTCTAAAAAAGATATACGAGCATTTAATTGACTATAACCCCATACTAACATTACAACAAATGTTACTGCTTGTATAATCATTGGGAGACTTATAGTCATTGAACTACTATCTGATATTGGTTTAGTGTTTTCCATTTAAACGACTTATTA
>CERN01001881.1_pt1 | contig 39558 bp, 38 predicted proteins | sample 530761 | NCBI WGS metagenome assembly CERN01 (sample SAMEA2620947, study PRJEB7988) | marine metagenome | isolation source: saline water (ENVO:00002010), including | reverse complement strand
GGCGTGCAAGGATTTGCAGTCCTCTGCGTAACCACTCCGCCATCGCGCCTTCGCGTTGGCTGGCCGGTGTATAGCCCTATCGAATACAGGCCGTCAAGCACCCAATTTTAGATTTTTAAACAGAAAACAATCTGAAGATCGCCAACAAACAATTTGTGCGCGGATAAATCCATTCTGGATATGTTTTCAATATGTTTTCGCGAATAATTGCCGCTCTGCCGTTGATCCGTTGTTGTCAGTTGCCCATGTGCTGACTATAAACAGGGCAACATCTGTGACGTGGTTTTGGGGACAAAGACCGGTTGCAGGCTTTTTCTCGCGAGAATTTTCAGGTCAGATAAACATGGATTACCAAATCGCGCGCCATAACATGGTGGAAAATCAGGTTCGGACCAACAAGGTTACCGATCCCTTGGTCATCGCTGCGATGGAGGAGGTTCCACGCGAGCTGTTCCTGCCGGAAGGCAAGCGTGGCATTGCCTATGTCGATGAAGATATTCCTGTCGGAAATGGCCGATATGCGATGGAGCCGATGGTAATCGCACGCATGATGCAGTCTGCCGAGATTGCACGTAGCGACGTCGCGCTGGTGATTGGCGCAGGCTATGGCTATACGGGTGCAGTTCTTTCGCGCGTTGCCGAAACCGTAGTTGCGGTTGAAAGCGACAAGGAAATGGCATCCATCGCTGAAAAGACATTCCAGGCGCACAGCTATGACAATGTCATCGTGGTGGAAGGCGATCTTGCCGAGGGTTATGCCAAGCAGTCGCCGTATAATGTGATCGTCTTTGACGGTGCGGTTGCCGAAGTTCCTGCCAACATTCTTGATCAGCTTTCCGAGGGTGGTCGTTTGCTGGTTGTCGTTCGGGCACCTGGCAAGGTTGGTGTTGCGCGTCTTTACGAACGTGAAAACGGGGTCGTTGGGCATCGTGATCTGTTCGATGCCAACATTCCCTATCTTCCCGGGTTCGAACCGGCAGAAAGTTTCGTGTTCTGATATGATTTTGTTTTGCCCGGGGAAAACTCCGGGCAAAATTTTATGTAAACCGGTTCAGCAACCCGATCAGGAAAATAGAGCAGGTAGGCAGGTAAATGGTGCGCGATCTTCGATGCAGCGAACTGGCATCAAGTCTTGAAGGAAACAATCCCCTCGTACTTGTTGATGTGCGCGAAGATTGGGAATTGGAGATTTGCGCAATCGCGGGCGCGATCCATATACCTTTGGGCGAATTGGCGGATCGGGCAGGGGAACTTGCCCCCGAAAAACCGGTTGCACTTCTTTGCCATCATGGCGTTCGCAGTCGCCATGCCGCAATGCTGCTTGAGGATCGCGGATTTAAAGATGTTTTTAATGTTGCTGGCGGTATAGATGTCTGGGCGTTGGAAATCGACCCGGATATGACACGTTACAATTGATAATTTGATGGCGAAAAGGTCGGCATTTTTATTTTTTCTCAAACAAATGCCTCTTTTGTTGGAAAATATTCGTTCCGTCGTTACCATATGCGAAACTGCGCCGGGGTCGGGACTTGGTGTAGGATCTTACAAGGGTAGATAAATGTTAAAACGGTTCTTGCTGACCTGCAGTATTCTGGCCACTGGTGGTATCGTTGCCAATGGGGCCTCTGCAGAGAGCCTTGAAGAAGCTTTGATCAAGGCATATCAAAGCAACCCGACGCTGGAAGCCGGTCGTGCGTCGCTTCGTGCAACGGATGAACAGGTTTCGCAGGCGCTGTCAAACTGGCGCCCGAACGTTTCGCTTTCGGGCGAAGCTGGCTTCCGGGACTTGGATACCGATCAAAATGGTACCGAAACGGACAATAGCCTGACGCCTTATACTGTCGGTGCAGAAGTTGTTCAGCCTCTCTATCGTGGTGGTCGTACCGTTGCTGAAACTGATCGGGCGGAAGCGCGTATCCGTGCGGCACGTGCGGCCCTGCGTTCTTCAGAACAGGATGTGCTGCTGCAGGTTGCAACGGCCTATTTCAACGTTTTGCGTGATACGGCAGTTGTCGAACTTAATCAGAATAACGTCCGCGTTCTTGAACGTCAGCTTGAAGCAACGCGTGACCGTTTCTCGGTTGGTGAAGTGACACGTACCGACGTCTCACAGGCCGAAGCCCGTCTTGCCGGTTCCAAGGCAGACCTGATCTCAGCCCAGGGTAACCTTGCCAATACCCGTGCCCAGTACGAGCGTCTGGTGGGTAACAAGCCTGATAATCTTGAAATTCCGAATCCGCTGTCGGGGCTTCCGACCAGTGTTACGGATGTTCTGGCGATTGCCCAGGATCAGCATCCTGATGTGGTTCAGGCCCAGTATACCGAAGATGCGGCAAAGTCTGACATCCGGCTGAGCGAAGGGTCGCTTTATCCGGAGGTCAATCTGAGTGCCGGTGTGCAGCGCGCTTACGAAGCCTCGCAGGAGGATCTGACCTCGGACAGTGCAGAAATACTCGCACAGGTCACCGTTCCGCTTTATCAGAAAGGTGCGGTTTATTCATCTGTTCGTGCGGCCAAGCAAACAGCCGGTCAGGCCCGGGTTCAGGTTGATGAGGCCCGTCGCGCCGTGATTGAAAATGCGACCAGTTCTTGGGAAACCCTCGTGACGGCACGTGCGAGCATCGAATCCCAGCAGGCGCAGGTATCATCTGCCGAGGTCGCCCTTGATGGTGTGCAGCGCGAAGCTTCTGTTGGTTCGCGTACTGTCCTTGACGTTCTTGATCAGGAACAGGAACTGCTTCAGGCACGTGTGAACCTTGTTGGTTCGCGCCGTGACGCAGCGGTTGCCGAATTCCAGGTCAAGGCGGCGATGGGAGCCTTGAATGCGCAGGTTCTCGGCCTTCCGGTCGAAATTTATGACACTGAATCCAACTATAACAAAGTCAAGGATCAGTGGTGGGGAACGGATTGACCTGATTGCTGACAGGGCCTTTAGGCCCTGTCAGGCCTTGGGGAAGGGTCGGTTCGGTAATGAAATCTAGTGCGGAAGATAAAAAATGAGTGACGGGCAACAAGAACCTTCAATGGAGGACATCCTCCAGTCCATCCGCAAGATTCTTGCTGATGAAGGGGATGATGACAAGAAACAGGCCGCTCCTGAACCAGAACCGATGCCGGAACCAGAGCCCGAACCGGAAATTGAAGAAGAGATCGACGAGCTCGAACTTGATGAAGAGCCCGAAGAACTTGAATTCGATGAAGAACCGGAAGAGCTTGAGCTTGACGAGCCCGAGGAAGAGCTCGAACTCGACGATATGCTCGATTTCGATGAAACCCCGGAAGAAGACGAATTCGAAGAACCTGAACCCGATCTGATGGATGACTTCGACGAACCGGAACCCGAACCGGCAATGCCTACGGTCTACGAGGACGACGAAGATGACGAGCCGCTGATTTCCCGTGCTACCGAAAACACGGCAACCGGAACCATCTCGGATTTGGCGCAAGCCGTTGCAAAGAAACGTGCCGTCGCCCTTGGCCTTAACGCTGGTCATATCACGCTTGAAGACCTTGTGCGCGATATGCTGCGTCCGTTGCTTAAGGAATGGCTTGACGAAAACCTTCCCTATATGATCGAACGCCTTGTGAAAAAGGAAATCGAGCGGATTGTGAACCGCGCCGAAGACCTGTAGGCGAGCCGAAATATGATTTACAGCGGCGCGCCAACGGTGCGCCGCTTTTTCTTTGTACAGTGATAAAACCCGCAGCGGATCAAAAGACCATGTTGGAGAAGACATACAGCCCGGCCGACGTTGAAGGCAGACTTTACGATAAATGGGAAAAATCGGGGGCGTTTGCCGCCGATCCGGCATCAGGTGCAAATCCCTATGTCATCATGATGCCGCCGCCCAACGTAACCGGCAGCCTCCATATGGGGCATGCACTGACCTTTACGCTTCAGGATATTCTGGTGCGCTATAACCGGATGTCGGGCAAGGATACGCTGTGGCAGCCCGGTACCGACCATGCCGGTATCGCGACACAGATGGTCGTTGAACGCCAGCTTGGCGAACAAAACGTGACGCGTCATGACCTTGGCCGCGAAAAGTTCATAGAAAAAGTTTGGGAATGGAAAGAAAAATCCGGCGGCACGATCACCAATCAGCTTCGCCGTCTTGGCGCATCGCCCGATTGGCCACGTGAACGCTTTACCATGGACGATGGTCTGTCGGCTGCTGTTCGCAAGGTATTCGTTACCCTGCACAAACAGGGACTTATTTACCGTGACAAGCGTCTGGTCAACTGGGACCCGAAACTTCTGACCGCGATTTCCGATCTTGAAGTCGTTCAGAAAGAAGTCAAAGGCCATTACTGGCACTTCAAATACCCGATTGAGGGCAAGGAAGGCGAGTTCATCACCGTTGCGACCACGCGTCCGGAAACCATGCTGGGTGATACCGGTGTTGCGGTTCATCCTGATGATGAACGTTACAAGGATCTGATTGGTCAGTACTGCATTCTGCCAATCGTGGGACGCCGCATCAAAATCGTTGCCGATGAATATGCCGATCCTGAAAAGGGATCGGGCGCCGTTAAAATCACCCCAGCGCATGATTTCAACGACTTTGAAGTCGGCAAACGCAATGATCTCGAAAAAATCAACATCATGGATGATCATGCGCGCATCAATGATGACGCGCCGGAAGAATATCGTGGTCTGGATCGGTTCAAGGCACGCGAACTGATCGTTGCCAAAATGGAAGAACTCGGTCTGCTGGAAAAGATCGAAGACACCGTTCACATGGTGCCATATGGTGACCGGTCAAACGTCGTGATCGAGCCGTACCTGACCGATCAGTGGTTCGTGAATGCCGAAGTTCTGGCCAAACCGGCGACCGAGGCAGTTGAAGACGGTCGTATCAAATTTGTGCCCAAAAACTGGGAAAACACCTATTTTGAATGGATGCGCAATATCCAGCCATGGTGCATATCGCGTCAGCTTTGGTGGGGACATCGCATTCCGGCATGGTTCGGTCCGGACGGTGAAATATTTGTCGAGGAAACCGAAGAAGAAGCATTGGCCGCAGCCAAAGCGCATTTCGGCAAGGATGTTGAACTTACCCAGGAAACCGACGTTCTTGATACGTGGTTCTCATCGGCATTATGGCCATTCTCGACCCTTGGCTGGCCGGATAAAACGCCGGAACTTGATAAATATTATCCGGGCGATGTGCTGGTTACCGGTTTTGACATCATCTTCTTCTGGGTTGCCCGCATGATCATGATGGGCATGCATTTCATGGACGGTAAAGTTCCGTTCAAGGATGTCTATATCCATGCGCTGGTCCGTGACGAACATGGTCAGAAGATGTCGAAATCCAAGGGCAACGTAATTGATCCGCTGGAACTGATTGACGAATATGGCTGTGACGCGCTGCGTCTGACCCTGACGGCACTGGCGGCTCAGGGCCGCGATATCAAGCTTGCAGCGTCCCGCGTTGAAGGTTACCGCAACTTCGCGACCAAGCTTTGGAATGCGGCACGTTTCGCTGAAATGAACGAATGCAAACCGGTCGACGGGTTCAATCCTGCCAATGTCAGTTCGACACTGGCGCGCTGGATTGTCGGTAAGACCGCCGAGGCGGCAAAAACCGTTTCATCGGGCATCGAAAGCTATCGTTTCAATGATGCCGCGAACGGTGCTTATCAGTTTGTCTGGGGCACTTTCTGCGACTGGTATCTGGAACTTGCAAAACCGGTCCTTATGGGCCAGGACGAAGACGCCAAAGCCGAAATCCGGGCTGTGACTGCATGGGTTCTGGATCAGATTCTTTTGATCCTGCACCCGATCATGCCCTATATCACCGAAGAACTTTGGGAAAAGTCGGCTGATAATCGTGCGACGCTTCTGATGTCGCAGGCTTATCCGAAATTCGACGATGCACTGATTGACCGTGCCGCCGAAGATGAAATCGATCTTGCCATCCGCCTGATCGGTAATATTCGTGGTGTTCGTTCCGAAATGAACGTACCGCCTGCGGCTGAGGTTCCGATCTATCTGGTCGATGCATCCGATGCAATGAAGGCAGCCGTATCCGCGCAGGAAGCCCAGGTTAAACGTCTGGCACGTGTGGCTGTGGTTGAATTCAAAGGGCAGGGCGATGTTGAAGCCATCGCCAAAGGGGCCATTCAGACCGTCGTTGACGGTGTAACCGTCTTCGTTTCGGTTGCCGATTTCATCGATGTCGTGGCCGAAAAGTCGCGCCTTGAGAAGGAAATCGACGGCAAAACCAAATATATCAAGGGTCAGGAAGGCAAATTGTCGAACGAAAGTTTCGTCAGCCGTGCGCCTGAACATATTGTCGCGACCGAAAAAGCCAAGCTTGAAGAAGCGCGCGATACCCTTGCCAAACTTCAGGAAGCTCACGCCCGCATCGCGGCGATGTAATTCCGGTTGTTGTGATCACGTCAAAGGGCCAGTCCATCGGATTGGCCCTTTTGCGTTTCATTCACTCTGATCTTTGACGAATTTTGAAATTCATCCTCGCCAGAGTTATAGAATCGCATAAATTGGCGACCAACCGTTATCTCGCGATCTGACGCAACTTTATCCCGATGATGGGCCGAACCGTAAAATGCTGATTGAAGAATGCCCTTATATCGAACCGCTTGATGCCTACGGTGCCTTTGCCGGGTTCGCAGACAGTCATTTTCTTGATTCCGGTGACCGGGACCGCTTTGCTTATGTTGTTGCATCGCCGTTGCATAAACTGACTGCCAAGAATGGGCAGGTGAAGCTTGACGGTTTTCCCGTTCCCGGTGATCCCTTCGCGGTTCTTGCCGATCTGATGGAGCGCTATCGCGTGGAAGCCGGTCCGGATTTACCCCCGTTTCAGGGAGGGGCTGTCGGTTATTTCGGTTATGAGCTTGCCCAACAGCTCGAAACGCTTCCCCAAGCTCCGCAGGATTGGCTCAACATGCCCGACATGGCGGTTGGCATCTATGACCTTGTCATCGCATTCGATCAACTTGATCGCCGCATGTGGCTTATTTCGACGGGGATTCCCGAAACATCGCCGACTGCACGGAAAAAACGTGCGGCTGATCGCATCGGGATTATTCGTAAGTACCTTCGGTTTGCACGGCCAATGCTTGAAACGCCCGAAATTCCTCATACGCCAGATATCATGCCGTGGCAGTCGAATTTTGATCGTGTCGGCTACGAAGGTGCCGTGCAGACCGTCGTTGATTACATCCATGCCGGGGATATTTTTCAGGCTAACCTGTCGCAAAGTTTCCGGGCCGAATATGCTTATGATGTCATTCCCAAACGGTTTGACCTTTATCGCCGCCTCAGCCTTGCCAGTCCGGCACCATTCGGGGCCTTCCTGAATTTTGGCGATGTGGCAGTCCTGTCCAATTCGCCCGAGCGGTTTCTGAAGGTCGCGGATGGGCAGGTGGAAACCAGACCGATCAAGGGCACACGCAGGCGCGGGGCCATGCCTGTAGAGGATGCCGAACTCGCACAGGAATTGATGTTATCTGCGAAAGATCGCGCAGAAAATATTATGATTGTTGATCTTCTGCGTAACGATTTATCGAAAGTATGCAAGCCGCATAGCGTAAAGACGCCGCAGATTTGTACGCTTGAGAGTTATGCAAATGTCCATCATTTGGTTTCGACTGTGACCGGGGAATTGCTGGATGGCAAGTCTGCTGTCGATTTGCTAGCAGCCTGTTTCCCGGGCGGTTCGATTACAGGCGCACCAAAAATCCGCGCAATGGAAATCATTACCGAACTTGAAGGATCGACGCGTGGTGCGTATTGCGGAGCAATCGGCTTTATCGGCTTTAATGGCAGCATGGATACCAATATTGCGATCCGAAGCATTTGTGTAAATGGCGGTCGCATGGCGTTCAATGTAGGTGGTGGAATCGTCGCCGATAGCATTCCCGCTGCTGAATATGATGAGACGCTGGTCAAGGCCGCCAAGATATTCGAAGCATTGGGGATCCGGCCCTATGCGGTGTAAGATGGTTGACCTTATGCATTATCATCAACGCACTCATGGACGGATCGGGTTGAAATGATCCTGCTGATCGACAATTACGATTCCTTTGTTTTCAATCTGGCGCGCTATTTCGTGGAGCTTGGACAGAAGGTTGATGTCGTGCGCAATGATCGGATTGATGTTGATGAAGTACGTCGGTTGAATCCCGATGCCATCGTCTTTTCCCCCGGACCATGCGGCCCGGATGAAGCGGGAAACAGTATCGACCTGATTACCAAATTATCCGGCGATTACCCGATGCTGGGGGTCTGCCTGGGGCATCAGTCGATTGCGCGGGCATTTGGTGGCGTCGTAAAGCGCGCAAACCGGCCGGTACATGGCATGACATCGGCAATTGATCACAATGGTTCGGCACTGTTTAACGGTATCAAATCTCCGCTGATGGTAACGCGCTATCACTCTCTGGTTGTTGATCTTCCGCTGGATGGCACTTTGGTTCAGACCGCGACGGGACCGGACGGCGAAATCATGGCTTTTGCACATCGGGATCTGCCGATCTTTGGTGTCCAATTCCATCCCGAAGCCGTCTTGACCGAGCAGGGACATGATTTGTTGTCTAACTTCCTTGCCATTGCCGGTGCGACCGTTCCGCGAAAGGCTGCGTCGTGACGAAAGTCTGGCTTAATGGCAATATCATTGGTCAGACGGATGCGCATATTGCCGTCACGGATCGGGGATTGCTGTTGGGAGATGGTTTTTTTGAAACCATGCGGGCCCATAAAGGCAGGGTTGCCTGGCTTGATCGGCATCTTGATCGTCTGACCAGCCATGCCGAATTAATCGGGCTTGATCCGATATTATTGCCAAATGCCCAAACAATTGCCCAGGCTATCGCATCGCTTTGTATGGAACTCGGTGGGAATGAAGCGGTTATCCGCCTGACCGTTACGCGTGGTAGCGGCCCGCGCGGGTTGTTACCACCCCAGGATTGCCACCCCACGGTTCTGATAACGGCGTCTCCCTTTGCCAAAGCGGCAAAGGATGAGGGATTGATCCTTGCGACGTCAAAACGGGTTCGGCGCAATCCGTGGTCGATTGCAGGCAAGGTCAAAAGCCTTAACTATCTCGACAATATAGCGGCGCGACAGGAAGTCGCCGCTTGTGGCGCGGAAGAGGCACTCGTTCTTTCTGTTGATGGTTCTGTCGCGGAAACAACAATCGCCAACCTGTTCGGGATTCGTGACAACACGTTTTATACTGCACCTGCCAATTGCGGAATTCTTGCCGGGTTGGCACGGAAATTCGTCATTGATTGGTGTCGAGATCAGGCGGTTGCCGTCCACGAGGCGTCTATCGATCTGAAAGACCTGCTGTCAATGGATTTGGTTTTTGTCTGTAACGCATTGCAGGGAATAAGGTTTGTTCGCTCGATTGATGGCGTTGCTTTTGACTTTGATCAGGCGAAACACGATCACGCTATGCAATTGGTGAGTGATTTTGAAAAATCACTATGCCTTGGTATAGATGTTTAACTAAAATTAACTTCAATCGGGCATTTTCGTTTCCCACGCCTTTTGACGGGAATGCACATGACCGCGTCTTCAACAAAATCGGAACTGACCTTAGCAAGGTTCGTTGAAAACCTGCGCAAACACGGGGCCAATGGCAAGCGGTCGATTGTTGCAATTTTGAATATCCCCGTATCCTTGCGCCTTGAACCGCAGGATTATCAGGATATTTCGCGTGATGCATTTCATCATCTGCCTGAAAAGACCCAAGAATATCGTCTTGAAAACGGTATGGTCGCTTTTATTCGTCCATCCAAATCGTTTGGTGAAACCGATACGTTTTTGACCAGTGTGACCGAAACGCTCAAGGACGTTATCCATCGACAGGGTTTGGGCGACATCCCGCAAAAGCTTTGGAACGAATTTTCCTGGCCAGAAGACCGCAAGGCAATGTTTGGTTTGTTGGGGCTTCCTGAAGAAAACCATTTTCCAAACGAAAGCCTGCAACGCTTTGATATGGCCGAAATGCTGCGTTCTGCCATCACTGATGAAGCGGTTTTCGATTCCTGTCGCCGTCAGGCTATTCTGGAATTTCACGACAGCCGTCGCGAAATCCTTGGCCATGAACTTTATTGTTCGCTGGATTATCTGCGTCACCACCATCTTGCCAGTTTCCTTCTGGAAGGCCCGGGCGAGGTTGAAATCCTGTCGCGCGTGCTTGATGAGAAGGTGATGGATGTCACCAAAAGTCTGGCCCCTCAAATGCTGCCGGATACCTTGCATCTGAATATGATGGTGCAAACGGTATTCAGTGATCGCTTTGCCGAGTTTCTGGGCTCGGAAGACAGTCGTTTTGCTGAAAATCTGGCGATTGAAATCTCGCTTGAAAATGCGATTTCAGATTGGTGGGAATTCGAAGATGCCTGCAATCTGCTGCATTCTGCTGGCGTGCGTGTGGGGCTTGATCGTATCACCTTGCCATCGCTTGAATTCCTGTCGCCTCAAAAGATCAATGTCGATTTCGTCAAGGTGATCTGGGATCAGAACATTATCGGCTCCAAACGGGCTGACGCGACAGACAGGCTTCGCGAATTTGCTTCTGTTTTTGCCGACCGCAACCTGATTCTGACCCGGTGTGACAGTCGCACGGCACTGCGCATGGGCCGAAGCCTTGGTGTGGATGCGTTTCAGGGAAGCTACATCGACGCGCTTTTGGGTAAATACCTGCATAAGGAATGTAAATCGCGTAATACCACTTCGGATCGTAAATGTGCTGTATGTCAGTGGGCACCGCGCGAATTACGCAAAAATGGTTGCGAATTTCATTTCAGGGCTGGGAAAATTCTGGCCGAGATTTGACCTTGTCGCCCTACTACCCGGCAACACAGTGTTTCCACTGACACCCTGTATAGGGGGTTTGACAACAATCTTTCCATTTTCTAAAGTGAACAAGCCTGATCATGGTGGTCAGGCATGTCGTTGAAACACGGCGCTTATTCTCAGGGCAGGGTGAAATTCCTGACCGGCGGTAATCCTGATTTCAGGGAAGCCCGCGAGCGCCTGCCAAAGCAATTTGGCAGGGTCAGCAGATCCGGTGAGATTCCGGAGCCGACGGTAACAGTCCGGATGGGAGAGGATAAAGCGTGGCGGATAACGGGGGAACCTGTTGTCGTCAGCCTATGACTGGCGTGCGGCTTTGTCGTGCGTGCAGGCCTTTCTTTTGATGCCTTGATTCGTAAGCTCCTTAAACGGAGAACCGTTATGAATCAGAGTGTTCATCAGGAACCGGAACTTTCGATATTTGGCGATCCGATTGCACGTATGGAACGTGCACTTTCGGATTTGCGCAATGGCAAGGGGGTTCTGGTTGTCGATGATGAAGATCGCGAAAATGAAGGCGATCTTATTTTTTCCGCAGAAAATCTGACCAATGAACAGATGGCGATGCTGATCCGCGATTGCAGCGGCATTGTCTGCCTGTGTCTGACCGATGAAATGGCAACTGCACTTGATTTACCGCCGATGGTTGCAAACAACACGTCGAGCATGGGAACCGGTTTTACCGTTTCCATCGAGGCAAAGGTTGGCGTGACCACCGGTGTTTCCGCTGCTGATCGCGTGACCACGGTCAAAACCGCAATTGCCGATGGAGCAAAGCCGGATGACCTTGCCCGTCCGGGGCATGTATTCCCGTTACGTGCGCGTGCAGGGGGGGTTCTGGAACGCCGCGGTCATACCGAAGGAACGGTTGATCTGATGCGTCTGGCGGGCTTTAAACCGGCAGGTGTTCTTTGCGAAGTCACCAATCCGGACGGCACAATGGCGCGTTTACCGGAACTGATTGCCTACGCACAGCAGCACGACATTGTTGTGATCAGCATCGAAGATATCGTTGCCTATCGCGGCGTTTTACAGCTTGCAGCGGAATAAATATGTCAGACAGGGACCGTCTGGGGGTGAGAGTTTAATCTGACTTTGCGCTTCTTGGGCCCTTGGCGAGCGAGTAGCCCGACAAATTTGCGCACTTGGCAAGGCTTGCTTTATGCTTTGCTCAAGCTGAAAGGCAGCAGAGTTTTTCTGCTGCCTTTTGCGTTCGATGACTTTGTCTCGCCGGGCCGCGAACGATCCTTGATCAGTCGTCGATCATGCACCAGACCGGGGTGTGATCCGATGCCTTTTCCTTGGCGCGCGGGTCGCGATCAATATCCGATGCGCTGAGCCGGTCGGCTGCGGCCGGAGTCAACAGCAGGTGATCAATGCGAAGCCCGTTATCCTTGTTCCACGCCCCCGCACGGTAATCCCACCAGCTATATTGGTGGCCCTGCGGATTGAAGGTCCGGAATGCGTCGGTGTAGCCCATATTCATCATGGTTCGCAGTTTTTTGCGTTCCACGGTCGAACATAGAACGGTTTCGTGCAGCTTGATCGGGTCGTAAACATCCGAGTCATCCGGCGCGATGTTGTAGTCACCGCCCATAACGGCGGCGTCGCCACTTTCACGGATTTTCTCAAAACGCTTGATCAGGCGATCCAGGAAGTTCAGCTTATATTCGAATTTCTCCGATCCGACCTCGCTTCCCATCGGGACGTAGATCGATGCCACACGAATCGGACGATTTCCCGATATAGTGGCTTCGATATAGCGTGCCTGTTCGTCGTTGTCATTGCCCGGCAGGCCGCGTTCGACATCTTCAATCGGGAATTTTGACAGGATCGCCACCCCATTATAGGTCTTCTGGCCGTGCAGGGCGATGTTATAGCCAAGATCCTCGATTTCCATGGCTGGGAAGCCGTCATCGACAGTTTTGGTTTCCTGAAGCAGGACAACATCGGGCTTTGCGTCGCCAAGCCATTCAAGGATATTGGGCAGGCGAGCCTTGATCGAGTTGACGTTCCAGGTGGCGATTTTCATGCGGGCCTCGATGTTCAGGATGAATTTTGCGGCTTTATGCACAGACATAACAGCATTATGTCCAAACAAAAACGGGGTCCGTGAAACACGAACCCCGTTTTATAAATCGTTTTTCCGATGCGGATCAAACTGAGAAACTGGATCCGCAACCGCAAGATGATGTTGCGTTTGGATTATTCACACGAAACGCAGCACCAACCAATTCGCGGACAAAATCGATTTCCGCACCACCGAGAAGATCGAGCGATACGTCATCAATCACCATTTTCGCGCCGTGATTTTCGAAAATGTGGTCTTCATCGGTCTTGTCGGAATCGAGCGAGAATTCATACTGAAAACCGCTACACCCGCCACCGGAAACCTGAAGACGCAACATCAGGCCCGACTTGCCATCGCTAGCAATCAGTTCCTGAATACGTTTTGCGGCACTTTCGGTCATCTGGACCTGCCGGGCAGTTTCCGTCATTCGACACTCCTTGATTGTGCTATCCCGAAATATTCCAGTTACTGGATATTCACGGGCAACCCAACGGGTATATTGACGATCATGGTGGCAACTTTAACACAGCCTGATCGCGTTCCTTAAGGGTCTATTTAGCGTGCATGGCAGAAATGTCAAAACCTGAGAGCACGGCAACCAAGCGGTTGCTTGCGTTTTGATGCGAAATGTCCCAAAACAGCCACATCAAAATGGTTGTGATAGACCATGAACGAAATTTGCAAAGACCAAAAGTGATGAATGTTTTCAGCCTGTTGAAAAGCGACATCGAGAACCAGATTCTCGCCCTTGAAAAAGACGGCGTTCTGCCCGCTGGCAGCGATACCGCACGTATCACGGTCGAACCGCCGCGCGATGCCGCGCATGGCGATGCCGCGACCAATGCCGCGATGCTGCTTTCCAAGGCTGCGGGGATGAAGCCACGTGATCTGGCAGAAAAACTTGCTGAAAAACTCAGCACGCTAGATCATATCGAACAGGTCGAGATCGCCGGGCCCGGTTTCATCAATCTGCGAATGGCCGATGATTTCTGGTTGTCGCAGATCACCGAAGTGCTTGAAAACGGCAAGACCTATGGCAACAGCAATCTTGGTGCAAACACCAAGATGAATGTCGAATATGTATCGGCCAATCCGACCGGCCCGATGCATGTCGGCCATTGCCGCGGGGCGGTTGTCGGTGATGTTCTGGCAAATCTGCTGGCCAAGGCCGGTTACGACGTGACCAAGGAATATTACATCAACGATGCCGGTGCGCAGGTCGATGTTCTGGCGCGATCCCTGCATCTGCGTTACCGCGAAGCACTTGGCGAAACCATCGATGAAATTCCGGCTGGTCTTTATCCGGGCGATTATCTGGTGGCACCGGGCAAAAAGCTTGCGGCGCGTGACGGCAACAAATGGGTCGAAGCCCCCGAGGAAAATTGGCTGGAAGAGTTCCGAGGTTTTGCCATTGTCGAGATGATGGCATTGATCAAGGAAGACTTGCGTCTTCTGGGCGTTGATCACGACGTCTTTACGTCTGAAGCCGGACTTGTTGCCGCAGGCAAGGTGCAGGCCGCGTTCGAGCATCTGGAGAAAAAGGGCGACATTTATGTCGGCGTTCTGGAACCGCCAAAAGGCAAAACGCCCGATGATTGGGAACCGCGCCCGCAGACGCTGTTCCGGGCGACTGAATTTGGTGATGATGTTGACCGCCCTCTGAAAAAGTCGGATGGCAGTTGGACCTATTTTGCGTCCGATATTGCCTATCACTTTGACAAATACGAACGTGGTTTCAACCACATGATCGATATTTTCGGTGCTGATCATGGCGGTTACGTCAAACGTATGAAAGCCGCGACCAAGGCGATTACGGGCGGCGAGGGCGACCTTGATGTCAAGCTTTGCCAATTGGTCAGCCTATTTGACAATGGTGAGCCGGTTAAAATGTCCAAACGTGCCGGAACGTTCGTGACCCTGCGTGATGTGGTTGAACGCGTTGGTAAGGATGTCGTGCGGTTCATCATGTTGACGCGCAAGAACGACGCGACGCTTGATTTTGACTTTGCCAAAGTGACCGAACAGTCCAAAGACAACCCGGTATTTTACGTTCAATACGCCCATGCCCGCGTTAATTCGGTATTCCGTCAGGCGCGCGAAGCGTTCCCTAATCAGGATTTCTCGGATGCGGCACTGGTCGGGGCCGATCTATCGGCTTTGGTGTCGGAAGATGAAAAGATGCTGGTGCGTCGGATGGCTGAATGGCCGCGCATTGTTGAACAGGCCGCCGTTGCACATGAGCCACATCGTATCGCATTCTTCCTGAGCGAAATTGCTGCCGAATTCCACGCCTTGTGGAACAAGGGGCGTGACAATACCGCATTGCGTTTCATCGTTGCCGATGATCTGGCGGTGACGCAGGCGCGCCTTGCCATGATCCGTGCTGCCGCATTGGTTATTGCGTCCGGTCTTGATGTCTTGGGCGTTGCCCCGCTCGAGGAGATGTAATCACGATGAACGAAGAACAGGGTTTCGGCCTTAGAGCGGAGCAGCGTTATCAAGGGGCTGGCAAAAAAGCCCTAGGCGGCGGCTTGGCGAAAGGGGTGGGAACCATCGTTCTTGGTCTTGTGATTATTGGTGGTGGTCTGGGCGGGGCCGGTTACTGGTTATATAATCAGGGGCAGCCAGCACAGGAAGAAGGCAAATTGCCAATCCTTTTGCCAGATCCACTGCCGATCAAGTTGCGACCGGATGATCCCGGCGGAATGGAAGTTCCCCACCGGGATACAACGATTTATGAACAGCTTGATAGTAACCAGCCCGAGGATCAGGTGGTTCTTCAGGAACTGCCTGATATGCCAAAGGTGCCCGATGTCATACCATCCCCCGATAATACGGGAGAACCAGCGGTGATCGAACAGACACCGGAGGCCGAGATTGTCGCAAATGCAGCGCAGATCGGTTCGGGCAAAGATGTAAATGCGTCTGCGAAAACTCCAGCTGAAACAGCAATTGCCGCACCAAGCGATGCAGAAAAAGCAATCGCTGTTGCCAAGGTCAAGGAACAGGCCGCAGCACCGGCTGCCACCAACGCCAGCGGCGTATCGGAGAAAGACTTCCGCATTCAGTTGGCGTCAGTTCGCGATACGTCGGGGGCCGAAGCGGAATGGAAAAGATTGTCTTCTAAAAACAAGGACTTGCTTGGTAGTCTTCAGATGTATCTGAAACGTGCAGACCTTGGTGAAAAGGGTGTGTTCTATCGTTTGCAAGCCGGTCCTTTGCCGGACGCTGCTGCGGCTGAAACGCTTTGTGGCAACTTGAAACAACGCAATGTGGGGTGTCTGATTGTCCGGCCTTGAGGTAAGAAAACCGCGTGCCTGTATTCTGGGTGTTGAAGGTACAGAACTAAGCAATTGGGAAAAGGGCTTCTTTCGTGAAGCTGATCCCTATGGCTTTATCCTGTTTGCCCGTAATGTCACGGATCTGAAGCATGTCAAGGCGTTGAACAATCAACTGCGCGAAGTTGTTGGCAATATCAATGTGCCGATTTTTGTTGATCAGGAAGGTGGGCGCGTCATGCGCCTCAAGCCGCCGCACTGGCGCAAAATCCCTGCGGCTGGTGTGTTTGGTCAATTGTTTGAAACAGCACCTGAAAATGCCCGCGAAGCCGCATATATCAATGCGCGCCTGATGGCGGCAGATTTGCGTGATGCGGGGTTTAACATCACCTGTGCGCCGGTACTTGATATCCGATTCCCTGGTATGAGCGACGTGGTTGGCGACCGTTCCTATGGTTCGACGGTGGAACAGATTGTGCCATTGGCAAGTGCGGTTGCCGCCGGGTTGCTGGACGGCGGGATCGCACCGGTCATCAAACATATTCCAGGTCACGGGCGTGCATCGGTCGACAGTCACAAGGATTTGCCGATCGTGACCGCGTCGCGCGAAGAACTGAGTCGCCTTGATTTCGAACCGTTCCGTCAGATGAAGGATGTGGTTGCAGCGATGTCGGCCCATTTGCTGTTTACCGCGATTGATGATCAACGGCCGGGAACCGTATCGGCCAAGGTCATTTCCGAAATTGTCCGCGGTGATATCGGGTTTGAAAACCTTCTGATCAGTGATGATCTATCAATGGAAGCGCTTGGTGGATCGATTGCCAGTCGGACTCACGAATGCCTTGCCGCCGGGTGCGACATTGCCCTTCATTGCAATGGCAAGCGCACGGAAATGGAGGAAGTCGTATCCATGGCCCCGAAACTTGCCGGTGAGGCGCTGACACGTTCGCAATTGCTGAGCAATCAGATCGCAGGTTTTAATATTACACAGCCACCCTCGGCGCAGATTGCCGATTGGCAGGCCCGACTGGCTGAATTGCTATCACCGGTCTGGTCGGCTGGCGAGCAGGCGTAAGGGAAGCTGAATAGGTGAACGACATTATCGAGATTATCATTTCCGCGTCTACGTGGGTGTTGCCGGTATTGCTGGCGGTGACTTTGCACGAAGCCGCGCACGGCTTTGCAGCCAAGCTGTTCGGGGATGATACAGCGCAACGCGCCGGGCGGCTTAGCCTGAACCCGATCCGCCATATTGATCCGGTGGGGACTATTCTGATTCCCGGTTTGCTGTTGCTGACCGGTGCGCCGTTCCTGTTTGGTTATGCCAAGCCGGTCCCGGTCGCGTTCCATCGTTTGCATCCGCAACGTCTTGGTGTAATCGGGGTGGCGGTTGCCGGGCCCGCAACCAATGTCGCATTGGCAATTGCATCAATTCTATTACTGGTTGGGTTGCCGTCATTTTCGCCGGCGGTCAATGACTGGCTGGCAACGACGTTACAGCAGTCGATCTGGCTGAACTGCATTCTGGCGGTGTTTAACATGCTGCCAATTCCGCCATTGGATGGTGGGCGGGTTCTGACGGCGATATCGCCAATGCCAATTGCGCGGGTCTTGGCGCGCATGGAAAAAACCGGCATGATCCTTCTGATTGCGCTGATCTTCCTGTTGCCCTACGTCACGGGGCTTCTTGGCGTTAATCTGCCGATATTCCACTGGCTGGTGATTGAGCCTGCATCTGCACTTGTTGATTTTCTGGCCGGTATTTTCGCCTGATATGAGGCGGACGGTCCGGGGGGATTATGGCCAAACAGTTCGAACTCGATATTCCGGACGAGGTATTTGACAAGGCACCCGTTGATGATGGGCCAAGTCTTGCTGAACGCCTTATGCTGGATCTGGACGGGTTTGAAGGGCCGCTTGACCTTTTGCTGGAGCTGGCACGCGACCAGAAAGTCGACATCATCAGGATTTCGATCCTGGAGCTTGCCGAGCAGTATCTGACTTTCATTAATACCGCGCGTGAATTGCGATTGGAACTGGCGGCCGATTATCTGGTGATGGCGGCGTGGCTGGCTTATCTGAAATCTCGGTTGTTGCTACCAAAGCAGGAGTCCGACGAGGAAGAGCTCAGTGCAGAGGAAATGGCAGAGCTTCTGGCCTTCCAGCTGAAGCGGCTGGAAGCGATGAAAGCTGCCGGTGAGAAACTGCTGGAGCGGCCCAACCTCGGGCGTGATTTCTTTGGCCGGGGTGATCCGGAGGAAGTCCGGGTCACGACGGCGTCGGTTTATGATGCGTCGCTTTATGACCTGTTGAAAGCCTATGCGCAGATCATGCTGACATCTGAATCCAAGACATTGGAGATTGAGGCATTCGATCTTTATGCGATGGACGATGCAATCCGGAGGTTGCGCGATCTGTTCGGGCGACGGGTTGTACCGACATGGACAAAGCTTCTGGAATTCATGCCACATGGTCTTGGCACGCCTTTGAAGGCACGGTCGGCACTGGCTGCGCATTTTGTTGCCAGCCTTGAAATGTGCCGCGATGGCGAATTGGAAATCTCGCAAGAGCAGGTGTTTGGCCCGATCATGCTAAGGTCACCGCAAAAAAGACGCGATCCTGAATTGGACATCACATCCGGGGATTACAGCGATATGGACAAGCTAAGAGCCAAATCCGGGGCAGGGATGGATAATAATGGTGAATGAGACAGTAACCGACCCGCAGTTTGAAATCGATGGTATCGAACACGGTCCTCAAATCGACTTTCAGCACCTTCGAATTGTTGAAGCTGTGCTGTTTGCGTCTGCGGAACCGGTCAGTGAACGGGTTCTTGCTGCGCGTTTGCCCGAAGGTTCAGATGTTTCCCTTTTGCTTGAAGAACTGCAGGCAAACTATTCAGAGCGTGGGATAAATCTGAATCGTGTAGGTGAAAAATGGGCATTTCGCACTGCGGCTGATTTGGCAGGTGATCTTCATATCGAGGTCGAAAAAGCAAAGAAAATGACGCGTGCAACGCTCGAAACGCTGGCGATCATTGCCTATCACGAGCCGGTTACACGTTCCGAAATTGAAGAAATTCGTGGTGTGGCTCTGTCCAAGGGGACGCTTGATATTCTGCTGGAAGCGAAATGGATCCGTCCGAAGGGGCGCAAACGTGTGCCGGGCCGTCCGGTTCTTTGGGCGACGACGGATGATTTTCTGGATCATTTCGGGCTTGAACATCGTGACGATCTGCCGGGACTTGCCGATTTGAAGGCCGCTGGATTGCTTGATAGCCGTCCTGGCATGGGCCGATACGGTGCTAGTTCCGACGAGGAAGCATTGCCCGATCTGGTTGATGATGGCGAAGTTACCGATGCTGTTGTCGAAGAAGCTCTTACGACCCGTAATCTGGCCGATCTTGATGAAACCATCTACAGCGATAATCCCAATCTGGAAGAAGAATACGACGCGGAGAACCGTTAAATCGGACCCATTCACATCTTTTATCATGCTTCTTTGATCCAGCTTCTTGCATGCGCTGTTGGGTAGGATTAAATCTGGGAAAGATTTTGCAACTTAATTGCAGGGTTTCCCGGCAAAAGAATAAAGAGAGATCTGATGCCCGACGGCTTGAGAATGTCCAATGTCAGCCATGATTTCGGTAGTACCAAGGTTCTCAAAGACATAAGCTTTGACGTTGCGCCCGGCGAACTGGTTTGCCTTTTGGGGCCCTCGGGATGTGGCAAGACTACTGCATTGCGTATTGCCGCAGGGCTTGAAAAGCTTCAGCAAGGCAGCGTTTCCATTAATGATCAGCTTGTAGCGCGGCCCGGGGAATATCTTGAACCCGAAAAACGCGGTGTCGGTATGGTGTTTCAGGATTACGCCCTGTTTCCGCATCTGAGCGTTGCCAAGAATATCGGGTTCGGTCTGCGTTCATCAAATGAGATTGAACGCAAGGAAGCGGTCCAACGTGCGCTTCGGCAGGTCGGTATGGCAGATTATTACAATGCCTATCCCCACGAATTATCCGGCGGGCAGCAACAGCGGATTGCACTTGCCCGAGCTCTGGCGCCAACACCGCGCGTGATGCTGCTAGACGAGCCGTTTTCGGGGCTTGATGTCGCACGCCGGGCCGAACTTCGTGATACCACGCTGCATGTTTTGAAAAATGCCGGGATCGCAACCATCATGGTGACCCATGATCCGGAAGAAGCGATGTATATGGCGGATCGGATTATCATCATGAATGAAGGGCAGGTGATGCAGGATGGCACCCCAGAAGACCTTTATTTCAATCCGCAAAATCGTTTTGTTGCATCTTTCTTTGGCGAGGTTAACCGTTTCCCCGGAACTGTGCAGGGTGGGATTGTGACGACGCCGCTTGGTGATGTGGCGCAGGGTGATCTTGATGACGGAACACCGGTTGAAGTTCTGGTGCGCCCGGAAGGATTGCAGATTGCCGATGCCATGAATGGACATGATATTCTGGCGCGGGTCGATGCTGTGCGGTCACTTGGTGAAATCAGTCTGATGCATTTATCGCTTCATGCGGGCGGGCATGTCCATGCGCGCGTGCCACGCAGACTTTCGTCAGTAAATCAGGGGTCGGTCGCTATTACGCTTGATCCTGACATGACCTTTGTGTTTCCTATGAATTAGGCCAATTTCAACGCGAAACAGGTCCGATGAGACTAAGAAACAAACATACAGGTTCGTAGCGGTGCACGGTATATTCACAATCGTTGCATTGCACAGTGGGGGGCTTTCTGCCATTATCCGGGCATTCTCGCCGGATGGCAGATTGGATCTTTGGAGATAGAAGTTATGGGTATTGGCGTTTGGCAAATCGTTCTGATTCTGGCGATTGTCCTGATCATCTTTGGTGCCGGCAAACTGCCGAAAGTCATGGGTGACATGGGTAAAGGGATCAAGAGCTTCAAAGCAGGCATAAACGAAAAAGACGAAGACAGTGCTGCTTCGGCCAAAACCATCGAAAACAACACGTCTGCTTCGGTTTCTGCTGAAAGCAAAGACAAGGATTCCGTGAAATCCTGATCGTCTGTCGGATTTCCTTCAGATAGGCGTGTTCCATGTTTGATATCGGCTGGACCGAAATGGCACTTGTGGCCGTCGTCGCGTTGTTCGTCGTCGGCCCCAAGGACTTGCCCCATGTGCTTTACAAGCTTGCCGGGTACTGGAAAAAAGTGCGCGGTATGGCGCGCGAATTTCAGGGCGGTATCGATAATCTGATTCGTGAAGCCGAACTTGATGATCTGCGCAAGCAGGTCACCGATGCACGTTCGAGCACATCAGACTTCATCGAAAACAAGATTGCCGAGCCGAAAACCAAGCCAAAACAGGCAAAACCGGCAGATAAAACTGCCGAAAGCGAAACCGACAGCAAATCGGAAACCAAAACCACAGCACCGAAGACCGATGCCGCGGCATCGGCAAAACCTGCTGCTGCGGATAAGAAGACTGATCATCCGGAGAGCCAGGCGTGAACATGCAGTCGGATGACAAGCAGATGCCGATCATGGAGCATCTGATCGAGCTTCGGAACCGTCTGACATGGGCGGTTCTGGCACTCTTTATCACTTTCGGTATTTGTTATTATTTCGTCGAAGATATTTACGGGTTCCTCGTAAAGCCCCTTGCTGACGTCATGGGGCCGGACCGGCGCATGATCTATACCGCATTGACCGAGGTGTTCTTCACCTATGTGAAGGTCTCGTTCTTTGCGGCCTGTTTTGTTTCCGCACCGGTCTTTCTTGGCCAGTTATGGGCCTTTGTCGCGCCGGGACTATACAAGAATGAACGTTCGGCATTCATGCCGTTCCTGTTTGCGACGCCGATCCTGTTCCTTGCGGGCGGGGCACTGGTTTACTACCTGATCATGCCGCTGGCGTGGAAATTCTTCCTTAGTTTCGAAAGTGCAGGCGGGGCATCGGGACTTGCCATTCAGCTTGAAGCCAAGGTCGGCGAATATCTTGCGCTGGTGATGAAGCTTATTTTTGCGTTTGGCCTGTGTTTCCAACTGCCGGTATTGCTGACACTAATGGCGCGCGCTGGTATCGTAACCGCATCTTCGCTTGCCAAGCGGCGCAAATATGCGGTTGTGATCGCCTTTGTGTTTGCCGCAGTGCTGACGCCGCCGGATCTGATTTCGCAGGTTGGCCTGGCAATCCCCATCATCATTCTTTATGAAATTTCGATCCTGATGGCGCGGATGTCGGAACGTAAACGTGCCAAGCGCGAAGCGGAAGAAGATGCCGAGCTTGACGATGACGATGAGGATACCGATCACAATAAAGACGACGTCGATACCCAGAGTTCGGCTGCGGCAGCTGCTGATTACGGGGACGATGATGGCAAAGCAGATGACAAGACCGATTTCAAAGCGCTTGCAGGTTCTGCGCCAAAATCTGATACGCCTTCGTCATCCCGATCTTTGGGATCCGCGAAAGGCGACGATGACGAGGATGATTTCAACAGCGCGCGCTGATTGAATTGTCCGGTTCTCGAATGACCGATCTGACGGGGTGGACCAAGCGTCCACCCCATCGTATAAAAGCCCGAATAATTGCCCGCATAGCTGAATAACAAGGTGCCGTTTCATGCACGACATTAAATGGATTCGTGACAACCCCGAGGCCTTTGACGCGGCGATGACCGCGCGCAAGGTCGAAATGACCGCCCAGCGTCTGATCGATATCGATGCAGACCGTCGTCGCCTGATGACTGAACATCAGGAAATGCTGGCGCGCCGCAAATCCATTTCCGGTGAAATTGGCAAATTGCGCCAGAGTGGCGGCGATGCTGACGAACTGATGGCCGAGATGGGTAAACTCAAAGACCGGATCAAGGATGCCGAAGACGGGCAGGCCGGTTTAAACGAGCAGCTTGATCTTTTGCTGTCGTCGCTTCCGAACGTTATCGATGAGGAAGTTCCGGCAGGCGAAAGCGAAGAAGACAATGTTGAAGTTCGCAAATGGGGAATTCCCGGCGAATTTGACTTCAAGCCGCTTGAACATTTCGAGATCGGCGACAAGCTTGGCATGATGGATTTCGAAACTGCGGCTAAACTTTCGGGTTCGCGTTTTGTTATTTTGCGTGGTGGCTTGGCAAAGCTTGAACGGGCATTGGGTCAGTTCATGCTGGACCTGCATGTAAACGAGCATGGTTATGAAGAAACCATCACGCCGATGCTGGTACGCGATGATGCGATGTTTGGCACCGGTCAGTTACCGAAGTTTGCCGAAGATTCGTTCAGAACCACCAATGACATGTGGCTGATCCCGACGTCGGAAGTGACGCTTACCAATCAGGTCGCGGGCGAGATTATCGACGAAGCCGCATTGCCGCTGCGCTATACCGCATTGACCCAGTGTTTCCGCTCGGAAGCCGGTTCGGCCGGGCGTGATACGCGCGGCATGATCCGCCAGCATCAGTTTTCAAAGGTTGAAATGGTGTCGGTTGTGGCCGCCGAAAAATCGAACGAGGAACTTGATCGAAAAACCCGCTGTGCGGAGACCGTTCTTGAACGTCTCGGTCTTCCCTACAGGACGGTGGTTCTGTGTTCAGGCGATATAGGTTTTGCCGCGCGCAAAACATTTGATATTGAAGTCTGGCTTCCGGGGCAGGGTAAATATCGTGAAATTTCATCCTGTTCTAACACCGGTGATTTCCAGGCACGGCGCATGAATGCGCGTTATCGTGCCGCTGGCGACAAGAAAACCAGTTTTGTTCATACCCTGAATGGATCGGGGCTTGCTGTTGGGCGTTGCCTGATTGCGGTGATGGAAAACTATCAGCAGGCAGATGGTTCAATTCGTGTGCCGGATGCATTGAAGCCCTATATGGGCGGTGTCGAGGTGATTTCACCGCGCGGATAGGGGGCGATATGGTCGATCTGAAAAATGCCCGCATCCTGATCAGCAACGATGACGGGATTGATGCGCCGGGGATTCGGCTTTTGGAAAAGCTTGCCTGTTCGCTTTCCGATGATGTTTGGGTTGTCGCACCGACGACCGAGAAAAGCGGGGCTGGGCATTCGCTTACCCTGCGCCATCCGTTGCGGATCCGCAAACGTGACGAGCGACATTTTTCTGTCGACGGAACGCCAACCGATTGTGTTCTGCTGGCTCTTCAGCAAATCATGCGTGACAGTCCGCCCGATATTGTTCTTTCGGGGATCAACCGGGGTGGCAACCTTGGCGAGGATGTGACCTATTCCGGTACGGTTGCGGCCGCGATGGAAGCAACGTTGCTGAATGTGCCTGCAATTGCCTTTTCCCAGTTTTTTTCCGGCAATCTGATCGACTGGTCGGTTGCGGAAAAGCACCTTTTACCGGTTGCGGAAACCCTTATTCACACGACTTGGCCACGTGGCGTTCTGATTAACGTCAATTTCCCGGAAGCCGAACGTGACGGCGGTGCCCGGATCGAAGTTTCCCGGCAGGGGCAGCGCAAGATTGGCGATCATATTGCCGAACGCCTTGATCCGCGCGGAGAGCCTTATTATTGGATCGGTGCGATCAAGTCGGAATTGCCCAAGGATGAAAATGCGGACTTGCGGGTCATTGAGAGGGGCGATATTTCGGTAACTCCGATCAGTCTCGATTTCACGCATTACGAGACGCACGCAAAACTGACGAAGGCATTTCCGTGAACGAGCCTGTCATTGCCCGAGAAGCTGAAATCGAACATCTGCTTGCGATCCTGCGCAATGACGGGATCCATGACGAGGACGTTTTACGTGCGCTGGCCAGCATCCCGCGCGAAATTTTCGTCGCCGAGCCGTTTGTTAGCCGGGCATGGGAAAATGTCGCCCTTCCGATCAGCAAGGGCCAGACGATTTCACAGCCCTATATCGTCGCCCTGATGACGCAGGCGCTTGAGCTGAATGACCGGATGAAGGTGCTTGAGGTCGGTACCGGGTCGGGCTATCAGGCCGCTATCCTCGCCAAGCTGGCACGCCGGGTTTACACGCTTGAACGGCACAAGCCGCTTCTGCGTGAGGCGGAAGACAAATTCCGCGAATTGGGGTTGCATACGATTTCGACCCTGCATGGTGATGGCGGGCTTGGCTGGAAGGCGCAGGCACCGTTTGATCGTATTATCGTGACTGCGGCAGCACAAGATGTACCGCCGGTGCTGGTCGATCAGTTGGCGATTGGCGGGATCATGGTCGTGCCGGTGGGCGAGGTATCCCACACGCAACTGCTTTTGCGGGTTTTGCGGACCCCCACCGGGATTGATGTAACCGAACTGATGCCGGTACGTTTCGTTCCGATGTTGCCGGGTACCGAAGAATTCTGAGCCGATTGCTGCATCTGATTACGGATTGTTAACGGCTGATCGCAGACAATGTTTTCTATGATGGAAAATAGTGTCAAACAGGCAGTTCGAAGAATACGGACGCTGGCGCTTGTCTGTGGGACAACCGCAGCGCTTGGCGGCTGTTTGCTTAATTCCGTCCCTGTGCCAGTAGTTTACGGCGAAGGTGCGACTTACAGCCCCTATAGCATGCCAAATCTCAAAAATGGTGAGCGGGTTATTACGGTCGAACCGGGTGATACTGTTTCGGGGCTTGCCAACCGGTATCGCAGCGATTTTGGCCGTTTTACCGAGCGAAACAAATTGGCGAAGCCTTATGTGATCTATCCGGGACAGCGGCTTGTGCTGCCGCCTTGGGATCCGTCTTATGACAGTAACAGCCAGACTGCAATTGCAAGCCGGTCATCATCGACGACACCAAGTTCAACAAGCTCCGCGCCGCGTAAGACCGTCACCATCGGCGGCAAGCGCGAAGTTGTCAGTGTGCCGCTTGGTACATCTGAAACGGCGGCCGTACCCGAACGCTCGTCAACGGTTCAAACCGCGCGTATTAGTCCGAATAACGGCGGCAGCATCCCGACGCCTGGCCTGAAGCCACAGGATTTCGCCGCGCGCGCCGAACAGCGTTACGCATCTGCCAATAGCTGGAATAACGATACCCGCCAGATGCCCGAAGCAACACCGGTTGCGGGGCAAGGCAGTGCAGTTCGTAAGAATGTCGTTATTGCCGAACCCGACAATCGCAAGGGCTTTGTCTGGCCGGTTCGCGGTGACATTGTTCTTAAATACGGTGCCAGCACGGGCGGTCTTTACAATGACGGAATCAACATCAAGGCTGCGCGTGGTACGCCGATCCTTGCTGCGGATAATGGCGTTGTGACCTATGTCGGGAATGAGTTGCGCGGCTTTGGCAATCTGATCCTGATCAAGCATGCTGATGATTATGTGACAGCCTATGCCCATACGGAAAATCCGATGGTGGCACGCGGCGACGTTGTCGAGCGCGGTCAGAAGATTTCAAGTGTCGGCAGCACGGGTGCCGTTAACCAGCCGCAACTTCATTTTGAAATTCGTCGTGGACGAAAATCCACGGACCCGATGAAATACCTGCCACAGATGATGGTATCGCGATAAACAAAACGCCCGGACCTTGATGTTCCGGGCGTTTTGTTTATACGCTGCTGTCCTGGGCAGTCAGCCAAGCTTTTTCCCCATTTCGCCGGCTAATTCCTGAATGAATTGCCATGCAACGCGGCCTGAACGACTGCCACGTGTGACCGTCCATTCCTTGGCTCGGGCACGTAGGTCTTCAATCGGAACATCAAGCCCGAATTCCTTGGCGTACCCTTCGATGATTTCGAAATAGACATCCTGTGAAATGTTGTGGAAGCCAAGCCACAGGCCGAAGCGGTCGGATAGGGATACCTTTTCCTCGACGGCCTCGGACGGATTGATCGCGGTTGATCGTTCGTTTTCGATCATATCGCGCGCCATCAAATGACGACGGTTCGATGTCGCATAGAAAATCACATTGTTGGGGCGGCCTTCGATGCCGCCTTCAAGCACAGCCTTAAGCGACTTGTAGGATTCATCCTGCAAATCGAATGAGAGGTCATCACAGAACAGAACCGTCTTGCGACCGCTTTCTTCGAGAATATGCAGAAGATGGGGCAGGGTCGGGATGTCTTCGCGATGGATTTCGACCAATGCTAATGCGCCAGCCTTTTCCGTGTTGATTTTGGCGTGCATCGCCTTGACGATCGAACTTTTGCCGGTGCCACGTGCGCCCCAAAGCAACGCATTGTTGGCCGGAAGTCCATTGGCGAACCGTTTGGTATTGTTATAAAGAATCGTCTTTTGCTGTTCGATTCCCTGCAAAAGATCGATATCAATCCGGTTCACATTGCGCACCGGTTGCAGATAACCGCTTTCGGCCTGCCAGACAAAGGCATCAGCCGCGGCAAGGTCATTGGTTTTATGCGCAGGTGGGGCCATGCGTTCCAGCGCGTCGGCAATGCGTTCAAGGGTGGGCAGCAATTGATTGAAATCGTTGGTCATTAAAGCCTCTTGGATGTTTCTTTTTATCGTGGTGGCGACAGATATGCTCAAAACGCTATCACAAGGCGATCTGGCAATAACAGTGCCATATGATTTAGCGCGCTTTTGGTGACGTGAACAGAACCACAGAATACGGGATTTAACCGATAAAAATCCTGTTCTTTCTTGCGTTGACGGGACACACCGTTATATTCCGGCAGTTGATTTGTTTTGTTGTATGGGATTAGGAGTTCCTAATGTTGATTTCGCCGGCTTTCGCGCAGGGCGCAGGTGGCGCAGGTGGTGCAGATATGCTTACCAGCTTCCTGCCGCTGATCCTGATTTTTGTTGTTTTTTATTTCCTGCTTATCCGTCCGCAGCAGAAAAAACAGAAAGAGCATAAAGCGATGCTCGCTGCTGTTCGTCGTGGTGACAAAATCGTTACCGCCGGTGGTCTGATCGGTACCGTTGCCAAGGTTATTGGTGACGATGAACTTTCGGTCGAGATTGCTGAAGGGGTCAAAGTCAAGGTTGCACGCGGCATGGTTTCGACAGTTCTGTCGAAAACCGAGCCAGCCAAAGGCGACGACAAAGACGAAGACGAAAAAGAAGCTGAAGAGACCAAAAAAGACTGATCTCTTTGATGACTTGCAAGGCGGGGCAAAATGCTCCGCCTTCTTGTTTACAGCCGGTGGCCTGCGGGGTGTAACTCTCCCGATGTTCGATAGAACCAGACCAAGGTTTTCCAGACAAATCTGGTTAAAGGACACATGCTTTATTTTACGAAATGGAAAGCAGCACTGGTTTTGCTGGTGTGCGCTTTGGGCGTTATATACGCTGCACCGAATTTCCTGCCCAAGGGCACGTTGGCGACTGAAGCCAGCTATCTTCCGGGTAAACAGATCAGCCTTGGTCTTGATCTGCGCGGCGGATCGCACATGCTGCTTGAGGTAGACATTAACAGCGTGATCCGCGAGCGTTATGAAGCGCTTGGCGATACGATCCGTTCGACACTGCGCGAGGAACGCATTCGTTACCGTCCGCGCGATGCCGGATTGGACGGTGCGGAAGTCACCATCGTCAATGCCGACGAGGTCGAAAAAGCCCGCGATCTGATCCGTGATGTCGAACCTAATACCGTCATGAGTGGTGACGGCAACAACATTATCGTTTCCTACACCGAACAGGCCCGCAAAGAGCTTGTTGATCGCGCGATCAGCCAGTCACTTGAAGTGGTGCGCCGTCGTGTTGACGAACTGGGAACGACCGAACCGTCGATCCAGCGCCAAGGTGAAGACCGTATTGTTGTTCAGGTACCTGGACTTGATGACCCGTCGCGTTTGCGCGCGATTCTTGGCCGTACCGCGAAAATGAACTTCCACCTCGTGAACGAGGAAAAAACGGCTTCCCAGGCGCGTGCCACCGGCATGCCGCCGGGAACCATTATCCTGCCATCGGCTGATGCCGGTGACCGTGCGGCCGGTATCAACGAATATCTGATTGACCGTCGTGTGGTTGTTTCGGGTGATAACCTTATCGATTCCCAACCCACCTTTAACGATGGTCGCCCCGTTGTTTCATTCCGCTTTGACGCGGCAGGTGGTGCGCGGTTTGGCGACATGACGTCGAAAAATGCCGGTCGTCGTCTGGCTATCGTTCTGGATGGCGAAGTGATTTCAGCCCCGCGGATCAATGAACCGATCCTTGGTGGTAACGGTATCATTACCGGCCAGTTCAGTGTTCAGGAGGCCAACGATCTTTCGTTGCTGTTGCGTGCCGGTGCATTACCCGCACCAATGCAGATCCTTGAAGAACGTTCAGTCGGCCCCGGGCTAGGACAGGATTCTGTCGAGGCCGGTGAAATTGCAGCCGTTCTTGGTCTTGTCTTCGTTATTGCCTTTATGGTGATCAGTTATGGGCGGTTCGGGATTTATGCCGATATCGCACTTCTGATGAACCTTATCCTCGTGCTGGCAGTGATGTCGGTATTGCAGGCAACGCTGACACTGCCGGGTATCGCCGGTATCGTTTTGACGGTCGGTATGGCGGTTGACGCCAACGTACTGATTTTCGAACGTATCCGTGAAGAACGTAATAATGGCCGTACGATCATCAACGCAATTGATGCCGGTTATCGCAGTGCGATGTCGACCATCCTTGACGCCAACCTGACCACGCTGATTGCGGCTCTTGTGCTATTCAGCTTTGGTTCCGGGCCGATCAAGGGCTTTGCCGTCACGCTTGCCATCGGCATTATCACGTCGATGTTCTCGGCAATCTGGGTGACCCGACTGTTGATTTCGGTGTGGGTTAAACGCCGTCGTCCGACGGAACTGGTACTTTGAGGAAGGGAGCAGGAAAATTATGAAACCATTGCATCTTGTTCCGGATGACGTGAACGTCCCGTTCCTCAAATTCCGGAAAATCTTTTATATTGTCTCGCTGGTCATGGTGCTGGCATCTGTTGGCTTATTTGTAACCAAGGGGCTGAATTTCGGGATCGATTTCCGGGGTGGTATTCTCCTTGAAATCAAAACCGACGGTCCGGCCGATATTGGTGCGCTGCGTGATAATCTTGGTTCTCTTGGACTGGGGGATGTATCAATTCAGGAATTCGGCGAACCCGATGATGTCCTGATCCAGTTGCAGCGCCAGGACGGTGATGAAAAAGCCCAGATGGCAGCGCTTGCTACTGTGACCGAGGCACTTGGTGACAATGTTACCATTCGCCGTAGCGAACTGGTCGGTCCGAAGGTCGGTGACGAGCTGAAGGAAGCTGGAGTCTATTCGGTTGCCATCTCGCTTTTGCTGATCATGGTCTATATCTGGTTCCGGTTCGAATGGCAGTTTGCCGTGGCATCGGTTGTGGCACTTCTGCATGATGTTCTGATTACCATCGGTTTCTTTGTGATCACCGGTGTTCAGTTCGATCTGGCGACGCTGGCAGCGGTTCTGACCGTTGCCGGTTATTCGATCAACGATACGGTGGTTGTATTTGACCGTATTCGCGAATATCTGCGCAAATTCCGCAAGATGGAAATACCCGATCTTCTTGATCTGTCGATCAATTCTACCCTGTCACGTACGACCATGACATCATTTACCACATTACTGGCGCTGATTGCGTTGTTCGTATTTGGTGGTGAAGCGATCCGTGGTTTCACGATGGCGCTGATTTTCGGCATTGTCATAGGGACTTATTCGTCAATCTGTGTGGCGTCTCCGTTGCTGATGGTTCTGCGGCTTAACCGCAAGATTCCCGAAGGCGAAGAGACCCAGAAGGCCGGTGCCTGATTCCTCAGCCGCAAGACATGGATTTACAGAAAGGCCGGGTTTGTGCGAAAACAACCCGGCCTTTTCCTTTAGAGCGCAGTGGCGTATGACCTTTGCGAGCTGATTTAAACCATTTTCAAAACTGGTTCTTGCCTGTGGCGCTTAATATGGACGCAAGAGATGGTCATCGGGCAAACTTGCTCGGTAGTCTGTGGATGATGGCGGCAATGGCAGCATTCGCCGTTGAAGACGCATTTGTGAAGGCCGTTTCGGCGACGCATCCAGTGGGACAGGTTTTGATCCTGTTTGGTGTCGGAGGGGCGGTTTTATTTGCCGCGATTGCCAAAGCCCAGAATAAACGACTGCTTGACCCGGCGGTTCTGTCGCGTCCTATGTGTGTAAGGATCGTGTTCGAGGTTATCGGGCGACTGTTTTATGTGCTTGCGCTTGCTTTAACACCTTTGTCTTCGACCACGGCCATTTTACAGGCAACGCCGCTTATTGTGGTTCTTGGCGCGGCGCTCATTTTTGGTGAAAAAGTGGGATGGCGCAGATGGTTGGCAATTTTTGTTGGTCTGATCGGTGTTTTGATCATTCTTCGTCCGAGCGCCGATGGCTTTTCAGCCCTGTCGTTGCTGGCGGTGATCGGAACAATCGGTTTTGCCGGTCGTGATCTAGCCAGCCGGGCAGCCCCGATATCGTTGGGGACGTCTATTCTGGGATTCTATGGTTTTATTGCCATTATTATTGCCGGTATCGTGTTTTCGGTTTGGGAAGGCAAAGCATTTACGCTACCCGACGGCCATAGCCTTTTCTATTTTTCCGGTGCGGTCCTGATGGGGATTTCTGCTTATGCCGCCCTGATGAAAGCGATGCGCAGCGGTGATGTTTCGTCGGTTACACCGTTCAGGTATACTCGGTTGTTGTTCGGTATTGCCTTGGGCGTGTTCCTGTTTGGTGAGGAACTCGACATGCCCATGTTGATCGGGTGTAGTATCGTTGTTGTTTCCGGGTTGTTTATTTTGTGGCGCGGGAAAAAAGCAAAGGCACCTGCAGCTGCGCTTTGAGGCCGACAACGCCGGAAGAACTTTTCAAGGTTGCGTCAAGAGGGAATGATATGTCTTTGGAAGTAAGTCCGCTGATCGCAGAAGGCCGAAAGATCGTTACCAGCTATGGGGATGGCCTGTTTCGTTTTGGCGAAGAAGTTGTCACTGGTTCGGTTTTACTGTTTCCCAAGAATGTCTATTCCTGGCCGTATGAGAATATTGATCAGGTTGATGTCGATGCCTTTGGTCGGGTGATTGAAGCATCCGACGAGATCGATATCCTGCTGCTGGGAATGGGAAGTGGCATGAAACCATTGCCTGCTGAATGGCGCATTGCACTTCGCAAACATGGCATTGTCGTCGAGCCGATGGATACCGGTGCTGCGTGTCGCACCTATAATGTTCTGGTATCGGAAGCCCGTCGGGTTGCCGCAGCCCTGATTTCGGTTTGACCCGTGTTATAAGTCGCGCAGTTTCAGATATTCATGCAACTGCGCACGGACCTTCATCACACTTGCGATAACCGCTGCCGGTCCGGGCGGATAATCCGGCGGAAAGGCATCCCCGCATAAAAACAGGTTCCGCCAAGGTGGCGTAATCCGGTGGCGAAGTGCTGCAACCCCCGGACTGAGTTCCGGAAAAGGGGCTTCACAGTCAACATAACTGAAAGCCGGATGCTCATCGCCGGTTTCAATTTTTGTCCTTTCCGACAGATCAAGATTCAAATGCTGATCGCAAAGCTCTGTGACGCGCTGCCAGATCGTTGCGGCCAACTGAACCGCTGTGCCGTCGCTTGGCAGAATCAGACTGCTGTTCATGCTGACCTGTATGTGACGACGGTTGCAATAAATCGCACGTACCAGATCATCATCGGCTAGGACACAGCATGGTTCGGCAAAGCTTTTGCTGGCCTGAAACACAAAAGTTCGTCGATGCGCCGGGGCTGGCGGAATGCCGATATCAGGTACCGCATCGCAAAGTGGCCTTGGATGAAGTGCAAGCACCACGGCATCTTGCGGGCGCACCTCGATCTGATCATCGCCGAAAAACAGGTCGGTGGCGAAATCCGTCGTACTGTCGATATCACCAAGTTCCATACCGCTTATGATGTCGCCGCCAGCTGCGATAAAATGATCGCGCATAGTGGGCAGCGCGATATCGTTTAGGATGATAGGGTCAATCGCCGCGAAGGCGTGGCTTGCATTATGGCGGCGTATTTCACGCAATGTCGGCATTAAAACGCGCCCCAGCAAAGCGGCCGAGCAATTGTGGGCTGGCATTGAAAACAGTACCTCGGCCAGTGTCGCAAGTGCACCCTGATGATAGGTTGCTGTCGGTGTTTCCATATCTTCACCCAAATCAGCAGCGACCCGCATTCGTTGACTGACACGCCGGTCTTCACTGGCGTAACGGGAGAACCATAAATTCCATGCCGTAAACAGCCGTGCGAAAATTGTCGGGCGACGTGCAATCAAAGCCGCGGCAATACCGTGATCAAGATCAATGATGGCGGGGCTTCGTCCGGGGTGTTTAAGGCCGATAACCGCATGTGCCGGTCGGATCAGTTTTCGCGGAATTTCCGGCCATTGCGAGAAAAAATGCCGAACCAGATCCTCGGGATCATAGAAAATTTCGGGTTCGGCAACCTTGTGGTTTTTGGGGGAAGTTTTCATGCCGCGTGTCCAGCGGCTGGCGAAAGGTTCGCCGGAATCGTACAACGTTACGGATACACCATCCTGCGCCATTTGAGTTGCAAGTGCTGAGCCAGCAAGTCCGGCGCCAATGACATGAAGTCTTGGTGCAGCAAAGGATGCCATATGCCTGTCCTGTTTTAGTTGTTATACAGGGGCCGCAAGAAACAATCCGTAGCGGTAACCGTTAAGTCATTGTTTGATTTAAAACCTTAACAGCAGATTACATGTGAAGTCATGGACGAAATTACATCCGAAATTGATAGCCTGAATAGCGAAGTCATCGATCAGATGACCAATTGGGTCGAGATGCTGGGCGGCGGAGAAATCGGCAAATATGTCGTCGCAGGGGCGGTCCTGCTGTTTGTGTTCGTCCTGAAACGTGTTCTGGCACTTGGTGTCATTGGTAGCCTGCGCAAGCTGGCGCATCAGCACAAACATAGTACAGCCGCCCATGTTCTGGACGCCTTCGAGGCGCCGATTCAGCTTCTGGTGATTCTGGGGGGCGTGTATTTTGCGATCGAGATCCTTGATCTTCCGGAAAACTTTGACGCCGTTCTTTTTGAGCTGATCGGCATTTTTGCGACCTTCTCGGTCTTCTGGGCGCTATTCAGGTCGATTGAACCGCTGGCAATGTCATTTAACAATCTGGCATGGCGTTTTGGGGGCGGTCTTGGTGATGATTTGCGACAGTTCTTTATTCGGGCTGTCAAGACGCTGATTGTTGTGATCGGCGTTGTCGTTCTGTTGGAAAACTGGGGCCTTGATGTTTCTGCATTTCTGGGCGGTCTTGGTCTTGCCGGTATGGCCGTGGCATTGGCCGCAAAGGATTCTGTCGCCAATGTTTTCGGCGGCCTGACCATTCTGGCAGATAACCTTTACAAGCGGGGCGACTGGATCGAAACACCGCAGTTTGAAGGAACGGTCGAGGTCGTCGGCCTTCGCGCGACCAAGGTTCGAACGTTTGCCAAGGCCTTGGTGACGATGCCCAATGCGCAAATCGTCGATTCCCCGGTAATCAACTGGTCCCGCATGACCCATCGCCGCATCAAGATGGTGATTGGGGTCGAATATCGCACCACAGCCGATCAGATTGAAAAGATCGTCGACGATATCCGATCCTTCCTGAAAAACGATGATGATGTCGCGCAAACCGATGTGGCGCAGATGGTGCATTTGTCTGATTTCGGGGCAAGTTCGATCAACATCGATCTGTATTACTTTACGACCACTACCGATTGGGTGACATGGCGCGATATCCGCAACCGGCATATCATTGCATTCAAACGTATTGTCGAGGATAACGATGCGGCGTTTGCCTTCCCGTCGCAGTCGCTTTATGTCGAAACCCTGCCGGAAAAAATGACCGATAACACCAATGATGATCGCGCTGAAACATCGCGCAAGATCGGATAACGTGCGATGACTGACACGCCAAAACTTTCCTATTGTGCCGATTACGTGCGTCGAAATGACAAGGACCGGTTTTTATGTTCGCTTTTCGCAAGTCCGGACAAACGTGAAAGCCTTTTCACGCTTTATGCCTTTAATCAGGAAGTATCGAAAACGCGCGAAATGGTTAGCGACACTATGCTGGGCCATATCCGGTTGCAATGGTGGCGTGACACCCTTGCTGAGATTGAGCAGGGTAAAATCCGCAAGCATGAAGTTGTTGAACCTCTCTCGGTCGTGATCCAGTCCGGGCGGCTTGATGCGCGTGATCTGGAAAACCTGATAGCTGCGCGTGAATTTGACCTTGCCGATAAGGCGCCGGCAAATCAGGCTGAACTCGATCACTATATCGATCAGACGTCCGGGCATCTGGCGGTGATGGCGACCGAACTGCTTGGTGTGGATGATGCTGATGCCAGACACGTCGCCCGACTGGCCGGTAATGCATATGGTTTGGTGGGAATTCTGCGCGCGATGGTTTTCCATGGCCGGGCAAAACGGCTTTACCTGCCTCATGATCGGATGGAACATTATGGGGTCGGGCAGGGCGACATTTTTGAATTCCGCAAAACAGACACAGTCAAAGCACTGACGCGCGAGATCGCCGAACTGGCGCAAAACCGGATCAGGGAAGCCAGAAAGTATCGTAAATATCTGCCGTCAAATGCATTGGCCGCGGCATTGCCTGTGGTTCTGGCTGATGGATATTTACGCAAGCTTGAAAAGGCCGGTTTTGATCCATTCAGTGCCGAGTTTGGTCTTGCCCGCCCGGCCAGTTTCCGGCTGACGGTAAAGGCATTTTTAAATCGATACTGAGCACTACGCTGGATATTGGCGAAACCTCATCTAAATAGATGTAATGGATACAATATTTTCGTAAAGTCTTGTGGTAGCGTTATTTGACGCTGGTGGCCTGATGGCAAACGGGGCGGACGAAATGAACATAACGAGGTCCAACATGATGAATTTGCATGCGCCGATCAAAGCTTTGGGGCTGTTTGGCATGCTTTTGATCATGTGGCTTGTTGTGCCAGCGCCTTGTCATGCGGGAAATATCGGCACGTTTGTTGGCGAGTATCACGGGACATCGATCTATAACGCCGAGGAAGAACTTAAAGCGCGCGATCTTGACGTGAAGATCACGGAAACCGGTCGTGGCTTTACCATTGATTGGTCAACGGTAATTCACAAGGCTGATGGTCGCGAAAAAAACGTATCGCTGAGTATCGAGTTCTATGCCACGGATCGGCCCGACATTTATGGAAGTGCGATGCGCACAGGCCTGTTTGGCAAACGTGTTCCCAATGACCCGTTACAGGGTGAACCGTTTGTCTGGGCGCGTATCGTCGGAAAAACCCTGACCGTTCATGCGCTTTACATCACGGATGACGGTGGTTACGAAATGCAGGTCTATGAACGCAGCCTGGATGCAGATGGCAATATGGATCTCGTGTTCAAACGGTTCCGAAATGGCGAACCTATCCGCGATGTCACCGGAAAGCTCAAACGCCAAAACAAATATTGAAATTTAAAAGGCCACATCGGATGATGCGGCCTTTGTTTCATGCGGCGTTGATGTCTGAAAGCCATGTGTCAAACAAGGGAATAGCGCGGTCGCTATAAAGCTTCTTGCGGTCGCGGCCTTTTACCCGTTTGGTCAGGTCAAGTTCCGGGAAAAGCCCGAAATTGACATTCATCGGCTGGAAGGTGCTTTCGTCAGCGCCGCCAGTGATGTGGTTTAAAAGGGCTCCCATGGCGGTTGCAAGCGGCGGTGTCGGGATTGTTTTGCCTTGCTTTTCAGCCGCAGCAAAACGCCCAACCATCAGGCCTACAGCGGCACTTTCCACATATCCCTCACAGCCGGTGATCTGCCCGGCAAATCGGATATCGGTCCGGGCTTTCAGACGAAGCGTGGCATCCAGAAGACGTGGGGAATTCAGGAAGGTGTTGCGATGAATACCGCCTAGACGGGCGAATTCGGCATTTTCAAGCCCCGGGATCATGCGGAAGACGTCGGCCTGCGCACCGTATTTCAGTTTCGTCTGGAAACCGACCATGTTGTATAGCGTGCCCAAAGCATTGTCCTGGCGCAGTTGCACGATGGCGCGTGGCTTACGGGTCGGATCATGCGGATTGGTCAGACCAACCGGCTTCATCGGGCCGTGACGAAGGGTTTCGCGGCCACGTTCAGCCATGACTTCAATCGGCAGGCAACCATCGAAATAGGGAGTATCTTTTTCCCATTCCTTGAATTCGGTTTTATCACCTTCGATCAGGGCGTCGATGAAGGCGTTGTATTGCTCTTCATTCATCGGACAATTGATATAGTCCTTACCATCGCCCTTGTCGTAACGCGACTGGAACCATGCCTTGTCAAAGTCGATGCTTTCCTTATAGATGATCGGGGCAATCGCATCGAAGAAGGCAAGGCTTTCCTCGCCGGTGGTCTTGCGAATGTCTTCGGCCAGTGCGCTTGAGGTCAGCGGGCCGGTTGCGATGATTGTGCTTTCCCATTCGACCGGTGGCAGGCCATCGATTTCGCCACGCTCCATGGTGACCAGAGGATGATTCATCAGCGCATCGGTTACCGCCTGCGAGAAACCTTCGCGATCAACAGCAAGAGCGGCACCGGCGGGAACCTTGTGCGCGTCCGCACAGCGAATGATCAGTGACCCGGCACGGCGCATTTCATCATGGATCAGGCCGACCGCGTTATATTCCTTGTCGTCAGACCGAAACGAGTTGGAACAGACCAGTTCGGCACATTTGTCCGTGTGATGTGCGTCGGTCGGTCGGGTAGGGCGCATTTCGTGCAGGATAACCGGAATGCCGGCCTCTGCCAGTTGCCATGCGGCTTCGCTACCGGCAAGACCGGCGCCGATAATATGAACAGGTTTGACCGTGCTCACGGTTGCGAACTCCTCAGCAAAAACAGAATTAAACTTTCTGGCACACACATAGCGGTGCAGGAGGCCTGATTTCAAGTGAATTGCGCCATTTCGCTGCTGCATATCACTTATGTGACCGTAAATTATTCACAAACCACCTGTTGCTGCGTCGCTGATACCAGACACATCCATCACAAGGACGGCATCATGAGCTATCCGCATCGACCCTATGGTTACGATCCGGCCCATTGCCCTGTGATGGGGCTTGTTCCAATCCGGCGATCCAGACAGAGCACGACGATTGATTGTTTGCCTGATGGAAATGGCGGTGATGGTGCGACAGACGGAGATGATAACATATCTGCGCGCAAAACTGCCGCCTCTACCATCGGACGGATTGCCTTTCCATTTGGTGATATCGGCGCCAACAAGTTTGGCAGCAGTGATGTTGAAAACATGATTGATTATGTTGTCGCCACCCGCCAGGGATGGCGCGCATCGCTTGTCATGCGGTCGTTTTTGCGCTGGTGGCGCAAGGATGAAGGGCTCGATGCCGATGCCCAAATGCGCAAAACGTCAGATGCAATCGTCATGTTGCTGGCGCTCAATCAAGGGCGGGACGGATTTGTGCATGGTTATCTGTCTGATCTGGCGGGCGGGCACGAACAGCTTGATAACACACAGCGGGCTTTTTTCCGTTCGCTTCGGGTGGCAGCAATTGCGCTGGCGCTTTCGCCGATATTGCTGGTCGTGTCGGTGATACTGTTTTTGCACGTCGACCAGATCGTCAGCGCTGGGCACGGCAAACTGTTCGGGTTCAGTTATGATTTGTTGTTCTTTGTCGGCAGTTTCGGTGCGATCGGGGCACTGGTAAGCATGATGATGCGGTTGGGTAAGGATGTCGACTGGGCGGAAATGGAACCGGCGTCGGTTTTTTTCAATTTTCTGTTTCGACCCTGCCTTGGTTTTTGCTTCGCCCTGATAGTATTACTGGCACTGCGCGCCGGTATTCTGCCGATCCCGCTGGATCAGTTACACAATATTTCCGACATGGATCAGATCGGAACGATTTCTGGTGCTGGGCAACAGATTTCCATCGTGCTGGTGCTGGCATTCCTGTCAGGCTTTAGCGAGCGGCTAAGCTCTGCTCTTGTCAAACGGGTCGAAGATCGGGTCGAAGCGGGCTAGGTGCCCGCTTCGCTTTAAGGCATTACTTCAGGCCGAGATGGCGTTTAAGGTATTTACCGGTATAGCTTTCCTCGTTGGCCATGATGGCCTCTGGTGTGCCGCAACCAACCAGCTTGCCGCCGCCATCACCACCCTCGGGACCGATATCAATGATCCAGTCGGCAGTTTTTATGACATCAAGGTTATGTTCGATCACAACCACCGTGTTGCCCTGATCGACAATGGTGTGCAACACTTCCAGAAGCTTGCGGATATCATGGAAATGAAGCCCGGTGGTTGGTTCATCAAGGATGTAAAGCGTGCGGCCAGTGGCCCGCTTTGACAGTTCCTTGGCAAGCTTCACGCGCTGCGCTTCACCACCCGAAAGGGTCGTTGCCTGCTGACCGAGATGGATGTAGCTCAATCCGACCTGTTTTAAGGTTTCCATCTTGTCGCGAATGGATGGAACGGCCTTGAAGAAATCGGCA
>CERN01009810.1_pt1 | contig 39628 bp, 39 predicted proteins | sample 530761 | NCBI WGS metagenome assembly CERN01 (sample SAMEA2620947, study PRJEB7988) | marine metagenome | isolation source: saline water (ENVO:00002010), including | reverse complement strand
TTTTTACCCGCCGAAAGCTTGATCACGCCATCAGAATTGACCGCATCACCGCCAATGATGATGTTTTCATCATCGACTTTCTCGTCATTGATCTTGGCCCCACCACCCTTGATCAGGCGGCGCGCTTCACCGCCCGATTTGGCAAGGTCGGCCCGACGGAACAGATCAAATGCCGCGATGCCCGCATCAATTTCCGATTTCGGAACTTCGACAGTCGGAAGGTCGTCGGCCAGAACGCCTTCCTCAAAGGTCTTGCGCGCGGTTTCTGCTGCCGCAAGGGCGGCTTCCTCCCCACGGCACAGCTTGACCGCTTCGAACGCCAGGATTTTCTTGGCTTCGTTAATCTCGGCCCCTTCGAACTTTTCATATTCGGCAATCTGCTCAAGCGACAGCTCGGTGAACAGACGCATGAACTTGATCACGTCGGCGTCTTCGCTGTTGCGCCAGAACTGGTAATAATCATACGCCGACAGGCGTTCCTCGTTCAGCCACACCGCACCCGATGCCGTCTTGCCCATCTTCGCACCTGATGCGGTGGTCATAAGCGGCGTGGTCAGGCCAAACAATGCACTGTCATCCACACGACGGCCAAGCTCGACACCATTGACGATATTGCCCCACTGGTCCGAACCGCCCATCTGAAGGACGCAGCCATATTTGCGCTGCAGTTCGACAAAGTCATAGGCCTGCAGGATCATGTAGTTGAATTCAAGGAAGCTCAGCGACTGTTCACGTTCCAGACGCAGCTTGACGGAATCAAAGCTCAGCATCCGGTTGACCGAGAAATGACGCCCGAAATCACGCAGGAATTCGATGTAATTGATTTTATCGAGCCAGTCGGCGTTATTGACCATGACCGCATCGGTCGGGCCATCGCCAAATGTCAGGAACTGCTGAAACACCTTTTTGATACCGGCCATGTTGGCGGCAATGATTTCATCGGTCAGAACCGGGCGGGCATCATCACGGCCGGTCGGATCACCAACACGGGTCGTACCGCCGCCCATCAGGACAATCGGCTTGTGGCCGGTTTTCTGCAACCAGCGCAGCATCATGATCGAAACAAGCGACCCGACATGCAGGCTGTCTGCGGTGCAATCATAGCCCACATAGCACACCACCTTTTTTTCTGACGCATAGGCATCAAGCCCTTCAAGATCAGTACATTGGTGGATGTAACCGCGGTCATTCATGACGCGGAGAAAATCAGACTTCAGTTCAGTCATGGTTTTTGCGCTATGTTGGTTGTGAGTGTAAAAATACGAGCACCCCAAAGGGCGGAGGCGATGATCTAGCACAGAAAATATCCCCTCGGCAACGCATCGACGCCCTGTTTGCAATGCATGGTAACGATTTCGCGATAAATCGGGCTTAATCTGCGCTCTTGCGGCACGGACAAACGCAAAAACGCATACGGGAACGGAGTACAAAATGACAACCGGCTGGATCAAGGCCATCGGCATGATGAGCGGCACATCCCTTGACGGGGTGGATGCGGCATTGATTGAAACCGACGGCGTCGATGTCCGGCGTACCGGTCATGCCGTTTTCGTGCCGTATAGCCCTGACTTACGCGAACGCATGCGCGCCTGCTTTGGCAATCGTGCTGCCACCAACAGCGAACATGTTGTGGCCGATGATCTGACGCTGGTGCATGTGGATGCTGTTAACATGTTGCTGGATCGTGCGGCGATTTCCCCATCCGAAATTGGTGTGATTGGGTTTCACGGCCAGACCGTGTTTCATGAACCGGCATCGGGGATCACGCGCCAGATCGGAACGCCCGATATGCTGGCCGAAAAAACCGGCATTCCGGTTGTTGCCGATTTCCGGCTGGCCGATGTTGCCGCCGGGGGCGAAGGCGCGCCCTTGGCCCCGGTTTATCATGCCGCCCTGATGAAAAGTGCCGGTGTTGATATGCCGGTGGCTGTCCTGAATATCGGCGGCGTTTCCAATGTCACATGGATCGGTGCCGATGAAGAATTGCTGGCTTTTGATTGCGGGCCGGGCAATGCACGTATCGATGACTGGATGTTGCGCCATACCGGCAATCCGGTCGATCTGAACGGTGCAACCGCCGCATCCGGCCTGCCAGACCCGATGATCGAGGTCAAATTCCTTGAAGACCCGTATTTCGACCGCATCCCGCCCAAATCGCTTGATCGCGAAGATATGGCACTCCGCATTGATGGGCTGGTGGCAGAGGCAAAGCTGGGGGTTGCCGACGGGGCGGCAACACTGGCGCAATGCACCGTGGCGGCGGTTGTTGCCGGGGTAAATCACCTGCCTGCGGCTCCCCTGCAATGGTTTGTCTGTGGCGGCGGGCGTCACAATGATTATCTGATGGCACATTTGAATGATCGGCTGGGTGTGCCAGTACGATCCGTTGACGATCTGGACTGGGACGGTGATGCGGTCGAGGCCGAATGCTTCGGCTATCTTGCTGTCCGTCATCTTTGCGATCTGCCGCTTAGTTTTCCCGGCACAACCGGCGTTCCCGAACCATGCCGGGGCGGAAAGCTCTATCACAGCAAAAAGGCCGCCTGATCAGGCGGCCTTTGGTCTTTTTGTCCGGCTGGCAGTGCTTACGCGCTGCGCTTGTCCAGATAAGCAGCCGTATGCTTGATCACGTCGTCCTGCTGCTTGGCAAAGTAATGATCGGCACCTTCGATGACGCACATATCAACTTCGATGCCTTTCTGGGCATTCAGCTTGTCGGCAAGCTTGTTGACAGACGCCAGCGGGATGTTGGTGTCGTGCGACCCGTGGATCATGATGCCCGATGACGGGCAGGGGGCCAGGAAGGTGAAATCATAGTCGCTGGCCGGGGCTGCAACCGAAATGAAACCGTCAATTTCCGGGCGGCGCATCAAAAGCTGCATGCCGATCCACGAACCGAATGAATAGCCCGCAACCCAGGTTGCGCGCGCATTGGCGTTATAGGTCTGCATCCAGTCAAGGGCGGATGCCGCATCCGACAATTCACCAATTCCCTGATCATAAACGCCCTGCGAGCGTCCGACACCGCGGAAATTGAAACGCATGACCGAATAGCCGCGATCCTTGAACATGTTGAACATGTTAAAGCACAGCTTGTTGTTCATGGTGCCGCCCTGCTGGGGGTGCGGATGAAGAATAAGCGCAATGGGCGAATCGTCTGCGCCATTGTGGTGATAGCGACCTTCAAGGCGGCCTTCAGGGCCGTTAAAAATGACCTCAGGCATGGATCAGACTGCTCCTGTCCACGAATGGAATGGGGTGAGTAAAGAATATATCCGAGTATTTTTGTAGGTTTTTTCGTTCTTGTGCATAAATTGCTTTGGGCAAATACTTGACCAGGTTACTCGGTTATCCTATATTCCGGCTAACCCGATGGCATCATTGCTGTCCGTTTTGCGCGGTTCGCGCTGCGGGCAACGATGTCGGCTGCCGGGAATCGAAGCTACTAATTACACAGTGGACAGCCCGATGTTCAAGCTAATTCGTCAGGAAATAGACGCGATGATCGCCCGCGATCCAGCGGCACGCTCCCGCTGGGAGATCGCGCTCTGTTATCCGGCGTTCCATGCAATCATGGGATATCGCGGCACAAACTGGCTGTGGAAGCGCGGTTTTCGTATAACCGCACGCTTCCTGTCACAGATTTTGCGCTGGCTGACCGGGATTGAAATTCACCCCGGTGCGACGATTGGCAAACGGTTCTTTATTGATCATGGCATGGGTGTTGTGATTGGCGAAACCGCCGAAATCGGCGATGACGTTACCCTCTATCAGGGGGTTACCCTTGGTGGGACATCGCCCAGCGTCAATAGCGATGGCCAGCGTGGCCTGAAACGTCACCCGACGCTTGAAGATGGGGTGATTGTCGGTTCTGGCGCGCAGATCCTTGGTCCGTTCATTGTCCGCAAGAATGCACGTGTTGGCGGTAACGCCGTCGTGCTGTCCGAAGTCCCCGAAGGCGCAACCGTGGTCGGTATTCCGGCCAAGATCGTCCGTCGGGAAAAGGACGACCGTTTCTGTGCCTATGGTACGCCGCTGGGCGATCTGCCCGATCCGGTTGCGCGCGCGCTTGAAGAACTGGGCCGCGAAGTCCAGACGTTGCGCAGTCAGGTTGCCGCCCTTGAAGCCGACAGGGCAGGTACAGCCGCCGGTGCGGATACACCGGCAAAGCCGCGGATTGTCGCCGCGTCAGAGTAATATTTGTAACCGTCCCAATCGGGCGGATACAGGTCGGGCATCAAATAGACATGTTGATCGCCCATAAAGGAAATACAGAGCTTGTGATCATTTCCCGACAGTTCGGGGTCTGATCAACAGGTAGGAGGACGAACCGTGAAGCTGAGTACAAAAGGCCGCTATGCCGTCATGGCGATGGTCGATCTCGCTGATAGCAGCAGGGACCGGCCGGTCGCGCTTGCCGATATTGCGGACCGTCAGGAAATATCCCTGTCCTATCTGGAACAGCTTTTTGGCAAATTGCGCAAAGGCGGACTTGTCCGATCTGTCCGGGGTCCGGGTGGTGGTTATCTTCTGGCCCGCACGGCCGAGGAAACCCGCGTTGCCGATGTTATTCTGGCTGTTGACGAACCGATCCGCGCAACCCGCTGCAAATCGGGCTCGCCAAAGGGCTGCAAGGCCAATCAGGGCCGCTGTCTGACCCATGAATTGTGGGAAGAACTCGGCAACCAGATTTATCTTTATCTGGCCTCTGTCAGTCTGGCTGATGTTGTGGATCGTCGTGTTCCGGGCGGGGCACGCATGTTCGAGCCCAGAACCACGAAAATCAAAGAGCCGAGCCAGGTTGCGGCCCAGTAACTTGTCCTCTATATCGAGGGCAGATCAGAAAATGCGAATAAGGATGATTATAAACAGATGACCAACCCGGTTTACCTTGATTACAACGCCAGCGCGCCACTGTGCCACGAAGCACGGCAGGCGATGCTTGTGGCGATGGAAATCGCGGGCAACCCGTCATCTGTTCATGCATCCGGTCGTGCGGCCCGCAAGATTGTCGATCATGCCCGTCGTAAAATTGCCGATCTGATCGGTGGTGATGCCGAACGTGTGATTTTCACAAGCGGCGGTACCGAGGCCAACAATCTGGCCCTGAACGGTTTGGAAGATGTCACCGTATTTACCAGTGCGGTCGAACATCCGTCGGTGATCGAAGCCCGGTCGGATGCGAAACGTATTCCGGTTGATGCCAATGGTGTCATTGATCTGGCCGCCCTTGAAACCATGCTGCGTGCGGCATCCGATGCCGGGCAGAAGGTGCTGGTTTCGGTGATGCTGGCCAACAATGAAACCGGCGTTATTCAGCCGGTCGCCAAAGTCGGCCTTCTGGCCCGCGAATATGGCGCAAAGGTCCATTGTGACGCGGTTCAGGCCTTGGGTCGTTTGCCTGTCGATATGGGCCAGCTTCTGGTCGATATGGTGTCGATTTCGGCCCACAAGATCGGCGGCCCCAAAGGGATTGGTGCCTTGGCGATTGCGCCCGGCGTGATGCTGGTGCCGCAGATCCGCGGTGGCGGTCAGGAAAAATACCGCCGTGGCGGCACGGAAAACGTGATCGGTATCGCAGGCTTTGGTGCTGCGGCCGAACGCGCCGACACCAGCCGGGCGAAAATGGACGATGTCCGTGCGTTGCGCGACCGTCTGGAAACGGTTTTGGCATCAGAAGCCCCCGAACTTCTGATTGCCGGAAAAGGAACGGATCGACTGGTCAATACCAGCTGCCTGATCCTGCCGGGCATGCCAGGGGAAACCCAGGTGATGGCGCTTGATCTTGCAGGGGTTGCGATCAGTTCGGGATCAGCCTGTTCATCAGGCAAGGTACGTGAAAGCCACGTATTGAAGGAAATGGGGGTTACGGATGCCGGATCGGCCATAAGGGTCAGTCTGGGACTGGAAACCACCGACGACGAGATTGATACATTTATCCGCGTTTGGAGCCGGATGCGGGGCAATGCAGTGCGTAAGAAAAGTGCGCGCCACGCGGCCTGAAAAAGAGTGAGTGAGGAAGCCTTAATTATGAACGAGCTTAAAGCAAAGCCGATCTATCTGGATTACCAGGCAACGACGCCGACCGATCCGCGTGTGGTGGATGCCATGCTGCCCTACTTCACCGAGAAGTTCGGTAACCCGCATTCGCGCAACCACAGCTTTGGCTGGGAAGCGGAAGACGCGGTCGAGGTCGCACGCGACCAGGTCGCCAAGATCATTGGCGCCTCGTCCAAAGAGATCATTTTCACCTCGGGTGCGACGGAATCGAACAACCTTGCGCTCAAGGGCGTGATGAAGTTCTACGGCAAGAAAAAGCCGCACCTGATCACGGTCGTGACCGAACATAAATGCGTGCTCGACAGTGCCCGTCACCTTGAACAGGAAGGTTTCAAAGTAACCTATCTTGGCGTCAAGGATAACGGCCTGATCGACCTTGAACAGCTGAAAGCCGCGATCACCGATGAAACCGCGATTGTGTCGGTCATGGCGGTGAACAACGAAATCGGCGTGATCCAGCCGCTGAAAGAAATCGGCGAAATCTGCCGCGAACGCGGTGTGTTCTTCCACACCGATTGCGCACAGGCGGTTGGCAAGATTCCGCTTGATGTCGATGATATGAAAATCGACCTGATGTCGATTTCCGGCCACAAGATTTATGGCCCGAAAGGCATTGGTGCGCTTTATGTCCGCCGTCGTCCGCGCGTTCGCGTCATCGCACAGATCACCGGTGGTGGTCAGGAACGCGGCATGCGTTCCGGTACGCTGCCGACCCCGCTGATCGTCGGTCTGGGCAAGGCATGCGACATCGCCATGAACGAAATGGCCGAAGAAAATGCCCGCATCATGGAGCTGCGGGACTACACCATGAAACGTTTCCGGGATCGCCTGGCCGATATCTATGTCAATGGCGACGAGCAACAGCGCGTTGCGGGCAACCTCAATGTTTCCTTTGCCTATGTCGAAGGCGAAAGCCTTCTGATGGACATCAAGAACATTGCGGTTTCGTCCGGTTCGGCCTGCACCTCGGCATCGCTGGAACCGTCTTATGTTCTGCGTGCGCTCGGTGTTGACGAAGAACTCGCCCATACCTCGCTTCGCATCGGTATTGGCCGTTATACGACCCGTGAAGAGCTCGATCAGGCGATTGATTCGATCTGTGTCGCTGTCGAACGCCTTCGCGAAATGAGCCCGCTTTGGGAAATGGCCCAGGAAGGCATCGACATCAAGTCGATCGAGTGGGCCGAACACTAAGCGTAACGAACTATTCCTTCTCGTGAGAGAGAAACAGGACTTTTAGGAGGACTTTTACCATGGCTTATAGTGAAAAGCTGATCGACCATTACGAAAACCCGCGCAATGTCGGTTCGATGGACAAGAACGAAACGTCTGTCGGTACCGGTCTGGTCGGTGCCCCGGCCTGTGGCGACGTCATGAAATTGCAGATCAAGGTGACCGCCGACGGGATCATCGAAGATGCAAAGTTCAAGACGTTCGGTTGCGGTTCGGCCATCGCGTCAAGCTCGCTGATCACCGAATGGGTCAAGGGCAAGTCGCTTGACGAAGCCGGTTCGATCAAGAACTCGCAGATCGCCGAAGAACTGGCTCTGCCGCCGGTGAAAATTCACTGCTCGATCCTGGCAGAAGATGCCATCAAGGCAGCGATTGCCGACTACAAGACCAAAAACGGTCAGGGCGAAGTCGAAGCTGCTGAATAAGCAGCTTCTACCCCCCTTCGTTTTAGGGAATTCAGGAGAAGACTATGGCATTACCGTCCCCGATCAGTGTCACCCCTGAGGCGCTTGTTCATATCAAGGCGTTGCTTGATAGCCGCGGAAAACCATCCGAAGGCATCCGCCTTGGCGTGCGCAGCAAAGGGTGCTCGGGTCTGTCCTACACGCTTGAATATGCAGATGATGCATCGGGCTTCGAAGAAGTCGTCGAGCTTGAGGACGGCGTTAAGCTTCTGATTGACCCCAAAGCCATCATGTTCGTGCTCGGCACCGAGATGGATTACGAGGTCACCAGTCTGGAAGAAGGTTTCGTCTTCCGTAACCCCAATGAAAAGGGGCGTTGCGGCTGCGGGGAATCCTTCCACGTCTGACGGTCTGCCGGGTTTTCCCTGCTTCTTGATCGGTCATGGCCCCGGTGATGGATGTTCTGATGGACGTTCCGATCACCGGGGCCATCGACTGAAAGCAGCCCCGGTCGTCGTTATTTTGTCGTTCTGTCATTTGTTTTTAAATCTTGAAAGTGCATAGCGTGAGCAATACCGGTACCTCAGAAACGCGCACCGCAGAACAGCCGCAGCATAAAGTCTGCTGGTCCTGCAAGGGCCCGGTCGAGGCATCAGCCCTGTTTTGCGATACCTGCAATGCCATCCAGCCCCCCGGCCAGCTTGACCATTTCACGCGCTTTGGCCTGGAACGCACCTTCATCATCGATGTCGATGCGATAGAGGCAACCTACCTTAAGCAGCAGCAACTGCTCCATCCCGACCGCTTCGCATCGAAATCCGCCCGTGAACAGGCCCTGTCGTCACAGCAGGCGGCAACCCTGAATGGCGCGTTCGAAACCCTTAAAAACCCGGTCGCGCGGGCCGAATATCTTCTGCGTCTGGCCGGTCACGAACCCGAAGGCGGCGAGGGGCATACGGTCAACGATCCCGCCCTTCTGATGGAAGCCATGGAAATGCGCGAAGCCCTGCATGATGCCGATGATCGCAATACGGTCGACGCCATGATCAAGGATACCCGAAAGGCCGCCCGTGCGTGTGAGCAGGACGTTGCCGAGGCACTTGACCAGAACGCATATGACCGGGCCAGAAAACTGACAACCCGGCTCAGATACCTGATGAAAATGACCGAGGAAGCGCGCGCGAAGAAATCGCGTCTTGCCGCCGCCTGATCATTTAAAAAGAACGGATAGAATTCATGGCTTTGCTAAAGATTCACGAACCGGGCCAGACGCCGCTGCCCCACGAAGATGAACGCCAGCTTGCGGTTGGTATCGATCTGGGTACGACGAACTCCGTCGTCGCGATCTCGAACGATGAAAAACCCGAGGTGCTTCGCGATACATCCGGCGGCAATGCCATCGTGCCCTCCGTCGTCTATTATGGCGCGGATGCCGATCCGGTGGTGGGCGAGGCCGCGCGTGATCAGATCAACGATAATGCGGATCGCGTCGTATCGTCGGTCAAACGCCTGATGGGGCGCGGCATTGCCGATGTCAAATCGATTGCCGGCACGCTGCCCTATCATGTCGAAGTCCCGGCCGAGGACGCCACCCCATCGGGCGAACCGATGATGGTGCGCCTTAATGTCGGCGACCGCGTCCTGACCCCGGTCGAAGTTTCCGCCGATATCCTGCGTGCATTGCGTGCACGGGCCGAGGAAAGCCTTGGCAAGCCGGTCGAAAAGGCCGTCATCACCGTTCCGGCCTATTTCGATGATGGTGCGCGTACCGCAACCAAGGACGCCGCCCGTCTGGCCGGGATCGAAGTCCTGCGTCTGGTCAATGAACCAACTGCCGCCGCACTCGCCTATGGCCTTGATAACGGCGCAGAAGGTCTTTATGCCGTCTACGACCTTGGCGGCGGCACGTTCGATATTTCCTTGCTTAAAATGCAGAAGGGCGTCTTCCAGGTGAAGGCAACCGGCGGCGATGCCGCCCTTGGCGGGGATGATTTCGATCACGCCATTGCCGAATATCTTCTGGCCGAACGTAAAGACGGCGGCACCACCGATGATCTTGATGCGTCGGATGCCAAACGCCTGCTTAAAACCGCACGCAAGGTCAAAGAAGCACTTACCGATAGCGACCAGACGGAAATCACCGTCTCGCTCGGTGGTGCGGAAACCACCCACACCGTCACCCGTGCCGCATTCGATGCCATGATCGCCAAGCTGGTCTCGCGCACGATTGCGATTACCGAACAGGTCCTTGATGACGCCGATATTCTGGCCGACGACGTCAAGGGTGTGGTGCTGGTCGGCGGCTCGACCCGTGTGCCCGCCGTACGCAAGGCCGTGGCCGATCTGTTCGAACAGGACCCGCTTTCCGATATCGACCCGGACGAAGTCGTCGCCCTTGGCGCTGCCCTTCAGGCAGAGGCTTTGACGGGTGGCTCCGACAACCTTCTGCTCGATGTCACGCCGCTGTCGCTCGGTCTTGAAACCATGGGCGGGATTGTCGAAAAGGTCATTGACCGCAACACCCCGATCCCGGTCGCCAAGGCACAGGAATTCACCACCTATCAGGATGGCCAGTCGGCCATGATGATCCATGTGGTGCAGGGCGAACGCGAAATGGTCGATCAGTGCCGTTCGCTGGCGCGCTTCGCGCTGACCGGTATCCCGTCAATGGCGGCTGGTGCCGCGCGCATCAAGGTGACCTTCAATGTCGATGCCGACGGTCTTCTGACCGTATCGGCGCGCGAGGAAACGACGGGCACCGAACAGGAAGTCGCGGTCAAGCCGACCTATGGCATCAATGAACTTGAAATGTCCAACATGCTGCGCGAAAGCATGGTTCATGCCCGCGAGGATATGGAAATGCGCCTCCTGACCGAGGCACGGGTCGAAGCACGCCGCAATGTTCTGGCCGTTCAGGCCGCAATGAATGCCGACAGAGCACTTCTGACATCCGATGACGAAGACAATATTGCAGCCGCGATTGCCAAACTCGAAGCCGCCATGTCGGGCACGGATCGCGACCTTATCAACGAACAGGCCGAGGCCCTGGAAGACGCATCGCGTCCCTTTGCCGAGGCCCGTATGGACGCCCGCATCCGTCAGGCCCTTGCCGGTCGCAATGTCGATCAGGTGCATTAAACGGACCAGACATAATTGACAAACCGGCCAACTGCGGCGATTGTCCCGTGCAACCGCCAAGGTCAGGTCGGACCAGAGATCGAACGAAAAAGTATTACCGAGGAGAAAGGCACAGATGCCTAAGATCGTTTTTGTTGAACCCGATGGCACCGAAAAGGAATTTGACGTTGCCGACGGTCTGTCCGTTCTGGAAGCTGCCCACAAGAATGGCATCGACCTTGAAGGTGCCTGCGAAGGATCACTCGCTTGCTCGACCTGCCATGTCGTTGTTGACGATAGCTGGTTTGACAGGCTCGACGAGCCAAGCGAAGACGAGGAAGACATGCTCGACCTCGCATTCGGCCTGACCGAGACCTCGCGCCTTGGCTGCCAGATCATCATGAGCGACGAGCTCGACGGCCTGCGTGTCATGCTGCCGTCTGCCACGCGCAACATGATGGTCGACAAGTAACACCGAAATTCCGCCCAAGCCCAAAGGGGGACACCCATGCGCTGGACAGATATTCAGGATATCGCGATCGAGCTTGAAGAAGCCCATCCCGACAAGGATAACGTCAATCTGCGTTATACCGATCTGCATAAATGGATCTGTGAACTTGACGGCTTCGACGACGATCCCGCGAAATCAAACGAGAAGATCCTCGAAGCCATCCAGATGGCATGGATCGATGAACGCGACGATTAGGATTTCTGCCTTGCCGTCATTCCCGCCTGCGCCGTGAGGGGCTTTCCAGCCTTTCGTCACTCCCGCGAAAGCGGGAGTCCATGGTGCTGCGGGTTCGGTGGCTGGTTTTGAGGCTGTGGCACGAAGGTCTGGATACCCGCGTTCGCGGGTATGACGATTTTCAGGGGGAGGTCTATCCATCCGCTCGTCATTCCCGCGAAAGCGGGAATCCAGACAGCAGAACCCGCATCGATACAAGCCAGCCCGGACCCTTCCGCAGGCTGGCTTTGTTTTATCCGTATTTCGACATCACCACGGGCAGGGGCTTTGACAACCATGACTGACACCTTCACCGATATCATCCCGGCCCAAAGCCTGTTTGGCCGACTGCGTGCCAATGCCCCCGATGCATGGCAAAGCTATGTCTGCCACGACTTCGTCAAACAGCTCGGCAACGGAACCCTGCCCGAAGCCGCGTTCAGGCACTACCTCATTCAGGATTACCTGTTTCTGATCCAGTTCGCGCGCGCCTATGCGCTTGCGACCTATAAGGCCGATGATCTGCACGCCATGCGCCAGTTTTCCGGCACGGTCCACGCGATCCTTGATATGGAAATGAGCCTGCATCTCGACTTCTGCAAAGGCTGGGGCCTGTCTGAGGCCGACATCGTGGCACAGCCAGAATCCCGCGCCTGCATCACCTATACCCGCTATGTGCTCGATTGTGGCGCGCGGGGTGATGTGGTTGATCTTCAGGTCGCCCTGATGCCCTGTATGGTTGGCTATGCCGAAATCGCAAACCGCCTGATGGCAAGTTCTGATACAAGGCTGGATGGTAATCCGTACCGCCCCTGGATCGAGATGTATGCCTCGACCGAATTCCAGGACGTGGCAAAGGCCGAAATCGATCTTCTGGAACATACCGCGCAAACCCGCGGGGGGGATGCACGGATCGCGGGGTTGACGGAAATCTTCGCCAAGGCAAGCCGCCTTGAAGCCGATTTCTGGCAGATGGGGCTTGATCTGGCAAAATAGGCGCAGATGCCTTATATGAGTGCGAACATGCTTTCTGGGCTGGTTAAAACCGCCCGGTTTGTTGATCTCTTCCCGCTTTGCTCCTCCCGTCATTCCGGGCGAAGCGAAGCGCAGACCCGGAATCCATCTTGCCGCACGTCGCGGCATACCGGGTAAGGCTGGATTCCCGCCTTCGCGGGAATGACGCGGGGCAGGGATCATGGACCGGACGCCGATACTGGTCTCGGTCTGCCGCTATTTTACATCAACTTCTTGTCGCCGCGGCCTTGACCCGCGGATGGGTGGGAAAAATGAACTCTCTTGGCTTTGACAAAGCCCCGAAAGATACCCGCGTGGTTGTTGCCATGTCGGGCGGGGTCGATAGCTCCGCCGTTGCGGCCCTTCTGAAATCCGAAGGCTATGACGTGGTCGGCATTACCCTTCAGCTTTACGATATGGGGGCGAATGCGCCGTCACGCGCCAAATCCTGCTGTGCCGGGCGCGATATCTATGATGCGCGCAAGGTGGCCGAGGATATCGACATTCCCTATTACGTGCTCGATTACGAATCACGCTTCCGCGAAGAAGTGATCGATGATTTTGCCGACAGCTATATGCGCGGCGAAACCCCGATCCCGTGCGTGAAATGCAATCAGACGGTCAAATTCCGCGATCTGCTCGAAACCGCACATGACCTAGGTGCGGATTGCATGGCGACGGGCCATTACGTGCAGCGCAAACTGGGTGCCAACGGCCATGCCGAACTGCACCGTGCGGCCGACCCCAATCGCGATCAAAGCTATTTCCTGTTCACCACGACCCAGGAACAGCTCGATTTCCTGCGCTTCCCGCTGGGCCATTTGATGAGCAAGGCCGAAACCCGCGCGCTTGCCGCCAAATTCGGCCTTGAAGTGGCTGATAAGCCCGACAGTCAGGATATCTGCTTTGTCCCGGATGGCAAATATGCCCGTCTGGTCGAAAAGCTCCGCCCCGAAGCCGGTGAACCGGGCCAGATCGTTGATCTTGATGGCAATGTGCTGGGCGATCATCGCGGCCTGATCCATTACACCATCGGCCAGCGGCGCGGTCTTAACATCGGCGGCACCGCAGAACCGCTTTATGTCGTCAAACTCCTGCCCGAAACCCGGCAGGTCGTGGTCGGCCCGAAATCGGCGCTTGCGATCCAGATGGTCTATGTCAAGGAACTGAACTGGCTTGATGGTGACGCGATTGACCCGAACGGGGTCGAGGTCGAAGTCAAACTGCGCTCCGCCATGGCACCGGCTCCGGCCACCATCTACCCCGAAGGGACGGGCGCGGCCCGCATCGAACTGCACGACCCGCAGTTCGGCATCGCACCGGGGCAGGCGGGCGTTTTCTATTCTGGCGACCGGGTAATGGGCGGCGGCTGGATCACCCGTCAGGAACTTCTGGCAGCACACGCCCCGACGGCGGCCTGATCGGCGGCTCGATCATCAATAAGGCGGGCAGGCGGGGCATTTGCTCACCTGCTGGTTTTGCGGATATCTTTTTTCCGCAAAACACCAAAAAGGCGCTTGACGGGGGCGGTTCCCTGACGTAAAAACCGCCCCGTTCCGGCGCTTACGGAACCCGCAGAATACATACGCTATATATACTCTGTGGCCGAGTAGCTCAGCTGGTTAGAGCAGCGGAATCATAATCCGCGTGTCGGGGGTTCAAGTCCCTCCTCGGCTACCAATTAAAAACCCCGTCAGGCAAAGCCTTGCGGGGTTTTTAATTGGCACCCTCGGAGAGGGCTTTAACCCCCCTGGTTCGCGAGAAAGCGAGGCACGCAGCTTTCGAGAGACGTTGCGCGAAACGCGCAACGGTCCGCCGGGCAAAGCCCAAGGATAAAAAGCAGCCCAAAGGCTGGTTTTTACAATTCCCTCCGGTTTGTTTACCTGAGCGGTGATTTGAGCCTTTAAAGATTGTGTGTCTCTGTTTCTGCTTCGTTGGTTTTATGATGCGATGATTACTGGTTCGCTCTCTTTGCTATAAGTTCTAGGGCGCTCTGAAGGGCTGGGAGGGAGGTGTTGTTACCCTCAATGTCAAGATATCCAGAGTTTTCATTCGAGAATATTGTTTGGGTTGTTTGAAGGATCACTGCATCGCGAACACTCTGTGAGTCCGATGCTGCAATAAATGCCTCGAATGAATTCAGAGCATTCGCTTTATGAAGATTAATTGTGTGCAAGTGCAGTGCGATCTTATATCTTCTCGCACACCATATCAGTGATGATGCTAGGATAATTGTAATAATTACTTTTGATGTTATGTAGTTTACTAAAAGTGGAATGTCGGACCCAACGGAAATGTTTGATTTTAAGCAGTAAATTCCCCATGATAAACATAAAACAATTGATATTATACTGCATGTTAGCCAAATTTTAGAAGATGATAGATGCGTGTCTGATGCAGATTTGAAGTCCAAAGAGTATGGGCGAATTACTTTTAATGCGCTATCTGCATTAATTTTTTCGAGACTTGTCTGTGCATTGTGTAATGTTTCTTCTATTTTTTCTTTGTCAGATTGAAGTATGTTTTCTAGTTCGCTGATATGGTTCTCTGTTAATTCGGATCTGGATTTTTTTATTGCAGATATTTGTTGCTCTGCTTCGTTTATTTTGTTTGTGAGTGTTTCATTTATATTCTTTATGGATGTTATATGTTCTTGGTATTCTTTTCGAAGTTGTGAAATATGATTTTGGAAATTTTTTGTCTCTTCTTCGAAGTGGTTTATTGCTCCATTTTTTTCTACAATTGATTTAATGTAAGTCATAGGGATGTTATTGGACAAATGTGAAAATATGTGCTGGTATGATATGTTCAAATTGGAAATTATACTTTGCTTTGACTTGACAAAGTTTTCATTAAATTTTTGAGACTTTATTTGTGTTAGTAATTTTTCATACCGATCCAGGTTTTGGTTTATTTGAGAAACTGCATTGTCAGGTATGTCTTGATATGAGGACTGAAGTAGTATTGTAACATAGAATTTTGTGTTTTCTATGTTTGTTCGGCATTCTGAATAATCGAAGCCGTCAGGCCAGTTTTTGTTAAATATTATTTGTTCGGTAGGAGTTTTAAGTATCTTATTTGCTGAGGGGAATATGCTATTATCTTGAGGAATTTGAGATTCTTTATTCATTGGTTATCCTCCATTTCTCCTGTTATTTATGCAATGATACATGGTCCATATGTGAAGGCAACTGGTATATTAGAAGAGTTTGGTGAGGCTGAGTTTGCCCCATTTTCTTTGCTGTTTTAATTTGATTTCGTCTTTTGGGATAAAAGGGGACAGATTTACTTTCCGGAATATCATCCCACACCTAAGCCGCCTCCACCACCACCGAAATCCTCCGTCCCAATAAGGCAAGCGCTTTCTCCAACCGCCCGATCTTCGTCGCATGACGCGGATCAAGCATCCGGCGGATTTCGGTTTCAGCCAGTCCCATCTTTGCCGCAAGGGCGGTATTGTTCGTACCCGTCTCGCGCATGGTGATGTAAAGGGCTGCTTTGGCGGCCATAAGCGTGCCCAGCGTCACCGTAGGGCGACCCTTGGCGGCAGAGGGCAGGGGAATGTCTTCCTTGGCGATCATGGCCGCCGCAATGGCTTCATCAAGCGCATCGGCGATTTCGCGTAAGGCTTCGTGCTCTGTTGCGCCATCCGTTGCGCAGCCGGTGACATCGGGCACAACGGCAAGAAAGCCACCCGCGCCATCGTCGCTTAAATCCACGGGATAAATAAACCGCATTTCTGTTGCTCCGTTCCGGATGGGCGTCATCACCGGATATCAAATATCCTTGGGATCGACGCCCAAATCTTTCAGCATACTGTTCAGAAGGCCGGGGCTGATTTCCTTTTTGCGGTCTTTGAGCGTGGTACGGTGATCTCCCAGATACAGCGTACCGTGTGATCCCTTGCCGCGATGTGCCTCGAATGCGAGGTCCAGCCCATGCGCCTTGGCGTATTTCCTGAGCTTGCGCATCAGTTCATTGCCATTCATTCAGCCTCCCCCAAATGTGCTGATGGCAATATATTCGAACAAATTTGTTCGAATGTCAAGGCGGCGGGATTTGGGGTGACGATAAGGAATTGGTAGTCGAGGAGGGACGAATAAAAGAAGAGTTAATATGTCAAAATCAAAGGCATAATGTCCCATGCAGACGCTGCAACAGCCCTAAATGGATCAATACACTAGCGACAAGGAGTTACACGACTTCACGAGCGACGCTCTTCTGGATCACTGTGTAAGCTGGTTCCAAATTCAATTTCACCATTTTTCGTATAGGAAAAGGACTCGCTATAACTGTAAACCTGTCTTTGTGCATGTGCGATTATCGCAGCATTAATGTTGGCAACTTCAAGTTTATCAAGTGAACGAACTTCCCTTTTCCCAGCATACAATCCAACTAGAACCAAATGCTTGGATAACGGGAAAAGAACTGACGTATCGCTCATACCATGGCCAACGCTGGTGAAAGGCGCTTTAAGCGGCCTCACCGGAATGAGACAAACCGGATTATCTGATGTGACGAAGTACCCACTTTGGTCGGAAGCTATCAGTAAACTCCACTTGCGGAGCGCCATCGTGTCCAACACATCATTCATTCCTTCAAGTTCGAGTTCAATCAACATGTTTTGATGAACTTCTATTGAGTAGTTGCCTTTCTCAACGAAGTCTCTTGCACGTTCATAGCTGACATCCGCCGAGGATTTAGTAATGTGCCCCATCGCTTCAGCATTTCGGAAGGCATTTTCATACCGCTGCTTTGAGGCCGTCAAATTCTGAGCCTGCACGCGGTAAACTTGCTCAAGGAATTGCGATATGGATGACCTGTTTCTTGGGTGTCTGGTCGCCATCAACGCCATTAAATTCAATACGTAGACAAGGTCTTCGAAGTCTTCAATATTTTGGCGAGCATCTATGCGCCTCAGTGCTTCTGACAAGGGCGTCTCAAATTTAGAGTATGCTGTTTCCAGCGCATCTGGGCTCTGCCCCTCGGCTTCTATTTTGTTAAAATCTCGTCTTGCTCCCACGTTTCGAACAAGAGTGGTATACGTTTTACCATCCAGCAAATCGCAGCAATAGATTTTCGATTTCTTACCTTTTCCTTGCGCAAACATTCTCAAATAGCACTGGGGAATGAAGTGATGATTTCGAGATAGAGCCAACAGCCAAGTCCTCCGCAGCACGAGAAAGCCTGAATTAAACCTGAACACCAGGTCATTGTCCAATGGCGGGGCTGATTTGATCTGCCAACTCACTTTGATTGGAAGAAAGGGGACATGACGTGATGTCTGTGCAGGGGCACAGCGATTCAAAAACATCGGACATCTGCACCAAAACCATCAATCGCCGCAAACTGGCCAGAACCGCAATGGCGAAATTGCGGGGGATGGAATGATAATGTGTACTGCGCCACGTTCTCACACAGTACGAATTTGATATAAGTTTTGATTTTATTGTGAAATTTTATGTATTTGATGGGCCCGGATGGACTTGAACCCCCGACATGGGGTTAAGAGCGGAACAACGGTTGCGGGTCAAAGCGCCTTCCGCGCCGCATCCTCCAGAAACCCCGAAACCGCCCCCTTGCCGTGCTTCGCTTCAATCTGGTCAATCAGATTGGCGTCAATGGTCAGGTTGATCCGGCGTTTCTTGCCCGGCACGGCGACGGTAATCGCAACGATCCCGTCGGCGTCTTTCGGCAGTTCGACCATCGGCGACGGGGCGGGGATGGGTTCGCCGTCCTCATGCATGCCATCGATATGCAGGGTCAGGGCCTCGGTGCCCATTTCCACCAGTTCGGTCATGGATGATGCCGCACTGACGCAGCCCGGAAAATCCGGAAAGGAAATTCCGAAATCGCTGCCGCCGTCTTTGTGGACCAAACCCCAATAGGTCTGTTTCATTTCGCTCTCTCCACTTGGATGCCCAAGCTTCATCAATTTTGCGGTGCTTTCCGAAGGCCGCCTAAAGCAGCTTTACGCCGGATTGCTTTTCAATGTTTTTGACGGTGCCAATCGGCAAATCACGTTTCGGATGCGGGACCGTCACTTTCCCCGGCTTAGTCGGGTGGCTCAATTGATGGTGGCTGCCCTTCGTGCGCACGATTTCCCAACCGTCCGCCTGAAGCCTTTTCAGGATGGTTTTGCTGTCCATAGGCTCCTTCCATCAGAGTGTATGCGCATTATGCGCATTTGAGGTGCAGCAGTCAATGGAATGATGCGCATCATGCGCATGATTATAGGGCGGGGTTAGGGTGGGGCCTTTGAGTTTCAAACACCCTGCTGCCCAAACTGCCTCGGCGCACACCCCATCACCCGCTTGAACGCCGTACTGAACGCACTTTCAGACTCATATCCCACCCAAAGGCATTCCCCAGCCCCCGAAAGTTAAGGTTTTCCTACCGCCCCTTGTTCTTCTGGCTTTCTATTCTACCAACGTATAGTTATAGTCTGAGCCGCACCCTGTTTCGGAAAACCACGCCTACCGATGCCTCACGCCGTTCCTGTGTTCATTTCTATATCCCTTGTCGTCATTGCTATTGTTGCCTTGGCTTATGTCATCTGGCGGTGGTGGCAGGCGTGTGCGCAAACGAACCTGTTTAAAAGCGTGATGGCGAATATTTCCGACGGTGTCGTGACGCTGGACGCGGACAGATCGGTTCGAAGCCTGAACACGGCGGCAACCAAGATGTTTGGTCGGTTTGATGGTGCGGTGTCCGGGCTTCGTCTTTCTGACCTTTTGCCTGACGCGCCCGAAATCGGTCATGAGCCGCAGGACACCGAATACCGCACCGAAGCCATCCGGTCGAACGGCACATTTTTCCCGGTTGAGGTAAAGCTTTTGGCGCGCCGCAACCAACGTGACAGCATATTGATCATCCGCGATCTGTCGCGGGTTCGGCTGGATGCGACCGAGGAAGAACAACGCTTCAAGCAAAGCCAGTATTTTGCCCGTATCGGGACCTGGGATTGGTGCGTTAACACTGACGAGCTTTACTGGTCGGATGCGATTTATGGCATGTTCGGTTATAAACCGGGCGAGGTGACGCCGTCCTATTCCCTGTTCTGTGATGCCGTGCATCCAGACGACAGGGAGCGGGTCCGCCAAGGCGAAATCCGCTGTGTTGAAACCGGTGAAAATCATGACGAGGAATATCGCGTTGTCTGGCCCGATGGCTCCATCCGCTGGCTGCGCGAAACCGGCAATATCATCAAGGATGAAAACGGTGACGCCCTCAAAATGATGGGGGTTGTGCGTGACATTACCGAGGAACGCGCAGAAGCCGATCAAATTCGCGAGCTGGCGTTCAATGATCCGCTTACCCGTTTGCCAAACAGGATCATCTTCGAGGACCGGCTATCGAAGGCGATTGATCGCGCCAAGCGCCATAAGACGCGGGTTGCCTTAATCTTCATTGATCTGGACGGTTTTAAACAAATCAATGACGAGCTCGGCCACGTTGCCGGAGACTGCATTCTCATTGAAACCGGGAAGCGCTTGCAGAACGCCGTCAGGGCATCTGATACGGTGGCCCGCATCGGGGGGGATGAGTTCACGGTTATTCTCGAAGACCTTGATACCGATGCCGAAGTCCATCGGGTTGCCGACAAAATCCTGCATGCTGTATCGGAACCGCTCAGGCATGACGGCGGGACCTGTCAGGTGGGGGCAAGCCTTGGGGTTTCCATCTATCCGGAACATGCCAGAACGCTTGATACCCTGATCCACATCGCTGATCAGGCGATGTATGCCGCCAAGGCGAAGGGAACGAACCTTTGCCAAATCGGTCAGGAATTCGCAAACTGATGGCGGAAATGATCGAAATACGCCCTGTCATCCAATCGGATCGCGCCGCATGGGCCGCTTTGTTTCGGGATTATATGGTGTTTTATGGCGTCACACCGTCTGATGCCGTACTCGATACGACGTGGGGCTGGATTATCGATCCCGACGGACCGATGGAATGCCTTCTGGCCGTGAAGGGGGATAGGGTCGTTGGATTTGCCCAATACCGTGCTGTGCCCGAAACCCTCACAGGGGGGTGGTTTGGCCAGCTTGACGATCTTTTCGTGGCACCAAAAGCCCGCCGCGATGGCGTGGCACAGGCCCTGATGACACGGCTGGACGATATCGCGCGGGACAGGGGATGGTTCAAGCTGAGCTGGATCACCGCAGATGATAACGCTACGGCGCAACGGCTTTACGATCAGATCGGCAAAGCCTCAAGCTGGGTGGTTTACGAACGACCGATCAAGGACTGAGCACGAGCGGGCGGTCTTAAAGGGTGTCTTTCCCAAACCTTCGCGGCGCACACCCCATCACCCGTTTAAACGCCGTACTGAACGCACTTTCAGACTCATACCCCACCGACAGGGCAATTTCCGAAATCGGCAGTCCCGAATGGGTCAGGCGATCCCCCGCAAGCAGCATCCGCCAGCGGGTCAGATAGGCCATCGGCGGGACGCTAACGACATCGCGGAACCGCGCGGCAAAGGCCGAGCGTGACATGCCTGCATGGCGGGCCAGTTCCTTAAGCGTCCAGGGATGGGCGGGGTCCTCATGGATGCAGGCAATCGCGGTTGCTATCTGTTTATCCGATAGGGCGGCGAACCAGTCGGGGACGTCAGGCGCGTTTTGCCCGGTCCTATCACTTTGGCCGCTGGCTTGCTGCGCATTGCTCAGATGCAGCCGAAGGGCCTGCACCAGCACCGTATGCGCCAGATGTTGCAGCACCAGAAAACCGCCCGGTTGCGGATTGCGCAATTCCTGCATGATCCGTTCGACCAGCCAGCGCAGGCTGGCTTCATCCTGATCATTTTCAATCCGCACAATCGGCGGCAGGGCCGCCATCAGCATATCGGCATGCGGCCCTGAAAGGACAAAGCGGCTGCTGACGATAAAGCATTCGCCGCCGCCATTATGCTTAACGATCCCGCCGCTTTGGGCCTTGGCAAAGATGTGCGGCGCATCAACGGGCGGGCAATCTGGATCGCTTGCCAGAAAGAAGGTCCGCCCGCGCGGCAGGACAAAAGAACTTCCCGACGTCAACAGCACCGGACCCGCAAGGTCTTCGACGCTGACATAACATTGCCCGGAAACGATGGTGCCGCATTTGATGGAATTGGCCTGATCGGCAAAACGGATCGCCCAGGGACCGGCGGCATCAAACCCGGCCGACATGTAATTGCGCGGCTTAAGCAGCGACAGGATATCGGAAAGCGGATCCATGGGGTGGGGGAGCCTTCTTCTGGACGATTGCGAAAGTAATATGGATCATAGCGCATGGATCGTCCAATCGCCATCGCCTATCGTTTGCTCATTGATCATGTGCAATGTGAAGTGGAGAACGGAATTGCGTATTTTTGTAACCGGGGCGAGTGGCTTTGTCGGATCGGCGGTGGTGGAAAATCTGATCGCGGCCGGGCATGAGGTTTTGGGGCTCGCGCGGTCTGATGCGTCGGCAGGTGCGCTTCTGGCGGCCGGGGCTTTGGTGCATCGCGGTGATCTTGATGATCGTCAAAGCCTGCGCGCCGGGGCGCTTGAGGCCGACGGGATCATTCACACCGCGTTCAATCACGACTTTTCACGCTACGCCCAAAGCTGTGCCGAGGATGCGGAGGTCATCGCCGCCCTTGGTGATGCGATTGCGGGCACGCAAAAGCCGCTTGTCGTGACCTCTGGCCTCGGGCTTCTGGCCGGCGGGATACAGGTGACGGAGCAGGACATGCCCGATTTCGGGCCAAACGCCATGCCGCGTGTTGCGACCGAACGCGCCGTGGCCGAGCTTGTCGGGCAGGGGCTTAACGTTTCGCTCATGCGCCTGCCGCCCTCGGTACATGGAAGGGGCGATCATGGCTTTGTGCCGATCCTGATTGGCATCGCACGCGAAACCGGCGTTTCGGCCTATATCGGCGATGGCAACAATGCCTGGCCCGCCGTGCATCGCTTTGACGCCGCACGCGCCTATGTCCGCGCGGTCGAGGTCGCGATGCCGGGAAGCGTCTATCACGCCGTTGCCGAAACCGGCATCGCCTTTCACGAGATCGCCGGGGTGATCGGCAAACGGCTGGGCGTTCCGGTCGTTTCCAAAAGCCCAGACGCCGCCACCGATCATTTCGGCTGGTTCACCCATTTCGCCAAACTCGATTGCCCGGCGGCAAGTGTCATCACGCGTCGGCAATTGGACTGGTCCCCGACAGAGGCCGGATTGCTCGCCGATATCGATCAGGATTGTTATTTCGACCAGTAAGGATGTTGTCGCCCCGGTCAGCTTGAACTGCCCGGGGCTGAAATATCTGGGATCGGTCGATTAAAGCGTCTCGTCCGTGAGCACCCAGCCTTTTGCCTTCCATCCCTGTGCGGATTTTTCCAGCATGCTGGCGACCGGGATCGCATAACCGCCAAAGATTTCAGTCTTGCCGTCCTGCATGGTGACGGAAAGGTCGTATTTTGCACCACCCAGTGCGGCAATAACGGCCTGTCCGCCGCCCCCCACACTGCCAGAAGACACAAACACATGTTCGATGCCGCCTTGCGCGGCCATGGTCGCACCGGCAAATGACATCATGTAACCAAGTCCCTGTTGTTTGGGGTTGGTTGTCATATAGCCGTCCTGTGCAATCCATCCGCTGGGAACTTTGCTGAATTTACCGTCGCTTGTTGGCAGGGTATTGGTGAATTCAAGCGATGATTTCTGTGTGCTGTCGCCATCATATATTCCTTCCAGACCTGCACCTTCTGGCGAGATGTCAAAACTATGTGCATCGTCATCTGTTTTGAATTTCATTGGTTACCTCTTTGCCGATGGTATTTATGCTGATCTGCAAAGACGGTTTTGAAACTGGCTTGTGATGAGGGACGGGGGCAGGAGGTTGCCGCACAGCACCAGAAAGCCGCCCGGCCGGGATTGCCTGCTTCCGGCATCATCGGTTCGGCGGCCCGCACAGGCTGGCTTCGTGCTGATCATTTTCGATGCGCCTATTCGGCGGCAGGGTCGCCATCCGCAGATCGGCAAACGACCCCGAAAGGGCCGCGCACGCCACCCCAAAACCGGCCCCCCAAACCCGACGTGCTGCAACCACCGACGCCCGAACAGACCAAGGGCCATTGCCAACCTCGCCGACGGACGGCTATCGGGTTCTCGGCTACGTCGCTCACTTTCGGGCGGTGGCGGCAACCTGCCTCTCCGGTGCTCAGGCAAACCTCAGGCCTTCACCAGCCCCGCCGACGGACCACCATCGGGCTCTCCGTCCACCTCGATCACTTTCCGGTCCCGGCAACAACGTGCCGCTCTGGCCTCCAGACAAACCTCGGGCTTGCGCCAAACTCACCCACAAACGGTTTTCGGGCACACGGTCCTCGCACTTGTCAGCCCTGTCCATCTTCGACGGGGCATGGCTTGCTGCTGCCATTGCCATCCTTCCGGCCTTGGCGACATTTCCGGCAACCGGTGAAGCCCGGACACATTTCGGGCCTTCGCCAGTTTGCCCCGAAGACGGATTTCGGGCGTACGGCCCCCACCTGTCCATCGTCGGCGGGTGATCGCCCGCTGCCGCTCATGCTGCCATTGCCGCCGCTCCCGGCGAATTTAACGCTCCCTTGCCAAAAAGACGCACCTCTCCCGTCATGACAAATGACCGGGTTAGTTCCCTTAATCCTCGGGCAGAACGCCGCCGTAACGGCTCCGCCATCCGCCAATCAACATCCTGCGGGGCACCCCGCCGCCCGTTTTGTGTCTTTGTCCCTGCATCCCGATCACCTCTTTCATCCAGCCCCAAACGCAAAAAACCCGCTAGGCACAAGGCCTTGCGGGTTTCGGTCCGGGTGCATTTCTCCCGTTGACTTTTATCTTATGACATAGTTAAAAGAACAAATCAAGAACTTTTTCATGAAATTTTATATGCGGCTGGAAACGGGAATCTGGGGGAAAGGATTTGATTTTATCGACCATCCGATAAAAACTGTTTCCAATATTGCGTTACATGGCTTTTGCAGCGAGAAATGACATTGATCAACCCTTATAAAGATTTGAAACAGGAACGTTTCTGGCGGTACGGGGTTGCGCTTTCTGACCCGCGCAATGTTGCCAATATTCATGCGCCGAAATGGGGAATTGCGCCGGACGATACGGTTGTGACGATGGGCAGTTGCTTTGCCCAGCATATTGCAACATGGCTGCGCGAACGTGATCTGAATGTTCCGTTCTTTGATACCGATGACAATATCAAATCGCGGAATTTCTCGGCCAATTACGGCAATATCTATACGGTCAGGCAGGCCCTGCAACTGACTGCGGAAATCGCCGGGCTGCGGGTCTGCTCCGATACGGCCTGGCAGGCGCAAGATGGTTTTGTCGATCCGCTGCGCCCCAATGTGTTTGCGGCACCGGTGGCCAGCGGTGATGCGATTGGTGAATTGCGCAAAGCCCATCTCAAGGCGGTCGAGAAGGCATTTACCGATCTTGATATTCTCGTTTTCACCCTTGGTCTGACCGAGGCATGGCAGGTGAATGCCTGTGGCACGGTTCTTCCGGTCGCGCCCGGCGTTGCGGGCGGAGATTTTGATCCGCTCAAATACAGTTTTGTAAACTTCACCTATCCTGAAATACGTGCCGACCTTGAACAGTTTTGCACGGCAATCCGGGAAATGCGCGGGGGGCGGGATTTCAGGCTGATCCTGACGGTGTCGCCAGTACCTTTGACCGCGACCTATGAAGAAAGGCACATCCTGCAATCCACAACCTATTCCAAGGCAGTGTTGCGTGCTGTTGCCGGGGATTTTGCATCGGAAAACGGGTTTGCCGATTATTTCCCGTCGTTCGAGATCATCAATAATCCGGCCGCCAGAAGCAGTTTTTTCGAAGACAATCTCCGATCCGTAAAATCCGATGCGGTCGAAACTGTCATGACCCATTTCATGACATGCTACTTTCCCGATGGCATCGTGCGAAATCAGGACAGCACCGCCGCCAAAGAAGAATTGCCGCCCGTAAATAACAAGCGCGCCTCAACAACGGTTCCAAAATCAATGGATGCCGATTGCGAGGAAGAAATGCTCGAAGGGTTTGCCAACCGGCAATATGAAAACGGGGGGGATGGCAGGGACGTTATTGTCGCGTTCGGTGACAGCCATTTGACGGCATGCAGCCAGATGATCGATCAATATGATCGGCAGGGAAAATTTGCCTTTGCCCCGATCCGGCTTCTTGCCAACAATCCTCATCGCGAAATAAATATCCATCGTTTCAGGACATTTGTGTTCCGAAAGGAACATTTCAACTTCAAAGATTTTTTTGTCCAGAATCCGCAGGATCTGGTTCTGGTCGGGGTGGGTTTGTTTGGCGATAACATCATCCGTGCGCACGGGGAGATGAAACCTGAAATCAAGGGCGCGGGCGGCAGCGATATTACACCGTCCCTGCCGTGTCTGGATGCAGTCACGCCTGAGCTGGTAAAGATGTATGTCCAGAAAATCACGCCCAATCTCGTCTTCGGCATGCAGCTTGAAAAGCTGACCGCCTATAAACGGATATTCTGGATCGTTTCGCCCGACATGCCCGAACAAACTGCACGCTTTCGGTTGGGGGATCACTTTGTCGATGGTGGTTATTACAATGTCCACAAACGGGCATACACAGAGGCATTTAAAATGCTCGCCCATAATCTGGGCAGGACAAAATTCATTCTCCATCCCTGGCCGGACCTTTGCAACGAAACCGGCTTTACCAAAAACGAGTTCGCTGGGAGTGACAATCTGACCAATATTCACGTTAACAAGGATTATTACGAATATGCGGTCACACGGTTAATGGAATTGATGAAAGCGGATTAGGTTCGGGGCTTTCGCTGGCGTGCGTGGCGTGTGTGGCGTGCGATCAGCCACCCGTCAGTCACGGCAAGGATGGTTTCAGATATTTGCGCCGATCTGGCTTGTGCCGGTATTCCTGTGATGCGAGTATCACGGACGCATTCGCAAACGACGCGGGATTTGGAATGAAGATCGCAATTCTTGACGACTATCTCGACAGCATTTTTCATCTGCCGTGCTATGAAAAACTGGCCGGGCATGACGTGACCATCCTCACGCAGAAATATGATGATCCGGCCGATCTGGCGGGCGCAATTGGCGATGCGGAGGCGGTCGTGCTGTTTCGCGAACGCACCAAAATCACCGATGAATTGCTGGCACATTTGCCAGGCGTAAAACTGATCAGTCAGCGCAGTGCCTATCCGCATATCGATGTTGATGCCTGCACCAAACGCGGCGTGTTGCTGTGTTCGAAACAGGGGGCGGGCAAGGCGCCATCCTATGCGGCGGCGGAAATGACATGGGCGCTGATCATGGCATCCGCCCGCCAGATCGTCGAACAGAATGCATCGCTCAAAGCAGGCCAATGGCAGATGGGAATCGGCAAGACATTGCGCGGGCGAACCCTCGGTATCCTTGGATATGGCAAGATTTCGCGCGTGGTGGCGGGCTATGCCAGGGCGTTCGGGATGAATGTGCTGGTCTGGGCGTCAGAGGCATCGCGCAAGGCTGCGGCTGAGGACGGCCTTGATGTCGCCGCATCGCGCGAGGCATTCTTTGCCACGCCCGATATCATTACGGTGCATATGCGTCTGACGCCGGAAACCCGCGGGACGATTACCGCCGATGATCTCGCCCGGATGCGGCCCGGCAGCCTGTTTGTCAACACATCGCGGGCCGGGTTGGTGGCACCGGGCGCGCTTCTGGCGGCCCTTGATGCCGGACGTCCGGGGAAGGCGGCGGTCGATGTGCTTGATACCGAACCCCTGATCGACGCCGATGACCGTTTTGCCAACCATCCAAACGTTCTGGCAACCCCGCATGTCGGCTTCGTGACCGAGGATGAACTGGACATGCAGTTTGGCGATATTTTCGATCAGGTGGTGGCTTATGCCAACGGCGATCCGATCCACATGATCAATCCCGAGGTCTGGCACGGTCGCAAAGCCAAACCGGCATAGGAAAATGCAAACGGTCGCCTGCGATATCGTCAGGCGACCGTTTTTTGTTCATGCCTTGGCGGCGGCTTTGGCGGCTCTGGCTTTTGCTCCGGGCAGGCGGGCAAATATCGTGATGTTGCCAAGAAAGATCATCACAAGCCCCGTCGCCCCAATCGGCGTCCAGACATAGCCTTCAAGGAAGGTCGAAACCGTAAGGGCCACCACCGGGAACAGGACGGTGACATAAGCCGCACGCCCCGCACCGACCCGGTGCACCAGTGCCAGATAGGCAATGAAGGCAACGACCGACCCCGGAATGGCCAGATACAGAAGCCCGCCAATATAAACCGGGTCGGTCGGCAGGATCGGCGTCTGACCGCGCAGCAGGGCAAAGATCAGAAGCATGACCGCACCATAAGCCATGCCACGCGCGACCGCATCGCGGTTGGGAATACCCATCGCGTTCAGTTTGACCGAAACCATGTTGCCCATGCTAAACACCGCCGTCCCGCCAAGCGCAAACAAAAGGCCGGTGATGGCATGCGGATTATGCGACAGGGCATAAATCTGATTGGCAAACAGGCACGCAATGCCGCCAAGGCCAAACGCCGCCCCGAAAACAAAGCGAAGACCCGGCCGTTGGCCATAGAACGCCCAATTGCCCAGCGCATTGAAAATGGTCGATGTGGTAAAGATCACCGCAACGATCCCCGATGCGATATAGCCGGTCGCCGAATACATCAGGATAAAGTTGATGCCAAACAGCCCGCATCCCAGCAGCACGATCCACGGATGGGCCCGCCACGGAACCGGCCGCCATTTACGCGACAGGATCAGGAAACCGCACAGCACGACAGCAGCCAGCAAAAAGCGATAGAAGATCGACATTTCAATCGGGATCGGCCCGATCTGAAGCTTGATCGCATACCAGGTAAATCCCCAGCAGGCCGTGACGATCAGAAAAAGCAATGCGGTCATGATAAAGCGGTAACTCCGGTGGCGAGAGGGAGAGAATGATATGTGGGGCATATCCGAAGCCAGTTTATAGACCGTTTTGAGGGGGACGGGCTTTCACGAACTTGCGGTGTTTTTCACAATCTTGCGCAAATCAATGCAGTCCTTCGCACGCTGGGCTTTGCAATATGGTGCTGCAATGCGATGATTGTGCCTTGGAAACAGGACGTGCCGATGTTTGTGCCCAATGGCCGATACCAGAATTTTGAAGTCTACAATCAGCTGATCGGTGATGCCGAACTGCTGAATGCGGGTGATTTTGGCGACAGCATTTCGGCGGCACACTGGCGGCGTAATGCCGATGTCATGACCCGCTATACCGACCCTGACCATCACACCATCAGCCTTTATGTCAATGGTGGTACGGGCATTAAACGCCAGATCGGACCTGATCCGCTAACCGGTGGCGGGCCGGGGCGCTGTTGCCTGATGCCGGCCCATCTGACATCGGACTGGGTGGTCAATGGCGAGGTCGAACTGTTCCACCTCTATATCCCGCATTCCGCGTGGGAACGCGCGGTGGTCGAGGCGTTTGATATTGAACCCAACGCCGTTGAGGTCCCTGAAAAGACATTCTTCCTTGATACGCTGATCGAGCAGACAATCCGCCATGCGATGTTGCCGCTGGACTGGAGTGCCCCGGCCGATCGTATGGCAATGTCGAGCGCTGGGCAGATGCTGATGGGGCATATGCTGCGCAGCTATTCGTCGAAACGCGATCTGGAATTCCGGGTGCGCGGCGGCCTGTCTCCGCAAATCAGACGCCGGGTGTTTGATTTTATCGAGGCCAATTTGGATCAGCCGTTGTCACTCGAACAGATTTCATCCGAGGCAGGGCTTTCGCCCTATCACTTTGCGCGCATGTTCCGCCAGTCGGTGGGCGAGGCACCGCATAAATATGTTCTGCGCCGCCGGATTGAGGCCGCCAAACGGATGCTGCGCGATCCGGCATTGTCGGTTGCCGATATCGCGCTCGCCACCGGTTTTTCAAGCCAGGCCCATCTGACCACGCGGTTCAGCAGCTTTACCGGCCTGACCCCGGCCAGGTTCCGCTCCGTCGCCGGGTAGGGCGCGCCTGCCTTATTTTTATATCGCAATCATTGCATAAATACGGGCGGGGTTATCAGGTATCTGAAACCTGATTCCAGATGCCGGTCCGGGCCGTTTCGCGAACATAGTCGGCAAAGTCGCGCGGTGGGCGGCCAAGGATTTTTTCGACATCGCCTGTGGTCGCGCTGTTGCGGCCATCAAGGACCTCGGAAAACAGATAGCGGATCAGATGACGGAAGTCATCCGGGATACCATCTGCGGCAAGGCCCGCATCAAGTTCGTCAAGTGTGATTGGGGCAAAGACAATGTCGCGTCCGGTTGCGTCGGCGATCAGCGTCGTGACCTCGGCAAAGGTCAGTGCCTTTGGACCGGACAATTCATATGTTTTGCCAATGTGAACAGGTTCGACGAGTGCCGCGACGGCACAATCGGCAATATCGTTAGCATCGATAAACGGTTCGAGCACGTCACCGGCCGGCAGCGCCAGAGTGCCCTGTTGCAAATAGGGTAGGAACAGATCCTCGTCGAAATTCTGGAAAAACCAGTTGGCACGCAGCACGGTCCAGTCCGCACCCGATTGGCGCAATGCATCTTCTGCCCGATGGGCTTCATACTCGCCACGGCCCGATAACATCACCAGTCGTTTCGCACCATGTTTGAGAGCGCGTTTGGAAAAGTCGGTAATGATGTCGACCGATCCCGGGACGGCGAGATCGGGCTGGAAGGTAATGTAGGCAGCACTAACACCCTCAAGGGCGGCATCCCAGGTTTCGGGGCGGGTCCAGTCGAAGGACGGGGTGGTGCTGCGCGATAAGGCGCGGGTATAGCAGCCCATCTTGTCGAGTTTGGCGGCAACACGCCGACCGGTTTTGGCGGTGGCACCAAGGATAAGATAGCGGTTTGGGTCCATCACTTTCGGCTCCTGTTGTCGGGTTTTAAACGTGAATAATCCTCATATTTGTAAATGTGATAAATCCTCGTATTTTGTTCGTCAAGAGGCTAATGTTGCAAAGATGCCGAAAGCCAATCGGAAAACGGGCGTGAGCCAGCGAATGAATAAAGGGTCAAGATATTGCCGGAAAACGCAAAATCCATGCGCCGGGCACCGACGCAGAAACGCAGCCGCGAACGGGTGGAAAATATCCTCAATGCCGCGTGCGAGCTGATTTCGGTGCAGGGAAGTGACCTGATGAAGATGGGGGAACTAGCGGAACGCGCCGGAGTCTCGATTGGGTCGCTATATCAGTATTTTCCCGACAAGGCGGCGATCATTCACGCATTGGCTGATCGCTATAATGCGGAATCGCGCCATTGTATTGAACACGGTCTTGGCGTGGTTACCAGTGCAGACGCGCTGGTTCCGGCGTTTGAACGGCTGGTTGATATTTATTACGAACTGTTTCTGGCGGAGCCGGTAATTTGCGACATCTGGTCGGGCACCCAGGCCGACAAAACCCTGCGCGATATGGAGCTTGAAGTCAGCCGATCCCATGCCGATTTCCTGTGCCAAACCATCTTTCGACTGGCACCGGCAGCCCGTGCACATAAAGAGGATATCGCGGCACGATGCCTTTTGATCATGTATATGTGCGAATCTACCATGCGTCTGGCAATTTCGGTTTCCAGAGATGAAGGAAAACGGGTTGTAGCGGGTTACAAGGCCATGACACGACGCGAGTTAGAGGCGATGCTGAACCTCTGAGAACGCTCGGTGTCATATCTTTGGGGGTAGAGTTCCGGATCAGGGCGGGATCAGCCCGTCAGGTGATGCAGAAAATTCTAGGCTTAGCCAGTTGCCGTAATATGCAGCAACATCGCGGCGGCTATTTGGCGTTTCAATTAGGCTGTTTGCCGCATATATGGCGATCTCGCCCTCCGGCCCCTTCGCCGATGGTGATTCCGACCAGGGAATAATCAGATTCTGCGACAGAATGAGAAGCAGTTCTGATCCGGCTTTTGCAGGACCCACCAGCTTGCAAAGCCGCTTTGGCAATCGGAAACCGGGTATGGCAGCGAGTATTGGTTACGCGCTGGCGACAAAGGGCAAAGCTTCAGGGCGACCAAGCAGATATCCCTGAACATAATCCACGCCGTGATTGGTCAGGAAATCAAGTTCGCCCTGGCGTTCTATCCCTTCTGCGACGACGTCAATGTCGAGTTGCTTGGCCAGATCGATCAGCTTGCTGACAATGGCCTGTTTGTATTTATCCTGATCAACATGGTCGATCAGTTCACGGTCGATTTTAATGATGTCGGGTTGCAGTTGCGGCAACATGTTCAGGGTCGAATAGCCCGATCCAACATCGTCCAGTGCAACCCGAAAACCAGAATCGCGATAGGATTTCAGGATCGCACCAAGATGTTCAATACTGCGGACTTTTTCAGTTTCGATAACTTCAAAGACAACATTGTTGCGATCCAACCCGCATTCCGACACCACATCAATCGTTGTGCGCAGGCAGGAATCCGGATCGTAGATCGAACTTGGCGTGAAGTTGATAAACAGATTTCCCGAAATCCCTGCTTTGTGCGCGTTACGGACATTTGCAGCCCGGGCTGCCCGGTCAAGCTGGAACAGCAGATCGGCTGATTGGGCCGCGCCGAATAGTTTATCTGGTGTGATGACATTGCCGGTTTTATCGGTCCCGCGGATCAGGCATTCATGGGCATAGGGTTTTGTGATGTTTCCAACGGCAAAAATCGGTTGGAAAACGGAATTCAGGCGATTTTCCCGCAGCATGTCGCCAAGCCATTCCGCGCCGATCTGTGCGCGTATGGCGCCAAGCGACGTGACGCGCGCAATGTCGTCAAGTTGGGGTTCCCTATTGCCGGGCATGATCAGCGCCTTGGTGTCAGTGATTTCTTCGGGCAGCAGATTTTCGGAAATCGCGTCAATCAGCGGGCGCAGACCCGGACGGACATAATCAAGATAAAGCGTTGCAACGGATGTGCTTTTTTCTGCGGAGTGCCCGGACTTCTTGATATTGGTAAGAATTTTCCCCGTTGTATGTGCAACAGGAGGCCAAAGGTAAAGGCGGCCTTCATTTGGGGCCATTTCCGGTATTTGGTCGCACTTCTCGCAGAAGGTCAAAATCGTCTCCGCTTTTTGGTTTTCCAGATCACCCGAAGGTCCATCATCTTGTAAGATAATGACTTCCTTCATTAAAGCATATGGGATTTGGGTGTGGCAAAAAAAGCCTGAACGTCGGGCGAGATCGTACCTGCCTGCCAAATATGACCGGCAAATGTGATCGGATTTTACGCACATTCGACGGCGGCCAATTTCTGATTTTGCGTCCCCGATAGGTCAAAGATCATTTCCCGGTTGATTACAAGTTTCAGCGTCTGGAATTAAAATTTTCAATTAGGCTTTTGATTTTTAATAATTTTTACAAGTTGAAAAATCGATTGACAAGATTGATCAGAGGTATCTAAAATTTCAAACAAACTAAAATATCAATTAATGGCAAAATGCCAATCCAACGGGAGGACTTCCATAATGAAATTTACTGCGAAAACACTCGGAATCTGTGCTGTACTTGCCGGGGCGCTTGCTGCAGGCATGCCTGTGACGGCTGCAACGACGCTTCGTATCGGAACGGTTCTGGCGCCGAATGATCCGATGGGGCAGGGGCTTGAGAAGTTCAAACTTGATGTCGAAAAAGCCACCAATGGCGACGTTATTATCGAGGTTTTCCACAATTCCCAGTTGGGTGATACCACCGAAATGATCGATCAGGCGCGTGCGGGTGCCGGTATCGGTACGGTCACGGATGTCGCCCGTCTTTCAAGCTTCGTTCCGTCGCTGGCGATCATGTCGGCACCGTTCCTGTTTGATACCTATGAACAGGCCGACAAATTTGCCCTTTCAGATGAATATATCGCCTGGGGTGATGAACTTCGCGAGAAATCTGGCCTCGTGATGATTGCATCGAACTGGTATCAGGGGGCGCGCCACGCCCTGACACAGAAACCGGTGAAAAGTCCGGCTGATCTTGCCGGTGTTCGCATGCGGACAATCGGTGCGCCTGTCTGGATTGAAACCATCCGCGCAATGGGTGCCGAACCGACCCCGATTGCATGGGGCGAAGTATACACTGCCCTTCAGCTTGGCACGATTGACGGTGCCGAAGCCCAGCCGACCGCAATCTGGAATGCCAAACTTTACGAAGTGATCAAGAATGTGACCAAAACCGGCCATATCCAGCTCGTGACCGCGCTGGTTGTTGGTGCCGAGGCGTGGGATGAAATCTCTCCTGAAAATCAGAAGATTGTACGTGATCTTGCGGTCGAGGACGGTCGTTATGCGTCGCAGCTAACCATCGAGCTTGGCGAAAAGGCGCTTGAAGATGTTGCCGCAAGCGGGGTTGAGGTCAGCGAAGTTGACCTTGCGCCATTCAAGGAAGCTGTAAAGCCGGTTTACAAGCAGCTTGATCTCGAAGCCGAGGCGGCCATCGTCAATAAAGTTCTCGGTCGCTGATTTTCCGGTAACGGTAAACGTGCCTTGCGAATGTGCGTTGTTCCGCATGCGGGGCAACGCACATCAATCTTCAAGATGGAATGGAATACATGCTCAAGCAAATTGAGTTTGCCTGTGCCGGGATTCTGCTTGTTGCAATTGTCGTTCTGGTAGGCGTTGCGTCAATTGCCAGGGCGGTGGGATCCCCGATTATCTGGTCAATTGAAATGGCCCAGCTTGTTTTCGTCTGGCTTTGCATGCTGGCAGCTGACATTGGCATGCAGGAAAACCGGCATTTCGGTCTTCAGATCCTGCAGGACAACATATCCCCCAAAGCACGCGATCTCGTCGAATTGTTCAATATCGTCGTGATCATCGGGTTCCTTGCGTTTCTGCTGTATTACGCGTGGGGCAACATGATTTTGATGCATCCCCGTCTTGTTGGCGCAACGCAAATCCATGCCTCTTACATCCATGCTTCGATGGTTGTCGGTCTGATCCTTTTGATGCGGACCATGGTGTTTAAGCTTATCGAACGAATTCGAAGCAGGGGGCAGTTCTGATGCTCATACTGATTGCGGTACTATTTACGGTTTTTCTGGTCATCGGAATGCCTGTTGCCTTTGCCCTGGCGCTTGCTTCGGTGCCGGTCTTTATTCTGACCGGGGCCATGCCGCCAACCGTGGTGATCCAGAAAATGGTAACGGCAACACAAAGCTTTCCGCTTTTGGCTGTGCCGTTCTTCATCCTTGCCGGAAATCTGATGAATGTGACGGGGATTACGTTCCGTCTGGTCAAGTTTGCCCGTTTGCTAACCGGCTGGATGGCCGGGGGGCTGGCACAGGTATCCATCGTTCTAAGCTTCATGATGGGCGGGATTTCGGGGTCGGCCGTTGCTGATGCCTCGATGGAAGCGCGCCTTCTGGGGCCCAGCATGATCAAGCAGGGCTATTCCAAGGCATCAACGGCTGCGGTTCTGGCCTTCGGGTCGGTTATCACCGCAACCATTCCACCAAGCATCGGACTGATCCTGTTCGGGTTTGTGAATGAAGTTTCGATCGGTCGCCTGTTTTTGGCCGGCGTTCTGCCCGGTATTTTCCTGACGATTGTCCTGATGATCACATCCTGGTTTGTCGCGCATAAGAACGGCTATAAACCCGACCTGCCAAAGGTGCCGAGTGGAAAAGAGCTTTGGTCGAGCTTTTCGGAAAGCATCTGGGCGCTGGCATTTCCGGTCATTCTGATTGTCGGCTTCCGCTTTGGTCTGTTTACCGCGACCGAGGCGGGCGCGTTCCTTGTTTTCTATGCGCTTTGTGTCGGATTTTTTGTTTATCGGGAACTGGACCGCAAAAAGCTTTACGAAGCGGTGACCGGCTCTGTTTCCGACCTTGGAATGGTGATGTTGCTGATCATTATGGCGGCGGTTCTGGGTTATGCCATGACCATTGAACGCGCACCCCAGCAGATTACCGAGTTTGTCACAACGCTTACCGAAAATCCGGTTCTGATCCTGACGCTTGTCGTCGCGGTTCTTGTGATCAGCGGCATGTTCCTTGAAGGAGCGGCCAACATCCTTCTGGTCACGCCGATTGTCATGCCGGTTCTGGTTAATGCCGGATATGACCCGGTCCATATGGGCATTTTGATCGTGACCCTGATCAATTTTGGCGGTCTGACGCCACCGGTCGGGGTCATCATGTTTACGGTTTGTGGCATTCTGGATGTCAAAACCGGGGCTTATACCCGGGCATCGATCCCGTTCTTCATTGCGATGGTGGTATTTTTCGTTTTGATGGCGGCAGTGCCAAGCTTGACGTTGTTATTGCCCAACGCATTGATGTAATGAAGGGACGAAGGGATGCAGGCACATGCGCAATTGCCGGGAGTTGAGTGAAAATGAATACATTCATGGGCGGTCTTATGCCTGTTTATGATAGCGCGATGAAAGCCAATGCGCATGTTCCTGCTTCGGCACTTGTTTATGAGGAACTGAGAAGCCGGATCATCTCGCTTGTCCTTCCGCCTGAAACAACACTGGTTCGGGCAGAACTGGCGGACAGTTTCAAAGTCAGCCAGTCACCGGTGCGTGAAGCCATCATGCGTCTGGAACAGGATGGGTTGGTCGCATCCTATCCCCAGTCGCGAACCGTGGTGACCAAGATTGATGTTGCCCGTATCCGCGAGGAGCATTTTCTGCGTGTTGCGGCGGAATGCGAAGTGGTGCGGCAATTGGCGGAAATGGGGGAAACTGCCGCCGTTGTCAAAGCCAAGGGCATCATCAAAATGCAGGAAGCCCTTGCGGGTGATATCGAACAGATTGATCTGTTCAAGCAGCTGGATGAGACGTTCCATGCGGCTCTTTTCAATGGGGTCAATCAATCAAACCTGCATGTGCAGGTGACGGCGCGCAGTGGCCATCTCGCACGTGTTCGCATGCTTGATCTGCCGCGTGCGGGTAAAATGCTTTCGGTGCTTGAAGGTCACAAGGCGGTAATTGCTGCGATCCAGTCCGGTGATGGCAATTTGGCCAGTTCGGAAATGCGGCAGCATCTTTCGGGAACCATGGAACGTTTGCCACAGATCGTTGAAGAAAACAGGGAACTGTTTTCATAAGGTTTTAGCCTTCCTCCCGGGCGGCCAATCAGCAAGGCGTTCTTAATAAACGTCTTGCTGATTTTGTTTGTGCCGGTATCGGCTGTCGAGGGGCTTTGCGGAACTGCGGCAATCGCATATCCTGTGGCTCTTGAACAGGAACAGAAATGCAAACAAGTTTTCGCCAGTATCGGTCTGAAGCCGCCAGCCACAGTCACGACGATTTCCACCAGATCATCATTGCCGATCTTGGCATGCTCGAGCTTGAGGTCGAGGGGCGCGGTGGCTGTGTTTCGGGCCGCAGGCTGGCGTTTGTTCCGGCGGGCGATACCCATGCCTATCGGGCGTTGGGGATGAACCGTTTTCTTGTGCTTGATGTCGATATCGACCTTGCGGCGCAAACCGGGCTTGAACGGTTTTGGTATCAGGCGGGCGCGTCACCCTATCTTGAAGTCGGGGCTGGCTATGCCGGGCATTTGACAGGTCTTTTGCAAGGACTTGAGCAAAAGCGTGTGATATCGCGCATACGGCGATTTTCGCCGGATGGGCAGGGGAGACTGCAATCTGAAAATCTGTCATTGCGTCATGTGGCGGGAATTGCTGTGTGTGAAAACACCTTTGCCGATGACGCGTTTGTTTGCAAAACTTTAGGCGAAGTCCTGTGCCATTCAGCAGCCATGCAAACTGACAAAGCCGACGCAGGCAGCATGATCCCGATGCGCTTGCAGCGCCTGCTTGCCTGGATTGAGCTGCGCCTTTCCGAACCGATCGGGGTTACTGAAATGGCGAAGATTACCGCGCAATCGGAAAGCGCGTTATTTGCGGCGTTTCAAAAGCATCTGGGTACAACGCCGATGCGCTGGCTTGGCGAACAACGATTACAGCGTGCCTATGCAATGCTGAATGATCCGAAAAATACAATGCCGCTTGGCGATATCGCGCGCGAGGTCGGTTTTACCGATCAAAGTGCATTTTCCCGTGCCTTTTCCCGGCGGTTCGGACATGCGCCGATTGCGCTTCGCCGCCGAACTTAAAGGCCTCCGGGTTTATCTCATTCGAATGAAATCCGGAGTTTCGGCAAAGACGTCTTCATCCCGACCTGCTTTGATCACCGCTGCGATTAGTTGAACTTCGGGATGGTTTCATGACTTTGCTTGATCACCGTACAAAGGCCACCATGATTGGTGGTATTGCCATTGTGCTTTGGGCCTTGCTGGCGTTATTTACGACAGAAGTCAGTGCCATCCCGCCTTTTCAACTGGTCAGTCTTTGTTTCTCCGTTGCGGCCATTTTCAGCTTTATCTGGATCGCGCGCGGCGGGTTGGCGGCATTTCAGGCCTTGAGGCAACCGGTTGGTGCCTGGGTGCTTGGGGTTGGCGGGTTGTTTGGGTATCACTTTTTCTATTTCGTAGCCTTGGCCAATGCGCCCGCGGTTGATGCCAGTCTGATTGCCTATCTGTGGCCACTTTTTATTGTCCTGTTTTCTGCACTTCTGCCCGGCGAACGATTGCGCTGGTATCACATTGCCGGTGCGGTTCTGGGACTTTGCGGGGCTGCGGTTCTGGTGACCAAAGGGCATGGGTTTGATTTTGATCCGGCCTATGGCCTTGGCTATGGTGCGGCAATGGTTTGCTCTATCCTGTGGTCGGGATATTCGGTTTTGAACCGGCGCTATCGCGATGTCCCAGTTGAAGCCGTTTGCGGATTTTGTGCCGGTGCGGCGTTATTGGGTTTCATAACACACGGCGTGACTGAAATCTGGGTGATGCCGGATGCCGGGCAATGGCTTGCGATTATCGGGCTTGGTCTTGGCCCGGTCGGGGTTGCTTTCTTTGTCTGGGATTATGGCACCAAGCATGGCGATATTCAGGTTCTGGGTGTCGCGTCTTATGGTGCACCGTTACTCAGCACGATCCTGCTGATCGGTTTTGGCAAAGCCGAAGCAAGCCCGACCGTGATCGCGGGGTGCCTTTTGATTGTTGGTGGCGCGCTTTTGGCTTCGATAAAAATGCTGCGACGGAAAACGGTTGTTGCGTGACCTAGGGTCTTGTTGGCGCTAGAACTGGATCAGGAAAGAAAATAAGAAAATCCGGAGCGCCAGAAATGACACAGCATATTCCCAAGGCCGAATTGCATCTGCATATGGAAGGTGCGTTGACGCCTGCATTGGTGCGGAAATTCGCCGCCCGCAACGGTATTAGCCTTCCGGACGGGATTTATGATGATCAGGATCGGTATATCTGGTCAAACTTCCCCGAATTTCTGGGCAGTTTTGACAGGGCGAGTGCGGCAATCCGTACTGGTAAGGATTATGCCGATCTGACGCATTGGTATCTTTGCGAACAGGCCAAAGCGGGGGCGCTTTATGTCGAGATTTTCTGTTCGCCGTCACATGCACTGGAATGTGGTATTTCCTTTGATGATCATCTGAATGGTGTTGCCGAGGGGATTGACCGTGCCGGGAAGGAAACCGGAATTATCGGACGGATCATCATGACCTGCGTTCGCCATATCGGCCCGGAAAAGGCGATTGGTGTGGCGACTGATACGGTTGCGTGTGGTCATCCCTATATTGTCGGGTTTGGCATGGGCGGGAATGAAAGCATGTTTTCGCAGGAAGCGTTTTACCCGGCCTATAAAATTGCCGCCGATGCCGGGCTTGGATGTACAACGCATGCCGGTGAAGTTGAGGGTCCACAAAGTGTCTGGGATGCAATCGACAAATTGCCGGTGACCCGAATAGGGCATGGTGTGCGATCCATCGAAGACCCGAAACTGGTCGAAGAACTGGTGAAACGCGGCATTGTTCTGGAAGTGTGCCCCGGATCGAATATTGCCCTGTCTGTATATCCGGATTACGCATCCCACCCCCTGCGCAGGCTTTATGATTCCGGGGTTAAGGTGACGTTGGGATCAGATGATCCGCCTTTCTTCCACACAACATTGGCCGAGGAGTATCAGCGCGCTAAAGATGTGTTTGGTTTTAGCGAGAATGAGCT
>CERN01049693.1_pt1 | contig 39963 bp, 35 predicted proteins | sample 530761 | NCBI WGS metagenome assembly CERN01 (sample SAMEA2620947, study PRJEB7988) | marine metagenome | isolation source: saline water (ENVO:00002010), including | reverse complement strand
TAAGATATAAAGAAGCCATAAGAATGTTCGGTGAATATGGTTTAGATAATTTAAAATATAAGCTTGGATCTTACCCAATAAAATTAGAAAAGAATCCAACTATAGTAATTATACATGGTTGTGGCTTTGATAAAGAAAGCATAAATAAAATTTGGAACGCATTGCCTTATGGCGTAAGAGTATTACACAATACTGCTAAAAGTAAAATCTTTGACAGGCTTGCAGAAAAGAAAAAAGTAGAAATAGACGTAAGTTATCTATCAAAATTTGGAGCTACGTTTATTTATGGTGTAAAAAAATAATTTTATGGAACATATACCAGACATAACAATAACATCTTGGGCATTAAGTATAATCGTAATGTTTTATATAGTTTACAAAAAAGGTAAACAAAATTAAATCCAATAAACTTTTAGTATTTAAACTTATTTTATATATATTTGTGATAATAACAATTATATTAATTTAAAAACCAATATTATGGAAAACGTTGTTGACAATGTAGAGAACACTACAAAAGAAGCTCCTGAACTAACACCACAACAGTTAGAAGAAAAAAGAGCAGAGATTTCAAAATTTTACAAAGACAATATCAAACATTTAAAAGTGCAATTAGAGTATGAAACTCTATTATGTGATATTGAAAAAAGAAGAGCAGAAAGAACGCAAGCTCAAATGTTTATGGTGCAGGCACAAGCTGCAGCTAATGGGCAACAAAACCCAAATGCAGAACAAATGTCTGAAGAATTTGAGCAAGCCATGAAAGAAGGAAGGACTCTCAAACGCACTAAGTAATGAAAACTATAAGGCGTGGAGATCACGGAAGTGACGTGATAAAACTCCAAAGATTTCTGGGGATTGATAAAGACGGTGTCTTTGGTCCTAAAACTGAAAAGAAAGTCAAAGAGTTTCAATCTAAATATAAATTAACTGCTGATGGAATAGTGGGTATAAAAACTTGGAGTATATTAGAAGCTACTGCTGTTAGATTAGGTCATGATTATTGTGATAGTGGTTACTGCCAGTATACCCGTCAACAAATTGAAGATGCACTTAAAGCAAAAGGTTATACCTATTTTAAACAAGATTGGCTATTAAATATAGTAGGAATTAGAAACTCTGAAACAAAAAACAGGCTTACTAATCAATATGATGATCTTATGACTGTCTCTTATCAAGATGGCAATCATATGAAGTATCATTGTTGGCCTATCACAACAGATCCTGGTGAATACTGGATTAATCATCCTATGAATACAGATGGGTGTGCAATTCTAGTACCAGGTCAATATATTAAAACATATAAAATTACTAAACACCTTGGAAAGTATGATGCTTTATGCCAAAGAGGTGGGAGGGTAAGTGTGTATCGTGATGGGAACCGGGATGATATTTATGATCATGATCCTGAAAGTGTTGACGTAGGATACTTTGGTATAAATATTCACCGTAGTTCAGCGTATAGAAAAGGAAGCTATATTAATAAATATTCAGCGGGATGTCAGGTATTTTCTGATCCGGATGACTTTGATGATTTTATGACATTGGCCTATAAATCAAAAGAAGCTGGTTATCCGTGGTTTACTTACACCCTTATTGAATCTAAAGATATAATATAATGGCACTTGTAAATAAAGTAGATAAAAGAGTAAGAGTATCTGTTGATGAAGCAATCAAATATCAGATACTTACTCACTGCTTTTTTAACAATATTCAAATAAGTAATTCTGATCTCAAATGCTTGACCCAATTGGCAAAAGATGGTGAGACAGAATTAACTTTATTTTGCAAAAAAATATCAATTGTTGACATATTTAAAAGTCCACAATCTGCTAGAAATGCTATAACTAAAGCAGCAAAAAAGAATCTTATTGTTAAAAGAGGTAAAAATAAAAAAACTATATCCATTAGTAAAGAGCTTAATGTGCAAACAGATGGCACAATATTATTGGATTTTAAAATATTAGGGTATGAACCCCAAGAAGCATAATACCTTTAAAAAGGATATTGCAAAAGAAGTGGGAGTTCATCCTGATGTAGTAGATGCTTTTATTACTTTTTATTATGGAAAAGTAAGAAAAAATTTATCTGATCTAAATTGTTGCAATTTGCATTTAGATGGATTAGGCACTTTTTCTTTAAGAAAAAAAAGATTAAAAGACAAGATTAAAAGATATAAAAGCATATTAGGTAATTTAACAAAAATGACTTTTGGTGGATATGATAAACATGTTGCAGTAAAAGAAAAGTTAAATAATTTAGAAGATGCTTTAAAGTTGATTGAAGAAAATGAACAAAGAAAAAAAGATTGGTTAAAAGAAAATACTAAAAAATGAAACTAGGAAAACTAATTAATGCTTTTAAAAATGTTGACCAAATTATGGAAGGTATTAAAAACAACATTTTTAAAAAAGAACATGTAGAAGCTGTAGCTCATTTAAGATGGCAACAATGCAAAACATGTGAAAAATTAGATAAAGAAGGCACTGAGTGTGCAGCTCCTGGTACTCAACCATGTTGTGGAGATTGTGGATGCAGCTTAAGTTTAAAATTAAGAGCCCTTTCTTCTGATTGTCCATTAGATAAATGGAGTGCATTAATGGAAGAAGATGTAGAAGATAAAGTAATAGAACAAATTAAAGGTAAAGAAAATGGCAACAAAGAAGAATGATATTAAAATTATATTAACTAAAAAAGACTTTGAAGATTTTCCCAATGATCAAGAATTAGGTAGAATGGCAAGACAAAAATACATAAGCATATTAAAAGTAATAACTCCACCACAAGAGTATAAAAATTATAACTGGGTTTATCCAGGCCCTACAAAACTATGAGTTATGGCAGTAATATTTAAAGAAGATGGTCATGTGTATGAAAGCTTAGATCCTAATCTAGATAAGGAGGATATTAAGTGGACTAGTGTAACATCATTTATTGGTATGTTTAAACCAAAGTTTGATGCTAAAGCACAAGCAAAAAAATCATCTAAAAATAAAAGATCTAAATGGTATAAAATGTCTGAAAAAGATATTTTGGCTGCATGGGATGGTGAATCACAAAGAGCTATTAAATTAGGAAATTGGTATCACCTTCAAAGAGAAAAAGATCTTTTAGAATTTGAAACTATTGAAAGAGAAGGTACAGAAGTACCTATCATTCATCCTATAGAAGATGGGAATGGTATTAAAATAGCCCCAGAACAAAAGTTATCTGATGGTGTTTATCCAGAACATTTAGTTTATTTAAAATCTGCAGGTTTATGTGGTCAAGCAGATTTGGTAGAAATAGTAAATGGAACCATTAACATTAATGACTATAAGACAAATAAAGAAATTAAAGAAAAAGGGTTTACTAATTGGGAAGGAATTACTAATAAAATGTTTAATCCAGTAAATCACTTAGATGATTGCAATCTTAATCATTATAGTTTGCAATTAAGTTTATATGCGTATATTATTAAAAAGCATAACCCTAAATTAAAAATAGGTAAACTTACTATTCAACATGTTAAATTTAAAGAATTAGGAAAAGATTCTAATGGCTATCCTATTAATGAGCATGTAGATGGAGAGCCTGTTATGGAAACAATAAAAATGTATGATTTACCATATTTAAAAAGTGAAATAAATTCTTTAATAAGATGGTTAAAAACAAATAAAAAATAAATATTATGCCAACACCAACAAATTTTATAGAAGTAGATATAGTTCAAGCAGTACTTGTATCTAATACAAATGTTAGTCCACCTGTTTTAACTACGGCATTTAAAGCCGGTAAAATAACTTTTAATCCAAATGAAATAATTTCTTATGGAGAGTATTGGGATCTAAATGCAACACAATTTATAAGTGGAAAAACTCAAGTAACTCTTGGACTGACTGGATTTATTTATAATGGAACTCTATTAGATTTTGAAAAAGAATTACCTGCAATATAATGGAATATACTAAACAAAGAAAGGATATTAATTACTATAAGATATGTAATGAACTTATAGAAAGAATAGCTATGGATAATCAATCTAAATCTATAATTGATGTAGGTGGTTGGAATGGATTTTTTGTAAAAAATACACCTGTTGAAAAAAAAGTTTGTTTAGATAAAAGAATTAGAAAAGATAAAAAACCAGTAAAAGGAGTGGATTTTATAAATGAAGATTTTATAAAATGGAATGCAAAAGAAAAGTATGACATTGTATTATGCATGCAAGTACTAGAACACTTAGAAAATAATCAAATTCCCCTCTTTATAGAGAAATTATTTAGTTTAACTGATCATGTTATTATTTCTGTTCCTTATAAATGGAGAAAAGATTGGTGTAAATTTCATAAACAAGATCCAATTGATCATGCTAAATTAAAATTATGGACTAATAAAAGACCTTTTGAATCCTTTTTAGTAAAGGATAATAAAACTGAAAGATTAATTTGTTATTACAAGAAAAGTTATGATAGTTAAATTATTTGATATTCAAAATGAAAAAGTTGTATTAACAGAACATTGTTATACATTGGATTTTTTAAAAACAATCATGGATACGTATCCTGATACACATATGTCAATATATCAATATTTGTTTTATATGACATGTCCAGATCCAGAAGCAAATCCTTTTTTTAATTTACCAGAAATAGAAAAAGAAGATATTGTAATAGAAGAAGTAAATTTAGAAGAATCTACAGAAGATCCTGCAATAAGACATGCGTTAGATAGATGCAGTGCAATGTATGAAACTCCTACATTTAGAGCATATATGGGAATTAAAAGAGCTTTAGATAATATGGCAACATATATGGCTAATACTCCTATTACTGATGGTAGAGATGGTAATATATCTCAAATACGTGCAGTTGCAAAAGATTTTGATGCTATTAGACAATCATTTAAAGGAGCATATAAAGATTTAAAAGATGAACAATCTACTTCTGTAAGGGGAGGGCAAGGATTAGCTTATGACCAGTAAAAATTAAAATAAAAAAAATGAAAGGACAATTTAAAAAATCAAGAGTAATGAATGCTTTATATGCTAAAGCTGTAGCAGATAAAGAAAAAGCTTTAATGGCATTAGACTTATTAGAAAACCAGGCAGTTGGTATTGGTGATCATACAGCTAATGATTTTTTTGAAGATGCTGAAAAATCATTACAGTTATTAATTGATGCAGAAGATAAAATAGAATGCTTAAAAAGACATTTTAGTATAGAAGTATGAATAAGAATTTAGTATATACATCAGCAGGAGATAATACCTTATTTTATAAATATTGGTGTGATGATATTAAAGATTATGATCTTTGGGTTACTTATTACGGAAATAATGAAAAAAACTTTAAAACATATTCTAAGCATGCTGATTACATTACCAAAAGAAAAGGGTTTAAGTTTCAAAATTTTTATGATTTATACAGCAAGAAAGATTTATCTCAATATGATAGAATTTTTATTTTGGATGATGATATTATAATTAATACATCAGATATTAATAAAATGTTTAACATATCTGAAAAATATGATCTTAATATTTGCGGGCCAACTTTTACTCCAACATGTAAAATATCTCACAGAAAAACTATAAACAATCCTAAATGGTTTATGCGGTATACAAACTATGTTGAAGTTAATGTTCCATTATTTAAAAAAGAAGCTTTAAAAAAATTAATGGATGTTTTTGATCCTAAATTAGTTGGTTGGGGAATAGATAGATTAGCGTCATGGGCCAATGATTATAATAAAATTGCATTGGTAGATGCTGTTGTATGTATAAACCCACATGATAGAACTAAAGGAGGTGTAAGAGAATTAACAAAAGGAGATGAAAGTTGGGCTATTAGAGAAAAAATTTGGCATAATGTTGCAGACAAATATAAAATACCCTATAAAGTAAGAATTGCAAATAAATCATTTGTTAGTATAAAAGAAGGATTAAACAAATCAGATCCTGGACATAATAGAACAATAAATTTTAAAAAAAATAATAAAGATAAAATTGCAATATTAATGTTAGCATATGAATCATTTGATTACCCAAATGTTTGGTTAGATTTTTTTGAAGAAGGTTGTGATAAATCTAATTTTTACACGCATGTTAAAAATAAATGTAAAAGCAAGCTTTTAGAAAAAAATCATATTAAAAAACATATATCTACAAAATGGGGAGATATTAGTTTAGTTAAAGCAACAAACAATATGTTAGAAGAAGCATATAAAGATGAAACAAATAAAATATTTATTTTAACATCAGCAGATACAGTTCCATTATATGGCTTTGATAAAATTTATAATGATATTATAAACAGTAAAAAAAGTTGGTTTAACATTTTAGAGCAAAAAGAAGCTCATACTGCATGTTCACAATTCTTTTTATTAACTAGAAAGCATGTTAAATTAATATTAGATAATAGAGATAAAGAAGACACCCATGACATTCCAAAAACAGTTCCTGATGAAAGTTATTATTATAAAATATTATCAGAATTAGATAAAGATAATATTAAAAATAAAAAAATTATGAATTGTATAATTGATAATAAAACTCATAGGTGTATTTCTAGTCCTTTAAGTATAACTAGTTTAAGAGTTAAAAGAAGAAATGGTGGATATTTTTTTAGAAAGACAGAGCCATATTTAAAACATATAACATATAATTATTTAAAACATACAAAATGAACAATACAAAAATTATTCCTGTAGGAAACAAAGTATTAATTAAGCAAGATGAAGTTCCAGAATATTATGGAAATACTAAAATTTTAATTTCTGGTACACAAGAAAAAGAAAATAAAGGGACTATTATTGCAGTAGGAGATTTAGTGCAAACAATGAAGGCGGGAGATCATATTCAATTTGCTGATCATGCAGTTCCTGTAGTAATGACTCATGAAGGTGAAGAGCATTTATTAATAAATATTCAAGATATATTAGCTATTATTGTAAATGTATAAACAAGTACCTACATATGAAAATGGTAATTGGACTACTACAGATTTTTTTGATGAAGAAGAATTTATAAATTATTTATTATCAATATTTAAAGAACCTGGTGAATATGGTTTTGATAAAACAAGTTTTATATTTAATAAAGAAGCTAGAACATTTAATAAACAAGGATTTTATTGCAATGCACCTTTTAGATCTAAAGATTTTATTAAGTATTGGAATGCTGAAAAAGATAAATGCAGAAAAGGTGTAATATATAATAGTAATGGTAAATCATGGTATTTAACTAGAGATTACTATATGTGGTTAAACTTTCTTCCTATTTATGATAAAGAAGAAAAAGCTTATGGATTTGCTAAAGTAAGAGATGCTCAATATCATATGGCATTATATGAATTGCTTGCCGAATTACATAATAAACATTCTGCTATATTTAAAAAACGTCAAATAGCATCTTCTTATTTTCATATGGGTAAGATTATAAATACCTACTGGTTTGAAGAAGGTAGTGTTTGCAAGATTGGAGCAAGCCTTAAAGATTATATAAATGATAAAGGTTCTTGGAAATTTTTAGAAGAGTACAAAGACTTTCTTAATGAGCATACTGCTTGGTATAGACCCAGCAATCCAGAAAAAGTTTTGCTTTGGCAGCAGCAAATAGAAGTTAGAGTTGGTAATAGAAAAACAAGTAAGGGTTTAAAATCTAAAATACAAGGGGCATCATTTGAAAAAAATGCAACAACTGGAGTAGGTGGACCAACAACTTATTTCTTTCATGAAGAAGCTGGTATAGCACCTAAGATGATGGATACATATGAATATCTTAGACCTGCAATGTCTTCAGGAATGATGACTACAGGTATGTTTATAGCTGCCGGATCTGTAGGTGACTTAGATCAATGCAATCCTTTAAAAGAAATGATATTAAAACCAGTCAATAATGATATATATCCCGTTGAAACTAATCTTTTAGATAAAAATGGTACTATTGGATTATCCGGTTTATTTATTCCAGAACAATGGTCTATGCCGCCATATATAGATGATTATGGAAATTCTAAAGTAGAAGAGGCTTTAGAAGCAATTATGATAGAAAGAGAAGACTGGAAAAATAAACTTAATCCTGAACAATATCAATTACGTATATCTCAAAAACCAACTAACATTGCAGAAGGATTTGCATATAGAAAAGAATCTGTATTTCCACAAGGTATTACATCTAAACAATTAAAAAGAATTGAAGATAAAGAATACGGCTATGAATTTCTTGAATTAGAAAGAGATGAAACAGGAATTATAGCTAAAAAAAGTAATAAATTACCAATATCACAATTTCCAGTAGATAAAAAAATGCAAGATAAAAGCGGTTGTTTAATTGTTTGGGAAAGACCAATTGAAAATCCTGGTTTTGGAACTTATTATGGATCTATTGATCCCGTTTCTGAAGGTAAAACAACTACATCAGATTCTTTATGTTCAATATTTATTTATAAAAACCCTATAGAAATTACAAGAGAAACACCTAATGGTTTAGAAACATTTGTAGAAAAAGATAAAATAGTTGCTTCATGGTGTGGGAGATTTGATGATATTAATAAAACCCATGAAAGATTAGAATTAATAATTGAATGGTATAATGCATGGACTATAGTAGAAAATAACATTTCTCTTTTTATACAATATATGATTTCTAGAAAAAGACAGAAATATTTAGTTCCTAAAAATCAAATACTATTTTTAAAAGATCTTGGATCAAATAAATCAGTGTATCAAGAATATGGTTGGAAAAACACAGGAACTCTTTTTAAATCTCATTTAATATCATATGCAATTGAATACTTAAGAGAAGTTATTCATGAAGAAACAAATGAAAATGGAAATGTAATAGAACAAACTTTTGGGGTTGAAAGAATACCAGATCCAATGTTAATAAAAGAAATGATGGCATACTATCCAGGTTTAAACGTAGATAGGTTAGTAACTTTTTCTGCATTAGTTGCTTTTGCAAAAGTACAGCAATCTAATAGAGGCTATGTTAAACGTAAAGAAATTGATAAGGCTAATTCCTTGCATAATTCAGAAAATTTATATAAATTAAAGTATAGTCCGTTCAGTAATTTAGGACGTAAAAAGAATAAAGGATCTTATAGTAAAAAGGTAAGATCTGGATTTAAAAATTTTAAATAATGGATTATTACATATCTTGTACACATAATTACACTCATATTACGTATATTATAGTAGATAGTATTATAACAACACCAACTAAATTTATCATATAAAATGAAGGTATTAAATGCAATGCAATTAAAAGCTGGAGCAAAAGCTGAAGATGGGCCAACTACAGCTAGCTTAACTCAACCTATTCAATTCTTATCAAAGAAAAAAAAGGATGATGATTGGGCAGCCTGGAATTTAGATTGGTTAGAATTACAAGGTTTAGAGTTCTTAAGAGAAAATGCTAGAGGTTTATTAAAAAACTATAAACTTGCAAAAGGTATTATTACTAAAAGTGATTATATAGTTGAAGAAGCCAATGAGATGGGTGATTTAATGGATATTTTAACTAAAGAAGATGAAACAGCTCTTGAATTAAAATTTTATCCAATAATTCCAAATGTAATTAATGTATTGGTAGGAGAATTTTGTAAAAGATTTAATAAAGTGCAGTTTAGAGCAGTTGATGATTTATCATACAATGAAATGCTTGAACAAAAAAGAATACTAGTTGAAGAAAATTTATTAGCTGATGCAGAACAAAAGCTTTTAGCACAAATGATAGAGCAAGGTTTAGACCCATCATCAGAAGAAGCTCAAGCACAACTTAATCCAGATGCTTTAAAATCATTACCAGAAATAGAAGATTTCTTTTCTAAAGACTATAGAAGTTTAGTTGAGGAATGGGCCTCTCATCAATTAAATGTAGATGAGGAAAGATTTAAAATGAAAGAATTAGAAGAAAGAGCTTTTCGTGATATGTTAATTGCAGACCGTGAGTTTTGGCATTTCCGTATGTTAGAAGATGATTATGATGTAGAATTATGGAATCCTGTTTTAACTTTTTATCAAAAATCACCAGATGTAAGATATATATCTAATTCTAATTTTGCCGGTAAAATAGATTTAATGACTGTAGCTGATGTAATAGATAGATACGGTTATCTTATGAATGAAAAACAATTGCATTCATTACAAAATATTTATCCTGCAAAATCTGCAATGTATCAAGTTAATGGAATGCAAAATGATGGTTCATATTATGATCCTACTAAATCTCATGAATGGAATACAAATAGTCCAAGTTTAAATTATAGACAATTTGTAAGCAACTATGGTCCTGGAGGTGCAGGAAATGATGGAGATATTGTAAGTTGGATTTTAAATGAAGGTGATGATTTAATGCATTGGGGTGAAGGAGAGTTAATGCGTGTAACAACAGTTTATTGGAAAACTCAACGTAAAGTAGGTCATTTAACACATATTAAACCAGATGGAGAAATAATACAAGATGTTATTGATGAATCTTATAAAGTAACTGAAAAACCGGTTTATGACACAACATTATTTAAAAATAAAAATAAAGATAATTTATTAGAAGGTGAGCACATAGAGTGGATATGGATTAATGAAGTATGGGGTGGTGTAAAACTAGGACCAAATCTTCCAGCATTTTGGAAATCAAATATGTCTGACAATATTAATCCTATTTATTTAGGTATTAATAGATCCAAACCTGGAAGAATACCATTCCAATTTAAAGGAGATACTACACTTTATGGATGTAAACTTCCAGTAGAAGGAAGAGTATTTTCTGATAGAAATACAAAATCAACATCTTTAGTTGATTTAATGAAAGCTTATCAAATAGGCTTTAATATGGTTAATAATCAAATTGCAGATATTCTTGTAGATGAATTAGGAACTGTAATTATGTTTGATCAAAACGCATTACCAAGACATTCAATGGGTGAAGATTGGGGTAAAGCAAATTATGCAAAAGCTTATACAGCAATGAAAGATTTTAGCATGCTTCCTTTAGATACATCTATTACTAATACAGAAAATGCAACAAATTTTAATCATTATCAAACACTTAATCTAGAACAAACAAATAGATTAATGTCTAGAATTCAATTAGCTAATTACTTTAAACAGCAAGCATTTGATGCTATTGGAGTTAATCCTCAAAGAATGGGGCAACCAATAGCACAAGAAACAGCAACAGGAGTAATTAATGCAATGAATCAATCATATGCACAAACAGAATCATATTTTGTACAGCATTCAGACCACTTAATGCCAAGAGTTCATCAAATGAGAACAGATCTTGCACAATTTTATTATAGTACAAATCCAAGTGTTAGATTAAGTTATATAAATTCAGAAGCAGAAAAAGTTAATTTCCAAATAAACGGCACTGATTTATTGCTTAGGGATTTTAATATTTTTTGTACAACACGTACTAATCATAGAGCTATTCTAGATGAATTAAAACAATTAGCTCTTACTAATAATACAAGTGGAGCAAGTATTTATGAACTAGGTAATATTGTAAAAGCAGATTCTATAGCTGAAGTATCTGATATTCTTAAAGATTCAGAAATGAGAATGCAGAAACAAAGACAAGAAGAAATGCAACAGCAAGAAAAAATGCAACAAGATCAGATTGCTGCTAAACAGCAAGAAGAAAAAATGAAACTTGAATTTGAGCAACAAGAAAGTGAAAAAGAAAGACAAAAAGATATAACTGTTGCAGAAATTAGAGCTGCTGGATATGGTGCACAAGTAGATGTAAATCAAAATCAAGTAAGTGATTTTCAAGATGCAATGAAAGATATTAGAGAAACATCTCAGTATAGAGAGCAAATGAATTTTAAAAGAGAAGAAAATGTTATGAAAAACTCTTTGGCAAAACAAAAGCTAGATGTAGAAAGAGATAGAACAAATGCTCAAAGAGAAATAGCTGATAAAAATTTAGAAATAGCTAGAGAAAACAAAAATAAATATGATATTGCTGCTGAAAAAGCTGAAAAAGCTAAATCCAAAAAAGATAAAAAAGATAAAAAATAGATCTTTATAAATAAAGATTTTTAATGATAGCTATATACTACAAAAAATCACAATAATTTTTAAAATTTTTGAGGTTTATAAAACAAAAGTTTGTTATATTGTATATAGAGATAGTTTATAAATTATTTTAAAACCAACAATTATGAGTAATGAAACAAAAACTGTGGAAACAAAAGTAACACAAGAAAATATTAATTTAGATGAAATCTTTGCTACAGAAGTAGGTGCAAATGCAGATTCTGTAATATCAACGCCAGAAGATACAGCTAAGAAAAATTTCTTTAAAGTTAAAGAAAAAGTAGATATGGATTCTTTTACTGAACCAATTACTGAGTCAACCACTGAACCAGTTGCTGATACTACAACAGAAACAACTGAAGAAACAACAGAAACAATCACTAAACCAGTTGCTGAAACAAGTGAGGCAGAAAAAGCTGGTGATTCTCTTATTAATGAATTAGATGCAGAAACTTTTCAAACAGAAGACGCAGAACCTGCAATAGAAAAAAAAGAAACTAGAGGTAGAAAAGCTATAACAGGAATGGCTGATGTATTTACTAAACTTATTAAAGATGATAAAATAGTACCATTTGATGATGATAAATCATTAGAAGACTATAGTGCAAAAGATTGGGAAGAATTAATTCAAGCTAATCTAGATGAAAAAGCCAATCAAGTTAGACGTGAAACCCCTCAGCAATTTTTTAATTCATTACCGCAAGAACTTCAAATAGCTGCACGTTATGTTGCAGATGGTGGAACAGATTTAAAAGGATTATTTGGAACATTAGCTCAAGTAGAAGAGCATAGATCTTTAGATACTAAAAAAGAAAAAGATCAAGAATACATTATTAGAGAGTATTTAGGTGCTACCGGTTATGGTTCATCTGAAGAAATACAAGAAGAAATTGAGATATGGAAAGATCTTGGTAAGCTTGAACAACAAGCTTCTAAGTTTAAGCCCAAGCTTGATAAGATGCAAGAAGCAGTTGTTGCTAAAAAAATTCAAGAACAGGATTTAAAAAAGAAACAACAAGAACAAGCATCAAAACAATACATGTCAAATGTATATAATACACTTAAAGAAGGAACATTAGGGGATATGAAAGTAGATAAAAAAACTCAATCATTATTATATAATGGTTTGGTTGCACCTAATTATCCATCTGTAAGTGGAAAGAACACAAACTTATTAGGGCATTTGCTTGAAAAGTATCAATTTGTTGAGCCTAACTATACATTAGTAACTGAAGCATTATGGTTACTTGCTGATCCTACAGGATATAAAAGTAAGATAATGGAAAAAGGTGCTCAAAAATCTGTTGAAAAAACAGTAAGAAAATTGAAAACTGAACAAGCAGGTAGTGGTGGAAATTCTTTAGGAACTGATAGAAGAGAAAAAGCAGTAGCTAAAAAATCTACTAAAAGAACTATACCAAGATCTAATAATATTTTTAAAAGGATTTAATCAATCAATATATATAGTAACAATTAATAATTAATAACAAAAACAAAAAACAATCAATTATGGCAACTCCAATGTTAAACAACGGAATTTTCCTAAGAGATACTCAGTATAATGCTAGTTCTCATGTTGATTCTTATCACCTAACTGCAATGTTAGGATCTTCAGAACCTATGGATATGGGTCCTGTTGATTTGTGGGCTATGACACAAAAGGTAGAAATGCCTTTGTATCAAATGGCTTCTTTTGGTGGAAAGAATACAATCATGGTGGATAATGCAAGAGGTGAGTACAAATGGCAAACTCCAATCGCGCAAGATTTACCTTACATCACTGTAGATGTAGATCAAGGTAATTCAAAAAAAGGTATAGATGGAACTACCTTTAAAATTAAACTAAACAAAAGAACGTTTGGTCATGGTGACATTATCACTTATGATAAGTATAATGGTGCTGAACTTTATATTACTGCTGATGATATTTTACCAGCTGGTGACGGGTTCATTTACACTGTTCAACTTGTAAATAATGATAATACAGCATTTCTTGATGATGCTTATTTAGCTGCAGGAACTAAGTACTTTAGAAAAGGTTCTGCAAGAGGTGAGTATGGTGAAAGATTTTCTGATATTGAAACAGGATCTGGTTTCCGTGAATTCTACAACTTTGTAGGTGGAGCTGAAGCACATGTACATTATTCAATTTCTTCTAGAGCAGATTTAATGCTTAAAGGTGGATTGAATGCTGATGGTACTGTTCCAGTTACAGAAATCTGGAGAAATTTTGATCAAGATGCTAATCCATCTGTTTCTTCTATTGAAGAATTAGTTGGTAATATGGGTAAAGCAGGTGCAAGAGATGCATTTGAAAGTGGTAAACTTTCTAGAACTTTTGTTACTAACCTAGAAGCAGCTCATCTTTCTAAAATTGCTAATGACATTGAGACTTACCTTATGTGGGGTCACGGTGGTAGAGTTAAGCAAGATGGTCCAGATGATATCAGAATGTCTGTTGGTCTTTGGAAGCAGTTGGATAACTCATTTAAAAGAGTATACAACAAATCTTCTTTTTCTTTGGATATGTTCAAAACTGAACTTTACAACTTCTACCAAGGTAAAGTTGAATTCAAAGGGCCAGACCCACAAAGAAAACTTGTTGTACAAACAGGTATTGGTGGTATGCAAATGATCAATGCAGCTATTGCTAATGAAGTATTTGGTTCTGGATTAGTTCAGAATGCTTCTGATATAGGTGCAGTTACTGGATCAGGAATGGATTTAGATTATGGTTTTGCTTATACAAGCTTTACTATTCCTTTCCTTGCTAATGTTAAGTTTGTACTTAACCCAGCATTTGATAACTTACACACTAATGATATTGAGAATCCTCTAATTGATGGAAGACCGTTAAGCTCTTATAGCTTTATCATTTTTGATGTTACAGATGAAGGAAATGACAACATTTTCTTATTAAAACTTAACTGGGATAATCAACTTAAATGGTTCTACCAAAATGGTACTATGGACTATATGGGAAGAACGCAAGGTTTTGCATCAACTGGACAGTTTAATGGATATAGAGTTTATATGACTCAAACCATGCCAGCTGTATGGGTGAAGGATCCAACTAAAGTGTTAAAAATTGTAATGAGAAATCCAGTTACTGGAGGATCATTCTAAATAATTAACGGGAGGGGATTATTCTCCTCCCATTTTTTAACCCTTTAAATAAAATAAAATGGCAGAATCATGTAAAAAAAGTCCAAGTAACTCAATTAAGGGTGGTGGACGTGGAAGAATAAAAAGAGGTGCTGGTGCAGCATTATCCAGAATACAGTTTACCAATGAAACAAGATTGGGTGTTTGGGATTTAATTGTAGCATCAAGTTCTCAAGACGCATATAATAAAGGTGTTAGACCAGGTCAAGCTTGGCAGCTAGGAGTTGATATAGCATCAATTTGTGAAGATCAATCAGGAGTATATTGCGATTTACAACCAATACCAGGAAATGTTAGTGTAATGGCTGATATTGAAGGTGATATTTATGCAGGAATGGCTTTATCTCAAATTCTTGATGCTGAAGTAAAAGCATTAGGTGAAAAAATAAAAGCAATTATGGCACAAATAGAGGCTTGTGAAAAAGCAGAATGTTCTAAAGAAGAAGTTGATGCTTTGAATAAAGAAAAAACAGAACTAGAAGAAGAACTGGATGTAGTTAAAGACAGAGCCGGTAATGTAAGTGATGTAGTTACACAAAAGCAAAATTGTTGGGATGGAGTTTTATCCTTATACACGGCAGAAGCTCCTGGATTTCCAGGAGAACCTAAACGTGCTGGAACAATAAAACTTTTTCAACCAGCAGAAGAGGTGGAAAGTAAAGCTGCAGAGTCAGCAAAAGCTGCTCAAAGAATTGCAAAGAAAAAAGCAATGGGTGAAGATAAAGGTGAATTACCAATTTTTGGTGAACCAAGTGGACCAGGAGAAGCATTTGCAGAAGAAGAGGTGGTTAAAAAACCGTCTTAATTTTTGAATCTTAAACACTTTAGCTGGGGTAAAACCCAGCTTTAGAAATATTTTACAAATAAATTGCATAAATTTGCAAGTATTAAGTTTCACTAATAAAAACCAATAAATTATGAGTTATACAATTGTAGAAAAATATAATAGCAGTAAAAAGAAAACCGTTGCTATTAGACCCTATTTTAATAAAAATAGAAATAATATGGGATTAGAAAATTATGGTATGTCTTTACATGAAGGTGTATACCATGAAGAATCTCTAGCATGTCTGGAAATAAATGGAATAAAAAGATATGTAACAGGATTAAATGAATTTGCTCCTGATGTTAAATTGTTACCTCCTGGTGAACAAGAAATAAAAGTAAAAGAAATTAGAAAAGCTGTTTGTCAACTTGAAAAAGAATTAGCAGCTAACGTTATTGATCCAGAAGATAAAGATTTTTGGAATAAAGTAGAATTACTTAAACCAAATAATGATAAATTTTGGAGTAAAATTAGTTTAAGATGTGGAAATGATCCAGTTTATTTAGATCCAAGTACAGATCCTTATGATCTTGTAAAATTATATGCAATTCATGCAGGAGGATTTTCAATGGTTGCTAAATCATTACAAGCAGCAAAAGATAAAAGTGTTCCTCCTAAATTTTATTTAGATCAATTAGAAGAAACTATTTCAACAAGAACTGAATATAGTAAATTAAGAAACAAAGCCCTTGTAGAATTACAAAATCTATATGATACAAATACAACAAAATTATTATATGTTGCTAAAATTGTAGATACAGACAGCACACAATATATTAAGTCTACACCAAATGACATTCTATATGAGAATATGGATCTTTTTATTAATGGAGATGGATCTGAGGGAAATAAAAAAAGAGCAGCTAAATCTTTCTTAGAAGTTTCTAAAGATACTATGGAAAATATTAAAATAAGAGCTTTAGTAAAAGATGCTTTATTTTATAGATATATTACTACTAAATCAAATGGTTGGATTGAAACAACTGATGGTAGTATAAAATTAGGAAAAAAGCCAACAGAAGTTTTAGAATTTTTAAAAAATCCTGAAAATGAAGAAACCTTAATGACTTTAATGTCAAAAGTAGAACAATACTGGAAAGCTTAAGATATGACTAATGATGCACTACAAATAAAATTAAAGCAACGTCTAAATAAATTAGATAGTCAAGATTATGATAATATTGAATGTTGGCAAATAGTTGAAGCATTTAATAAAACTCAGCTTGAGTGGTGCAGAAGACAACTTCATGGTGGAAATCCATATAAAGAAGGAGATGAAATGTCAAAAAGAAGAATTGATGATTTACAAATTCTTCTTAATGAATTATCATTAACTGGAGTTGTTGAAGATAAATATTTTGAAGCAACAAATTTTCCTGCTAATTATTTAGAATATAAAAGAATAAGTACAGGAGCTGTTACAGATTGTTGTACTGATCCAAGATCAATGACTGTTTATTTAGCTGAAGAAGCAAATGTTAATTTGATTTTAAGAGATCCTTTAAAAAACCCAAGTTTTGATTGGGGAGAAACCTTTTGTACTCTTATAGATAATAATATAAGAATATATAAAACAGATTTTGATATAGCTAATCCTATTTTAACATATTATAGAAAACCTGTTTATATACAAATTTTAGGATGTGTAGATCCTTATACCGGACAACAAAGTCTCTTTGATATTGAATGTGAATTTAAAGATGACATTGTTGAATTAATGTTAGATGAATGTGCTTCACTTATTGCTGGTGATATTAATGAAGTTAATCAATATTACCGTGGTACACAAAGTGCAGATAGATCTAACTAATATTAATTTAAAATAACAAAAATGGAAAAAGAACAATTAAATGGTTTAATTAGACATGCCTTAACTGTTGTTGGTGGTGCACTAGTAGCAAAAGGTATTTTAGAAGAAGAAATTATGTTAGATTGCATAGGCGCAGCAATGTCAGTTATTGGTATTGTTTGGTCTTTTGTAGCAAAGAAAAAATAATATAATATTATTCTTTTATTTACAAAAATTTTTGTATATTATTACTGTAACAATATGTTACACAAACTTTTATTTATTTATAACAATTAAAAACAAAAAAAATGGCTTATTTTAATCATGCTTTTAAAAAAGCATTTCTAGCAAAAAAAGTGGCTTCAGATGGTTTGCTTAGTGCAGACGTACCTGCAGGTCAAATTGCTTTTGCTAAGCAATTACCGGCTGGTTTAACTACCTCCGGAATTAGTAGTTCAATGATGACTATAGTACAAGGATCTTATGCTCCTGCTGACAAGATTGGAAACAATCCTGGTCACGGTGGATATAAAGAATCTGTAAAATCTAAAGGTATTAATCCAAAATATATCAGCAGATTGTGGAAATCAGAATGTTGTGATGCAGCTCCTTCTACAATTGTAGTTGATGCATGCGGTGCATGCTTTAAATGTGACGAAACATATTTTGGAAGAATGGATGTTAAAGGTTCACCTGCATTAAGATTTTTAAATCACAATGCTTATGGAGATACTGACAGTGGAGGAGTTTGCTGTGATGCTTCTAATTCAACAACAGTAGCTCTAGTTGATTACGTTGATCCTAGTTTAGTATTAGCTAAATTAGCTTTAGGATTAGTAGAAAATCCAGTTTTAGCTCCATTTATTTCTGTAGTAGTTGAATACTCTATTGATGGTGGTACTACTTATGTAGCAATTCCAAATGAAGATTTAGCTACATATGCTGGTCAAACTTTTGGATCAAATGTAGATGATAACTGTGGTAGAATTACTATTACCGGTGCATATGTAGATACTAAATTTGGTAACTGTTCATTTGATACTAGAGATCATTACAATGTTGAACCAGTTCAATTATACTTTGATCTTAAAGATGAAAGTGGAAATCCTTGTGATGTTAAATGTGCAAGTATTACAAGAACAAACGGAACAACTCAACAAACTCATGGTGATACTGTATTAAGAGATATCTTAATGACAGAATCTTACAGACAATCTCCTTACAACCAAGGAAATAAAGACTCTGCAAGAATCCGTGAAATTGAAGGGTCTTCTGCAATAGTAGATGCAGTTCCTAGGTTTGATGCTAATGGAGATGCAATTCTTTATACATCATATAATATCTTACATTCTATTCCAAGGTTAAACAACCCTACTGGAGTATTTGATAATGATCAATATCACTTAGTAATTTACGTTGCATGTGATGATACTGCACTTCAAACACAATTAGATGAAATGTTTGATGAGTTATCAAATACTATTACACTAGGAGAATTTCCAGTAAAGTTTGAAAAAGGAATTGATGCTTGTGCAACCTCTTACACACCAGGTCCAGCATAAGTAATTGAATACAATTAACTTTAAATAATAAAGGGTGGGATTTTTTTCCTGCCCTTTTTATTTTCTATTCTTCAGTATTTTTTGTATATTATTTATGTAATATATTATTACCTACAAAAAATTTTATAAAATGGCAAATAAACATATTTTAAGCTTGGAGGTTCAACCAGTTGCCAATTGTGAAATATTAAGTATAAAAGATACTTCACAATATACAGATGATTTGGCCATTGATTGTCCTGAATTATTAATTACTACTCCCGGTTTTAATTCTCCAACATTAATAAAAGTTCAACCATATTTTGATTTAAATTTAAGTTCTTGTGCATTAGCATTACAAACAGAACAATGTGGAACAACAAGAACACATATCCCTGATGGTGTATATATAATTAGATATAGTGTTTCACCAAATGATAAAGCATATGTAGAATACAATCATTTAAGAGTAACAACTCTTTTATCTTCTTATTATTCAAAATTATGTGAAATAGATGCATTACAATGTGAACCAGACAGAAGCAAAAGAGAAATTGTTTTAGAAATGAACTACATAAAAACTCTTATTGATGCTGCAGTAGCAAAAGTTGAATATTGTCAAAGCCCAGATGCTGGAATGGATATTTATAATTTTGCAAAAAAGAAATTAGAAAAAATAACATGTTCTACAGCATCATGTTGTTAAATTTTTAAAACCAATAAAATGAAAAGCGGTACTAGTTGTGCAAGTTGTGGAAAAAAGTTTACATGCAATTGTCAAAAAGCAGTAGCTACAAATGGAAAAACAGTATGTAAAAGTTGCAAAAATAAGTATAACAGTAAAAAAATTATGGTGCAAAAAGGTAGTAATGGAAGAAACAGAACACGTAATTTACAAAACACTATTAATAAAGCACAAAGAAATCTAAACAGATCTTAGATAAAAAGTAATGGAAGAAGAAAAATTAATTAAGCAAATTAAAACTGAACAAAAGTTTGCAGATGTTGCTCATAAAAGCTTTAGAGAAAGTAAATATGGAATAACATCTTGTTGCCCATTTGATTTAGATAACATTGCAATTAAAAAATATTTATGCAATTGGCAACTATTAAAAAATAATGTACCAGCTGCAATTATTTCTTTATCCAGTGAGATTTTTGAACCGTCTGGACCCATTGATCCATGTACAGATACTAACGCCCCATATTGGTGTGTAGAATGTGGATATGTTGAACCACCAAATGCTGAAAAATTATTAAATGAACTTAAAGAATTACAAAATAAACTTATTGATCTTGAATCAGAAATCTCTGTTTTAACTTTAAATTTAGAAGAAAAAAATAAAGAATTAGAAGTATTTATTCAATTACAAAATGAATTGCAAGCTCAACAAGATGCTTTGCAAACTGAATTAAATGTTTTACAACAATCTCAAGCTATATTAGTTGAACAATATAATAATTTAAATTGTGAAGAGGATCCTAAAAACCCAGCATGTCAAGCATTAATGGTACAAATAAAAGATTTAGATGCACAAATACAAGCTTTAACTGATCAATTAAAAGATATACAGTCAGAAATTAAAAAGATAAATGAATCTATTAACAATCTTCAATTAGATATTCAAGAAATAATAAATAATTTAGCAGAATTAAATGCAACACTAAGTACTGTACTATTACAAATTCAACTTATAGAGGAACAATTTTGTGATGATTCAGAATGCATTATAATAGAAGTTTTAGATACTAATGGAAATCCTGTAAGTAATTATCCTTTAGTAATTAATGGGGGAAATGTAGGTGTAACAGATATTGATGGAATGTTGGTTTATTCAATACCTAATGCATCAATAGAAACTAATCATACATTACAAATATGTTATTGTTTTACAACTGAAGGAAATTGTAGACAACAACATATAACAATAACAGTTCAAGCAGATGACTGTGCTCCAACATGCACTAAACCAACACCTGTATGTACAGATGTAATAATATCTGAAACAATTATAGGAATAATGAAAGCTCCAACAGGTAAACCTCCAAGAGCATAAAAAATGAAAAGATTAATACTACATATAGTAACTTGCTTGTTTGATAAAACTTTTGTATATTATAATAGTGGTATGATAGAAAAAATAACTACAAAAAATTAAATATATGTTACCAGTTTCCGGAAATAATAAACCTTGTTCACCAATTTCATCAAATTGTGTGGTTTGGCAAGGACCAGATTTACCTTGTATAGATTTATGTAATGGAGATACCATCAGTGATGTAATAGCTAAATTAGCTGAAAAATTATGTGACCTTATTGATAGTAGTTGTTTATGTGAACCAGACATGTCCGATATTAAACTGGAATGTTTAGTAAATGTAAATCCAAATGCAGAAACTGTACAAGAGATTATACAAGCTATTATAGATTATTTATGTACGTTAGGGCCCGGAGATGATAGCAAAATAACAGTACAATTACCCGCATGTTTACAATATACTGATGAAGCTGGAAATCCAGTAACTGTTCTTCCAATAGACCAATATGCTTTTTTACTTGCAAATAGAATATGTGATATCTTAACTTCTATTGCAATTATTAATGAGCAACTTGCTGATCATGAAAATAGAATTGTTATACTAGAAAATTGTGTTTTGCCATGTGATGGTAGTGGTGGATCATCTTCTCAAATAATGTCTGTATGTATTAATGCTGGTAACTTAATTGATGCAGATGTTTTATTAGCAGGATTAGAGTCAGCATTTTGTTCTATAGTTGCTGCACTAGGTGATGTTAATTTAATAGAAAATGCATATAATGCTCAATGTATATTTGCTAATACAGATCTTTTATCTGGTCAAGGTACATATGGTGGATTAACAGGATGGCAAGCAAATAGTACATTAGCACAAACTACTCAAAACCAATGGTTAGTAATTTGTGATCTTTATAATGCAATAGAAAATATTCAAAATAATTGTTGTGATTCAAATTGTGATAGTATAATTTATGGATTTGTACCAAGTTCTACTGGTGGTGGCGGTGGAGCAAATTCAATACTTGTTAATTTTACTAGTACAACAATTCCAGCAGGATGGACAGATTGTGGATCAACTGTAACAATTACAGATTCTAATGGTCAAAGCATTAGTCAAGGATTTAATGCATTAGTAGAACAAAATAATAATGCTGGTTTATCAATTACTATATCATCATTAAATGTTGCAACAGCAGTGCAAGTAACTGTTGATTTTTGCTTAACAGATGGAACAGATACATGTCAAAATAGTTCTTCACAAACTGTAGCATTAGGATATGCTTGTCCACCTGTAACAATAGTTCCAGCCGGTGCAGGAACTAGTGCAGTTGCTACATGGAATAATCAAATAGGTGCAACAGCAAGTTATAATTTAACGGTAGAAACAACTACGGGAACACAAATTTGGACTTCAGGTCAACTAACCAGTCAACCACCAAATGTTTCAATTACAATTCCAAATTTAACACCCGCAACAAATTATGTAGCTGTATTAACATTAACAGTTAATGGTGTTGGTCAAACATGCCCTGGAGTAACATTTACAACTGCAGGAAATGCTTGTACAGTTGTTCAAACAGATACTGTAGCAACAGGAGCATTTGGAGTAGGATATGTATATTTAGGAAGAGTATGTTTTGGAGATGCTTTTGATACTTATTATTATGATTCAGGATCAAATCAAATTATTAAAGAAAGTATTGCAGGACCATGTCCAGGAGGCTTTCCAAATGATATACAATTACCAATTAATGGTGCATCTGCTGCAGTTATTTATTCACCAGGTACATTAATGGCTGGAGCTCAGGATAAATTTATATATCCTGATCTAGATTGTGAAGGTACAATATATACTTTTCCTGCAGTTGGAGTTCAAGGCTGTTGGATATATATAGGACAACAAGTTATAGGAACCACTACATATTATGCGTATACATATTGGGATATTGCTGGTGGTAATGCACATAACGGCCCAGGAGCTATAGTATATTGTTGTGAATGTCCATTATCATTATTAGGTCCACAAACTTTAAGATCAGTAAACGGAGCAGCAACTAATTTTACATTACCATTTATTTCAGGAGCTGTTAATCCTACATTTACAATCACTGTACCACCTACGCATGGAACATTAACACAACCAAATGGCGTTAATGTACCAGATTTTATATATACACCAAATACTCCAAACTATAATGGTGTAGATACATTTACAATTGAATTAACAGATAGCTCTGGATTCTGTGTAGGAAATGATATATTACAATATGGTATTTATTTATTGGGTGGAACATCTGCAGGTAATAAAAGATTAGATACAAGTGTATATTCATTTATTGATACAAACACAAAATCTCTAGCAGAAGCAACAAGTATTAAAGCAGGTTTAGAAACATGGTATGCAGAATATCAAGCATCATGTCCAAATAATACAGGTAATTTATATATTATTCCTGTAACTGATTCAAATTGGGTAAGTGCATATACAAAAGCTGTATGGGATGTTAATGCATCAGGAATTTTAGCAGCAGGTCCAGAATGGAATGAAATAAAAGTTTTACCTGATTCATGGACAGGTGCAGGTCCTGCAACCCCTCCAGATTCAGCATGGATTATAGCATTTTCAGATACACAGGCTGCAATACCATTTCATCCAAATACATTAATAGAAGGATGGGGCTTTTTAAATACACTGCAACCTACACCTGAATATAAGACAGCATATGTAGAAGCATATGATCTTAAAAATAATACAGAAAATTCTGCTTGGGCAACAGCTCAAAATTTATCTGGAACACCAGCGTTTCCTGATGGTTATAATCTTACTTATTATCCAACAACTGTAGGAACAACAGGAAGTGATGCAGCTGCTTTATTAATGGCATTAGGTGCTTTAGAAGCAAGAATGATACCTCCAACTCAATGGGGATGGAATACAGCTGTTGATTTAACTCCTTGGTTAATGCAAGGTATAGGAATATTAAACCCATATGAAGGTGCTGAAACAGGTGTGGTAGGTTTACAAATTGACCGTTTATTAGATTTAAATGTATGGGCTTATTTAGATCAAACCTCATTTAATGTAACTCAATTAAAAGATGATTTAAATAGTCAAATTATACCGCTAGAAGGATGTGGAGATCCTGTAGGACCAAGTTATTATACTGCAACTCCTTGTGGTGAACCAGCTCCAGTTCAAAATATTCAAACTGCTGGAGAACATGCCGTAGGAGAAGCGTTAAAAATAGATGGTGTATGTCATTCAATAACTGGTCCAGCTGAAGAAAATGAAAATATTCAAGAAGTACCATATGAAAATTGTGATACGTGTTTAGCTGATGAAACTTATTATTATGAAATAGAACAATGTGAAGGTGATCTTACTACTTCTATTCAATCAGCAACTGCATTAGTTGTAGGAGAAGCTGTTGAATTTGAAGATTCTTGTTGGGAAGTAATAGGTGGTGCAGAAGAAAATGAAAATGTAGCAGTTAATACTTTTGAAAATTGTGACTTATGTATAAAAGCTCTTGAAGAAGCTGCTGAAGAAGAAGATGAAGCAGAAGATGAAAGTTAAACATGAATAAATTAAAAAAATAAATTATGGCTTGTGGAAATTGTAATACATGTAATAGTTCTGATCCTTGCGGATGTCAAGATCATGGCTTAACAACACCTTGTTCATATACTGATTGCATTGATCCTACTACAGAAAGATGTGATGAAGTAACATGTGCAGAATGTGTATCATGGTGTGGTCCAACAACTGAAGTAATAAATTCAGAGGGAGAAAATTTTGTAATACAATCAGGTGAAAGACTTGATTCAATATTACAAAGAATGATTCATGTATTAGCTCAAGGTTTAAATCCATGTACATCAAGTAATTCTTCTTTACATGCAGTTCAAAATGTTTATGTTGGTGCAATTACTACTAACTCTATAACTATTGTATGGGGTGGAGAATCAAGTGGTACAACAGGACTTGAAATATTACATGATACAGCAATAACACCTACGGGTTGGATAACTAGTTCTACACCAACTGCTCCAGGAGTATTTAATTATACAGTAACAGGATTAGTTCCTGCTACTGAATATAAATTTAGAGTAGATGCTCTAGATGGTGTAGGAAGTTGTGAAAGCGTTATAGTTTATGCAAAAACATTATAAAAACAACAAGTGATGGTTTGTTGGTTTTCTATCACAAACGTTGGGGGAGCTTTAATTATTTAGAGCTCCCTTTTTTTTGAAAAGATATTAACAGGCAATCAACATCTTTTTTGTATATTGCCATACTTTAAATAATACTTAAACCCAATGGATGGATTAAAAAAATTAGTTTTAGATTCACTAAAACAAAAAAAATCTCCTGAAATTTCTGCTAAAAGATGTGGCATTAGTGTTGAAGAATGGTTGGAAGTTAGAAGGCAAATACGTGAAGAAGATTCTAGAAAAAGAGAAATAGAAAAATTTGAAGATGATGGAAATTACAGTCAAGCAATAAATCTTGAATCTGGTGAAGCCAGGTTTAATGCTAAAACAGATATAGAACCTAAAAGTGCAAATGAAATAATAAAACTTTTAAAAATTGATACTAATGTTTGGAAACTTTCCAGTTATTGGAATAAACAAATGGGGGATCATTGGAGAGTTTCTGCATTAGTTTCAAGAAAAAAATTTGATACAGAAACTGTTTTAGAAGATTTATTAAAAACTTGGAAGCCTGAAACTTATAGAATTCCTAAAGTCAAAATTAATCAAGGTAAAAGACAAAAAGTTTGTGGTGTATTATCTTTACAAGATATACATTTTGGAAAAGAAGGTAATTATACTATAGATAAAGATTTTGAAGATACCATAATTAATCTTATTACAAGAGCATCTGCTTCTCATTATATAGAGAATTTATTTTATGTAGTAGGGGGAGATCTTATTAATATGGATACATGGAATGGTACAACAACAAGTGGCACTTTTGTGGATAATAGTTGTACCGCCACTCAAGCCTATGTAACAGCATTTAATGCAATTCATTGGTCTATAAATTATTTAGCTCAGTATTGTGAAAAATTAACAATTGTATATATACCTGGTAATCATGATAGATTATCATCATTTCATCTTGCCCATGCATTATCTAAAACTATAAAGAGTAAAAAGATAATATGGGATGTAGAATATGAAGAAAGAAAGGTTCATATGTATGGAGTTAACTTTAATGCATTTGAACATGGAGATGTTAATAAAAAAAATACTCCATTAGTTTATGCAACTGAATTTTCAATAGAGTGGGGGAAATGTAAAAATAGAACATTATTTACAGGACATTTTCACAGCAATAAAAGAGTTGAATATATTACAGCAAATGAAGATACTGGATTTATTCACAAAACATTACCAAGCCTTTCAAGATCAGATTACTGGCATAAACATAATAAATTTGTTGGCAATAAAAGATCTGGAAAATTAGAACTGCAGGATCCAATAAAAGGAAATATATGTGAATTAACATTTTCACCATGATAAAACAGTAGCACTTTAACTTTTATAAGTGCTCTTTTTTTTGTAAATTATAAATGTAGCTATGATAAATAATTTTAAAAAACCTAATTTAAATGCCCCTAGATACAGAGAAAAAAGAAACGGGCTCTTAAATAAAGAAATAATTGAAGAATTTAAAAGCAAAAAACCAGCTTATGCTAATATAGATAATGAAAAATTAAAAAAAATAATTGTCATGTATAATAAAAATCTTTGGAATGGTGTAATAGAACACAGAGACGGTGTGGAATTACCTGATTTTTTAGGTTATTTATTTATTGGTACATGCCCTCCTGCTAAAAGCATTAATACAAATTATTCATTGTCAAAACAATATGGTAAAGTTTTACAAAATAAAAATTGGGAAACAGACGGCAATATAGGTAAAATATTTTATACTAATTATAGCACAAGATATAGATTTAAAAATAGAGAGTTATGGAAGTTTACAGCAGTTAGAGATTTTAAAAGAGCCGTAGCTTCTAAATATCCAAAGAGTTGGACAAAGTATATTGTGATGAAGAATAAATATAGAATAGCCGATCTATATAAAAATAATAAATCCAATAAGGATAAAGTAATTGATTATGACAACAATAAGTGAAGTAATATCAAGAATTAGAGGTCAGTTAAAAGCTGAGTACCAGGATTCTTTTGTAACAGATAGGTATATATACAGTCTGATAACTAAGTATGCCCAATTCTTAATGAGAAGACAAGACAGCACTAATAAACTAATGAAGTTTAATTCAGTTTGGAAAACACTACCTTTTGTTGAATTAATAGAAGTAGATAAAATTGAAGCTGAATGTACAGGAATACAATCTGGATGTACTATAAAACGCACTAAAGATAAATTACCTGACATGATAGAAGGTTATTGGGGCCCATTAATTAGAACAGTAAGTTCTATTGATGGTTCTATTGAATTACAACCAACGCAACCAGGAACGTACACCTCTATGACTAAAACCACATCTTTTAAATATAACACTAAACAATATTTTTGGTTTTTAAACAACTACCTGTATTTTCCAGATTTACTTTGGGACGCTGTTAAATTAGAAGGAATTTTTGATGATGATATATCAGGATGGTTATGTGGAGAAAAAGAAAAGTGTGTTCCTAGATATGAACAAGCAATTAATATACCTGAAGCTTTATTTGCTGAAATTGAACAACAAGTATTACAAGTAATGATGAACACTCTTCAAATACCTGCTGAAGATTCAGATAACAAACAAAATGTTAATAGATAAATTATGGCGGGTAAAAAAAATACATGTTGGAAAGGCTATGTAGCTAAAGGCAAAAAAAAATCACCTAGTGGTAAAAAAACTAAAAGTGGTAAAATAAAAATGGTTAATAATTGTGTACCTAAAAGAAAAAAGAAAAAATAATTATGGCAACTAAAAAAGTAAAAGCTCCTGCAGGTTTTCATTGGATGAAAAAAGGAACGGGTTCTCCTAAATTAATGAAACATACAGGTAAATTTGTACCACATAAAGGTGCAAGTTTATATGCAAATTTTAATGTTCAAAAAGTTCATAAGAAATAATGGCTAAAAAGAAAGATAGTAGATTAACTAAAGCAGGAGTATCAGGTTATAATAAACCTAAGCGTACTCCTAGTCATAAAACTAAATCACATGTTGTTGTGGCTAAAGTTGGTGATAAAGTTAAAACTATACGTTTTGGTCAACAAGGTGTAACTGGTGATAGAAAGAAAACAAAGAGGTCAGATGCATTTAAAGCTAGACATGGTAAAAACATAGCTAAAGGAAAAATGTCAGCTGCATATTGGGCTAATAAAGTTAAATGGTAAATTAAAATAAAATGAGTGTATCACATAAATATAGAACTTTTGATCAATTACTAGAAGACGTATCTATTGATTTTAATACATATGCTTTAGAAGGAATGATTGATCCGCAACAATTAATTAAAGTTGCTACCAGAATAAATTATGATTTAGGATTAAAAATTCATAGAACTAAACAAACTGTTTTAAATGTTGAACATAATAAAGTTAAATTACCTGCAGATTTTGCATATATGAATTATGCATTTATTTGTGGTGATTATACTATTTCACAAAAAATGCCATCTGGCACACATGTAGATACAACTAATCCTGTACCTTATGTTCCAGATCCAGGTTATACTGGACCATGTGAAGATCCAACATGCAATGATGTATGTGTTGTTCAACCTTGTGATGATCCAAATACAGCTTATCAAGTAATTCATAAAATAGGTTCATCTGAATATAGAACTTATACTATGTTTAGAAAATTAAGAATTCAAGATGTTAATTCTGTTCAATGTGAATGTCCTAATATTACAGAACAAGCTGCAGATATTGCTGAAATAAGAGATGGTTGGTTAATAACTAATTTTAAATCAGGTAAAATATACATTAGCTATCAAGGAGCAATGGAAGATGCAAATGGTAATTTACTTGTATTAGATCATCCATATTGTAATGAGTATTATGAATATGGATTAAAGCAAAGAATTTTAGAAAATATGATTTTTGCAGGAGAGCCTGTACAAAATCAATTAGCAATGATAGAAAATAGATATAGAGCATCAAGAAATAATGCTTTAAGTTTTGTTAATACTCCAGATTTTAAAGAATTACAACGTGTATGGTGGATGAATAGAAATGCAATGTATCATAAATATTATGACATGTTTTCTAGCTCTCCTGTTTTAAGACCAACAAGATAATATATTACTTATGGCAAAGCGTAGGAAACAAAAAGAACAGCCACCGTTTGAATCTAATAAACCCAAACTTGGAAATACATCCTCAATAGAAAGCAATAGCTTTGTAAAAGGGATGGTAAAAGATCCTTTTCCTAGTTTTGAAGATAAACAAAATTGGACTCATGCAAGAAATGCTGCAAATAACTCTATTGATGGTGACTTAGGTGTAATAGGAAATGAACCCTCTAACTTGCATTGTGTAAATGTTACTTATACAGTAATAGGAGCTATACATTTATATCAAGATAAATGGGCAATATTTTCTACAGATGATGATAATTCTGAAATAGGTTTATTTGATGATAGTGAATGTACATATGAAGTTCTTGTTAATGATGAATGTTTAAATTTTAATAGACTGCATTTAATTAAAGGAGCAGCCAAAGAAAATTATGATTGCACATGGCAATTATATTGGGATGATGGAAACAATCCATCACGTTCTATGAATATTAATGATATTCCTTGGAAGCAAATTGTAACTTCACCTATTGGTGCTGATTGTGTTATATATGAAGATACAACAGATTTAAATTGTGAAAAAATTAGATTAGCTCCATTGGTAGATACACCTTGTATAAAAATATCAAAAGGAGAAGATGGAGGTCAATTAAGAAACGGTTCATATCAAGTCTTTATTGCATATACAGAAAATGAACAAAAAACAACCGATTATATAGGTGTATCTAATATTCAAAGTTTATGGGATCATATGGATACTGCTTGTTCATTAAATATTGAAATAAGCAACTTAGATAAAGATTTTGAATATTATGAAGTAGTTTTATTATCTATATATGCTCAGCAAACTCAAGCTAAGAAAATTGGTTTATATAGTACTGAAACAACTAAAATAAATATTGATTATGTTGATCAAGCATTAGCTAATGTTTCATTAAAATTATTACCATTACAAAACCCAGCATATGAAAGATCAGATGATATGTTTGTGGTTAATGATTATTTAATAAGAAAAGGTCCTAGAGAACAGTTTGATTTTAACTACCAACCTTTAGCAAATCAAATTACTGCACATTGGGTATCTGCTGCATATGACGCAGATTATTATTATAAAGGTGGTAGCAAACCTACTTTTTTAAGAGATGAACAATATGCATTTTTTATTAGATTTATTTATAATACTGGAGAAAGATCAGCATCATACCATATACCAGGAAGACCTCCTAGAAATGCAACTACTTTTCCGCAAGGTGTAGATCAATATAATAATGTAATAGATGAAATTGGAATAGGCACAGGTCCAAATCAATTATCATCTACAGAAAGAAATTTTGAAATATTTAATACAGCAGTAGAAACATCAAGTGGTTTATTAGGTCCAACAGATGATGGTGGTATGATAATTGCCAAAGGAGATATGGCATATTGGGAATCTACTGAAAAATATCCTTCAACAAGACCTGATATATGGGATGATTTATGTGGAAAGCACATTAGACATCATAAATTTCCTACTGAAGAAACAAGTAACCTTGTACATTTATCTAGTCCTGGTAATACAAAAATAAGATTATTAGGTGTAGAATTTAAAAATGTAGCAAGACCTTTATTTAATGATGGTACAGTTATACCAAACATTGTTGGTTTTGAATTTTTAAGAGGCACAAGAGAAGGAAATAAATCTATATTAGGAAAAGGTATTTTCAGAAATATGAGAAAATATGTAATTCCTGAAGGAGCTAACAATGCTAATACAGGAATGGAAGGATTATATCCTAATTATCCATATAATGATTTAAGATCTGATCCATACTTTATACAACCAAACGCTAACTTTGATAATCAATCTAAAGGTAAAGATCATTATGGTAATACATTCAGTTCATTTCCTGCATTAGATGGATATAAACAAAATGTATTTACTTTTCATTCACCTGAATTAAGTTTTAGAAATCCTTTTTTAAATGCTTATGAAACAAGAATGTATGGTTCAGTGGGTGGTAAATCTACAGGTCATTGGGTAAAATCTGAGAAACATCCACAACATAAGCTATTAAGGAATTCAGGTATTCTTGTTTCAGCTATATTTGGTATAGGTTATGGTCTTGAAAAAATGAGAGGCCGTAAGAAAAAAGTTTATGATCCAGTAAAAGCTCTTGATATAGGTTTGAATGGAACTTTTGCTGCTGGTACTGGATATGTTATTGCCCCTCTTACGCCAGGTGGTAGTCAGGTAGCTTCAGGTCTAACAGGAATAGCACAATCAGCAGCAGATATAGCATTAAGCGCATTTGTAGATGGTCTTATAGATACAATAGCATTTCCATTAGATATAGTTAGTGGTGGTGCTGCTACTTATTTTACAATGGAAGCTGCGCAAGGAGCATCTGATGTAATTTTAGGTGCTATGCCAGGAACAACGGGAGGTGGTAGTCATTTTGAAATAGGAGGTTCTGAATTAAAAGAAGTGCCGCCATTGTTTTATGCTATAAGTTCAGTAATGCAATTTTTGCAACAATCATCTATTGGAGCACAAAAAATAATTGATTTTATATATGAATTAATTAGTGTACAAGATTATGCTTTAAAATATAATTCACATGGATTTTATAGACAGTATTTTGAAGGACAATCAGGAAGTTTGTTTAGAACAAAAAATACTGCCTCTAATTATATAAATAACACATTTACATCATTTGCAGAAGGAAAATATAAAATTAATAATTTACAAAGACCTAAAACTGTAGCAATTGAAACATTAAAAAATATTCCAGATCCAATTCAAAATGATTATTCAAGAATTGTATTGGGTCAATATGGTTGGGATAATGGATTATTAAAACCCGGTAAAGATAGACTAACTAATATATCTGCACACTATGGAGCAATAAAATTTAATCAAGATAATCAATATGGTCAATTAGAAGGTGTTAGGCAAATTCAAATGAGAGGATGTGTTGAATTATTTCCTGAGAAAAATACACCTGATCCACAAGAAAGATATGACGCAACACCAATTTTTGGTGGAGACAATTATGTAAATAGATTTACAGAAAAAGTCATTATGCCAATATTTTCAAACTTTCAATATGATCAACCGGATGAAACACCATTTGATTACTTAAGATATCAAAATATTCCATTGCCAAGATATTGGATGGATACTCAAAAATATAATGTTAGTAAAGTATTAGAAACATTTACTCAATTTACAGCTACATTAACACCTGGATCTGTAACTAATGCTGGTTCTGATGCATTACCTGGCGGAATGTTTTATTTAGATAGACCAAGCAATAGTGATTATAATGCATGGGATGCTGTATTTGGTAATTTTGATGCTGATAGAATGCCAATATTTAACATGAAAAATACATATATGTATACTCATATTAATGGTATTTTAGATTTTTATGTTGAATCTGAAATTAATTTGGCACAAAGAGATTGGGAAGATAATAAATTTAAAACTTATCATTATGATAAGGCACTTACTACAGACGTAGATAGTCTGTTTGATGCAGAATTTATTAGAGAAAGTAATTATTATAAATATGATTACTCATTAAGTGCTGCTAAATTTATAACTAATCTTAGTAGTTTTGGGACAGTACAACCAAGAGATTATGATCCATTAGTAGCAGAAAAATGTTTTCAATATTATCCTAAAAGATTAATATATTCATTACGAGCTCAACAAGAATCTAAAAAAGATTTTTGGAGAGTTTTTTTACCAGCTAATTATAAAGATTTTAAATCTATAGTTAATACTATAAAACCTATAAATCAAACAGGAGCTATTATGTTATTTCCATATGAATCTCCTAAATTATTTAAAGGTGTAGATACTTTACAAACAAGTTTAGATACTAAAATTATTATAGGTGATGGTGGATTATTTAATCAAGACCCACAAAACATAGTTAATTCAGATTTATCAAATGAATATGGTTCTTGTGAAAGTGCAAGAAGTGTTATAAATACACCATTGGGTGTTTTCTTTATATCTCAAGAACAAGGCAAAATATTTCAAACATCAGGTCAAGGTTTAGCACCTATTTCTGATGCAGGTATGAAATGGTGGTTTAATAAATATTTACCATGTCAATTATTAAAAGAAGTTCCAGAAATAGAAGGTAAACCTATTGTTGATAATCCAGTAATTGGTGTAGGTTGTCAAACAATTTTTGATCCAACAGATGGAATTGTATATTTCTGTAAAAGAGATTATGCTGTTGTAGAGGAATTTAGTGGTCATATACTATATGATGAAGAAGATGGATTTCAATTAAATCTTACCACATATAGTGGTCAATCAGGAGTTCAAAGTTGTCCAGATGGTTATTCATTTAATAGTCAAACAGGAAAATGTGAAAAAGCAACATACTCTATGCCAACATTAATAGGAGATAATCAATATGAATGTAATGAGGGAGAAACATTAATTCAAAATTCAGCAGGTCAATGGCTATGTGAATTTTTAGATATAATAGATCCAATTATTGATCCCCGTACAATAAGCATTTCATTAGGTGATTCTACTTATTTTACAGATAGTTCATGGACAGTTAGTTATGATCCTAAAGTTAAAGCTTGGATTTCTTTTCATGATTGGCATCCTGAGTTATGCTTACCAAGCATTAATCATTTTTTAACAACAAAATCAGAAGATTTAGAAATTAAATGTGATGAAGGATATACATATAATCCTGCAACAGGAGCATGCGAAAAAGGCACAACATTAGAAGAAGATAAAGATGCAGAAATAATAATAGATGAAGTACCTACTGAAGGTGCAACAATAATAGGTTGTCCTGCAGGAGATTTAATATTTACTAAAGATGATGATATAGAAGCTTTAGTAGCAAATTGGGATAGATGGTGTCAAACCGCATTTGCAGGAAGAAGAGTACCTGCAGGAGGTGGAACTGTTACATATAGTGATGTAGATCAAACCACTGGTATACCGTCCGGTGCACCAGGAACATATTTTGATCCTACAAGTTTCTATAATTTAGGAACTTTTAATGTTCCTATGCAAGAAGGTGATAACGTTACTGTAGCTGATGGTGCCCCTCAAGATGCAGCTAATGCAAATCAAGATTATTGGTGGTATAATTCAGCAATAAATAAATATCTTATTTCTATAAATGTTAGAGGTTTTTCTGCTATTGACGCATGGCAATGGGTTACTTTTGATCCAACAGAAAATTCTGGAACTGAAGGAAATCCAACATCTGCAGAATATTTAAGTACAAATCAAACATGGAATACAGAACCATTAGGTGGCACTGATTATACTATTGATTCACAAGGAAATGTGATATTAGCAAATATTAAAAATGCAGCATTTCCTAGAAAAGTTAGAATGCTAACTAATAGTGGTCTTGTAAATGGATATTGGAGTAAATGTGAATTTGGTAATTATACACATGAAGTAACAGTTAGAAGTAGTAATAGTGATAATGACTTTTTAGGTGTAGTGTTAGGAGCTGTTAAAGATATAGATAGTTTATATGGCCCAGAAAATGAAACACATAATTTAATTCTATTGTTTTCAAATGCTTCTGCAGGTCCTACAGGTAAAGGAACATTAAGTATATATTATAATTATCCAAATAGTGCTTACGGATTTTTAGATCCTGCAGATCCATCAGGAGCCAGAGGTTCATTAGTTCATAGAGTAGATTCTCCATTTGATGGTGGTCCTCAAACAGGTCCTGGACAATATCAGACTCAAGGTTCTGTAAGAGTAAAAATAGTAAAAACAGGAAATGTTTTGGATATTTATCATACAGAGACAATGGGGTCACAATCAAATGCAGCAGTAGCTCCGGGAGGAGTTAATCAATATCCTACAACTCCACAAATATCAATTGATTTAACTAATTCTTCAACATGGAATCAAGCTCCTGCATATGCTACAGGAAATGAATTATTAAAATTTCAAAATAATTGTAAAATAGGTTTCTTTTCTTTTTCACAGCCATCTTCATTCTTTTATGATATAGCTTTTGAAGGAGAAGTGCAAGGTAGACCTGGATGTGATTGTCCACAAGGATATACTAAAGTTTGGGAAAATCCTGCAACAGGTTATTATACTGAATCAACAGGATCTTGTCCGGGAGAAATTCCATTAATTTGCAGAAAAGTAGATTGTGATTGTCCTCCAGATCCATTTGCAAGTGGTGATCCAGGTACTCCTTCAGGATCTTGTGATGATTTATTTCAAGTTGGAGATCCTTCATATGTAAATCCATCACCAAGAATTTGTACATATACAAAGGATGATTATGAAAGTTATTTTCCACCTAAATCTGCAGGAAGTATTTGGAGGCATAATGATAGATGTGATGATTTTGCAGGTTACTATGGAGTAAGTTATCCTTGGGAAATAGAGTTTGTAGAAAATACTGGTCAAATGGTTAATACATTAAGAAGTATTGAATACCAATTAGAAAGCTTTGTTTATAAAGGAGATTTAAGAAATGGTTGTGGAGATGATAGATACCATGATTTATTTTGGAATTTTGATGAAGCTGTAATATATAACACTGAGCAAGTATCTGGATTATTAAAATTAAATCTTCAGCCGCAATTAGATCCAATTGGAGCATTAGATTATCCAATATTTAATGCAGCCGATATAGATATTATTTTTAATAAAGTGGAACAAAAATATAGATTTAATATGTTCTGGGATATTACTAATGATAGAGGTGAATTTTCTAATGCAGAACAGCAAATATGGAATACTCAATTAAACGGGTATATAAAAGATTTAAATTTCTTAAATTTAGATTATAATAAACCTGCAGCACAACGTAAAAAGTTTAGACACTATTATAATAAACTTATTTTAAGACGTAGTACAGAAGGTGAAAGAAACAGAAAAATGCTATTGAAAGTAGCTAATACTAAACTTAATCAATCTTTTAGATAATGGGAAAAAGAATAGGATTAAAAGGAGGACCAAATTACATGGTCAAAGATCAACAAGGTCAATGGAAATACCCTGGTCAAAATACACGTATAGAAGGTAATGATGTTACAATGAAAGGTGTGCCATATCCTGTATGGGCTCAACCAAATGTAGGACCACCAACATTAATGAATCCCGGTAAAGATTATTATTTTCCTAATGCAGACTATGTAGATGAATTTCCAATACCCTCATATCAAACTAAAGGAGAAGTAAACAATGAACCTACTAGGGTAGAAACAGGTACGTACAATTATAACTTTGATAAGTCTCCTGCAGAAATGGAAGCAGAATTTTTTGCTAATGTTAATAGTTATGATGATCAAGGTAATCCTTTAGACAAAAGTGGAAATCCTATAACACATAGTAATTCTCAATACTTGCGTTATATTGCTGCTCAAAATTTAAAAGATAAAAATACACAAGCAACTCAAGATAAAGAAAGTTATGTTCAAGAAAAAAGATTCCAAGAAGCTGCACCTAATTGGATGGCAGATAAAGGTATAAATCCTAACACTGGCAAACCTTATACAGTAGAAGAATTTAGAGCATTAAATGAATCAGGGCAATTAAGAAATTATATTATAGGTGATAATGGAGAACGTATATTTGTAGGAAATAATCTTGATGAAGTTGAAATAGAACACGTTACTAAAGAAACACAGAAAGAAAGAGACAGAAAACAAAATTCTTTTAATTGGCTAGAAAGAAAAGAAAAAGACGGATTCTTTGAAGATAAATATAAAGCATGGAATACTTTAAGTAACAGTACAAAAGAAACTTTAATAGAATTTCATAACCCATATAGTGGTTTTTATGGTAATTCTGCAAGACATAACCAAAACCCTATTTATAAGCAAGCTATATTAAAAGGTGTTAATGGAGAAGATTATATGGATAATTATGGACAACAAATAACTGATGCCATAGTTAAACCAGGCATGGCTGTTGCAGCTCTTCCATTAATTGCATCTACATTACCTTATGTGGGAGCTGTAGGTAGTGAACTATATGGTGGTGTAGTAAGTCCACTTTTAAATACTAAAATAGCAGGAGATATAACTGTAGGAGGTGCAATGGATGCTTATGGTTTATATCACGGAGCTACACATTTACCGGGGGATGTTCAAAAGATGTATAATGATCCAAGTTGGGGTAATGCATTAGATATAGGAATAGATGCATTAGGTATAGGTGCTGGTGCATATACAACAGGTAAACAAATTATACCAAGTATTAAAAAAGGATATAATACAGTTGCTACTGGAAACTCTCCGTTACCTATTGCATGGAAATCTGGATTAAATGAAGGAAATATTAATGCAGCTTATCAAGGTTCTAAAAACTTTGATGCTTTAAAAGGTGCTAATTTAACTGATGATGAAGCAGCAATTGTCCGTCAATATTTACATAGTCCACAGAAAATGTCTGAAATAGATAGAGCTGCGTTTAATAAAATAGTTCAAGATAATAAGTTAACAGATCAAATGATAAACAGTCCTGTATCTAGAATACAAAATTATCATATACCAGGGGATGATGTTCCAACTTCATGGGGAAGTAAATTTAATTTTGATAGACCTGTATCATGGAGTGTTGGATCTAAATGGGATGGAGCAGGGTATAATGGTGTTGGCAATCAAAGAATAGTTATACCTGAAAAATATGCTAATCAACTAGGATCAGAGTTTTTTAAAGTACCTATTTCTGAAAATAAAAATTTACAACATTTAATAGAAAATACTAATGTTGGAAGTTTTAAAGATCCACGTTTTCAAAAAGTAAACCGTCTTTTAGATGAAAAAGAATTAATTGGAAATCCAAATTTTAAAGTTATTGGTACAGATAATACAGGACACTTTAATGATATTATTGTAAAACCAATTAAAACAAATAAAACTAAAACTAATTGGACAAAACCTACTAAAGATTATTTAAAAAAGGAGTATGATATAGAAATACGCAAAAAAGGATTAACTGATTTAATCAGTGAAGAAGAATTTATTACACAAGGTTTAAATGCTCCTGTACAAAGTATTAATAATACATCATCTATACGTAACCGTACTTTTAATAAAACTAGAGAAGAAATTATTAATCAATCACAAAATTATAAATCATGGCCAGAATTTAGAAATGAAGGAACAATAGATGATATTTATACAGGTTTTAAAAAAGGCAATCCAATGAAACCTATAATATTAATGGATCAAGGTACAGACGGTACTAGAATAATTTCTGGAAATACTAGATTAAATGTTGCTGAACAATTAAATAAATCTCCTTTTGCTATAACTCTTAAAGGCAATAAGCCTAAAGGTGTAAGTGATCTTATTACAGACAAATCAGATGAATTTGGAGATATTGTTGAAGTTCTTACAGCAGATGGTAGTAAAAAATTAATGAGTAAAAAAGATGCATTAAAATTTTCAAGAATAGAAGATGCTAATTTAAATCAAAATCTTATAAATAAATCAAATGAATATGAAATGGGTAACTGGTTTAATATAGGTTTAGATGATGCTAGCAGTCAAATGTATTATTTAAGAAATACTAAAGATGCTTTAAAAGGTCCCGGTAATTCATTAACCCCAGAAGCTAATAGAAGACTTATAAGTGGTTTTATAGATCCTGCAGATGCAGAAATGCTTAATGTTGCAAATAGTACTGAAAGAGCTAAAACTCTTAGTGGGGGTATTGATAATACACCATTATCAAATGAATATATTTTTCCACCTACTTTAGTAGAAAAAATGAGAAAAGGTGTAGGTTCTGGATATACAACAACAACTGGTGATTTTAAGACAATATTAAAAAATTTATCTGATTTTGAAAATCTTAAAAATGGTGGACAATTACCAAAAGCACAAAACGGTAAAGAGCCTATTAGAGTAAAAGATGCATTAGATCCAAGATATATAGAATATATGGATAGGCTAGCTCTATCTAAAAAATTTACAGGAGATGAAGGTTTTGTAAAAGATCCTAATTCTAATTTTTTTATAAAAAATGATATTAAATATGAAATAACGGATCAAGCAGGTATTGATGAAGCTATAGAATATTCAAAAAATCAACCTCAATGGTGGTTTGATGAAGCAGCTCATAAAAAAGATAAAGCTGCTGGAAATGCAAAGTCTTTAAATGATTATGTACAGGATAAAGGTTCTCAATATGCACATTTTGGAAGAAATAGATATGGCTATTCAGATAAGATACATCCTTCTATAAAACCTACGGATACAACACTCTATAGAGCTGTAGAACCAAACGAAATGTATGTATACAAAACAACTAAGGGAAAAAATAAAAAAGATTTTAC